>Ga0079223_10000404_pt1 | contig 21535 bp, 22 predicted proteins | sample Stecom2011_FD_75072 | JGI IMG/M metagenome (GOLD analysis project Ga0079223, IMG submission 75072) | Agricultural soil microbial communities from Utah to study Nitrogen management - Steer compost 2011 | ecosystem: Environmental > Terrestrial > Soil > Agricultural land | place: USA: Utah...
GACCTCTGCCCCCAACTCGCTGAGATAGTGGTAGAGATTCCATGTGAAGCTGTCGTAGTTGTCGATCAACAGAAGCATGGGGTCATCCAAAAAGGTGCCCGCGGAAGGTCGCCCGCGGACGCGTAGCTCGTTATAGCAATCCGGGCACGAAGGAGAAAGCAGCAGGCCCTTGCAGCCTCCATCGCTTGCCACAGGGCGCTGCGGTGATTGTTGGCCCAGACGTGCTAATTTGTCTCCCGAAGGGTTAGCGGGAGTACTGAATGAGGCAGCGGTGGACCAGAGGATTGCGCCTGGGAGCGAGCCTGTCGGTAGTCGTACTTGCGGGCACCCTTGGCGTCGTCTCCGGCTCGGATCAAGATACTCCATCTCCACTGAAACCCGTAGCTCCTGAACGCGTCGTTACCGCCAGTGTGGCGGAAGATGTTCTCCAGCCCACTCCCTTGCATCTCATGCCCGCGGCGCCTCAGCCGCCGCCATCGCTCGGCCTCCCACGTTCCGACAAGTCTCTGCTGCAGCCCTGGAAGCGCTACGCCGTCCCGGTGGCGCTAGATCCGGAACGGCCACAGATTGTCATCGTGCTGGACGATCTGGGGCTGAACCGGTCCGCGGCACGGCGCGCCATTGCGCTGCCCGGCCCACTGACCCTGTCATTCATGACCTACGCCGAGAACCTTGCGCCGCTGGCATCTGCTGCGCGCTCGGCCGGTCATGAGCTGCTGCTGCATGTGCCGATGGAGCCGAGCGATTCTTCTGTAAACCCGGGACCCAGAGCGCTGAGGCGCGGTCAATCAGCGGAAACCCTGAAGAGCAACCTCGCCTGGGGACTGGATCGGCTGCAAGGCTTCGTTGGCATCAACAATCACATGGGCAGCGGCTTTACCACTGACGAAGCGGGGATGCGGGTGGTCATGGCGGAGTTGCGCAGCAAGGGGCTGCTGTTCCTGGATTCCCGCACCGCAGGGAGCTCGCAGGGTATGGCCCTCGCGGAGGAACTGGGGGTGCCGGCAGCGGCGCGAGATATCTTCCTCGATCATGAGGTATCTCGGACCTTCATCCGCGGACAGTTGGACGCGGCCGAGGAGCTTGCGCTTAGTAAGGGTCTTGCCATTGCCATAGGCCATCCTCACTCCGAGACGCTCGACCTGCTGGAGGAGTGGCTCCCCTCATTGGAGAAGCGAGGCTTTCAATTGATTCCGATCAGTGCGGCCGTGCCGGATGCGCCGGGCACCAGTCGCCGGCCAGTTGCCGCCGTTGGTGCGGATCCTAGTTGATCGTCTTGTGATCGGATTGGACGTGCTTGCAGGCATCGCGCGGCCCGCTGACCTTCCGGCCCAACCAGCGACGCAGCAGGATGGGGGCGAAAGCAAACAGCAGTGCAACAACGACAAGTGCGATTGCCCGTGGCGTTACCAGATCCTTCAGGTCCGGGGATCCGCCTGCCTCAATCACTTCCCCCAGTCCCGTTCCAAAGGTCGCATAGACAAAGGTGAGCGGTATGGCGCCGAGTAGAGTGCCGAGGAGGAAGGGCATCACGCTGACGCCCAGCAGGCTGGGAGCGATGTTCACGACCCAGTAAGGCATGACGGGGGTCATGCGAAGCGCCACGATGTAGGTAAAGGCGTTGGCCCGGAAACCCGCCTCCAGCCCCGCCAAATAGGATCCGGTCAGGCGGGTAAAGCTGTCACGGAAGGTGCTGCGTGCGATGAGGAAGGCCAACAGCCCACCGCTCGTCTGAGCGACCACCGAAAGAAGCGTGCCGAGCAGCACGCCGAAAAGGAAGCCGGAGAGGATCTGCATGATCGCCACGGCCGGTACGCAAAAGAGTGTTACGAGGCTGAGGGTGACAAGGAACAGCGCGACTACCTTGAAGGGTTGCTCGATAGCAAGATCTCGAGCCCCGACACTTCGTGCCGCCAGGGCTTCAAAGCTGAACCACTGCCCAAGATCGAACAGGAAGTAGGCAGTGAGAACTCCTCCCAGAACGAGTAGAACAAGTCCCTGGCGCAGCAGTAGGAAGCGCTTGCGAAGGGAAAGTGGTTTCACACGCCCAGTCCTCGCGCGGTCGCGACAAGACGGCGAAAGAGTTCCTGCTGGCCACGATACAAGGGCATCAACTCCGGATGCCACTGCACGCCGATCATGAAGGGATGCTTCTCGTTCTCGATTGCCTGGATGATCCCGGCGTCGTCTCGCGCCACGGCGCGAAGGTCCCGCCCCAAGCGGTCTACAGCCTGGTGATGCAAGGAGTTTACCCGAAGACGCGTCTGTCCAAGAACGCCGTGGAGACGACTGTCGACCCGAAGATTGACCCATTTGCGGGGCAATGCCGTCCGCATGCGGGGGAGATCCTCGAAGAGGGCATGAATGTCAGGTACGAGGGAGCCGCCGTAGTAGACATTCAGCATCTGCGCGCCTCGGCAGATGCCGAGGACAGGCAGGTTGCGGCTCTCTGCCTTGGCGAGCAACTCCTGTTCGAGGGCGTCGCGCTTCGGGTCCAGGCGGGTCTCCAGCACCAGATCCTGATCGTAGAGCTTGACATCGATGTCGTCTCCCCCGCCGATCAGCAAGCCGTCCACCTGGCTGAAGTCGATACTTTTGCCTGGATAGATCCTGATGCTACGTGCCCCGGCTCGGGCGAGCGCCAGGCGGTTCATCACCGCGGTGAAGAGGGCGCGGCGGCGCGAGCTGGTCACGGCAATCAGCGGCGCTCTCAAGAGTCGCCGTTCTCCATCCACGGGCGAGCCACTTCGCTCCACTCCAGTGGCGTCGACCGCGCGTTGTTCTCCTGCCAGGCCTCGATCATTGGGAGACGCCGCTCGTTGTTGGCGGCCAGCCGCTCGACAGCCACCCAGCGGTTCCATTCTTGCATTACCGACCAGCCCCTTATCCCCAGCGATGCATTCGGCAAGCGGTAATGGAAAGTGGGCCGTGGCTTCACCAGCGTCATGTCCACTGAGTCGGCGATCCGCCGCTCATCGATGAAGCAGAACAGGGGCAGCAGATCCAGTTCTCGGTTACGAGTGGGGTTGTGCTCGATGAAGTCGTCAATCAGCTGCCCCAGGTCAGGCCGATAGTCGTGCCTCAGGATCAGGCGCTGATAGGCGATGGGGAAGCGGTCAACGAACGGCAGCACGCGCCGGGTGACGTCGACCTGGATTGCCGAGCGCAGCCATTCGGAGGCTAGGCAGTAAGCTTGAATATGGCGGCAGATATAATCTGCATCATAGGCTGCCACTTCGGGGTTCAGTTGCATGCCAAAGCTGTAAATCAGCGACTCCTGAGTGCCCTCGGCCCCGGCCTCTGCGAGCGCATCGGCCAGACGGTCATAGGCCCCGATATCGACGTAGGGCGTCGGCGGGCCGACGATTTCCACTGGCATCCAATGACGGGCTACATCGCCGATGAGAGCTCCGGCTTTGCGTGCCAGGTCCTGTGCCTGGCGGTCATCCAGCAGCCCGAACAGCAAGTCCTTGAGGCTGCGCACGTCTTCTTCGGTAGCGTGCGCATAGTGGCTATCCAGCTCGCACTTGAAATCGCCGAAGCAGGTATTTTCCACGGTAAAGCTGTAGGGATCATGCTCCACCAAGCGGCCGCCGAACAGCTGGCGGACGCAACTGGCTGCCTGCAGAGCATCGAGTCCGGCGAATTCGATCTCCACGCCGACATTACGGACTTCGCCATCGGCGTTTCGGGTCAAAGGCGGATGCAGCAGCTCCACGTTGTTGTTCCTGTCAGACCAGAAAGCAGGTGGCTCCGGATCAGCTTTGTCGCGCAAATCGTAAGGCCTCTTCGGCGGCTCGGATCAGCGCCCGCGCTTTGTTACGGCACTCCTGGTACTCGCTCTCCGGATCACTGTCGGCGACCAGGCCGGCTCCGGCCTGCACGTGCAGCATACCGTCTTTCACCAGTGCAGTGCGCAAGCCGATACAGGTATCCATGTCGCCGTTGGCGCCGAAATATCCGATGGCGCCTGCATAGGTGCCGCGGCGATCCGGCTCGAGCTCTTCGATAATTTCCATCGCGCGCACCTTGGGGGCGCCCGATACGGTGCCTGCCGGGAAACCAGCGACCAGGGCATCGAGCGCATCATAGCGCTGGTCCAGACGGCCGTCGACGTTGGAGGATATGTGCATCACATGGCTATAGCGTTCGACGACGAACTGTTCCGTCACTCTAACGCTCCCCACCTGAGAAACACGCCCGACATCATTGCGCCCCAGGTCGAGCAGCATGAGATGCTCGGCGCGCTCCTTGGGATCTGCCAACAACTCTTCAGCCAGCGCGCGATCCTCGTCCGCTGTTGCGCCGCGCTTCCTTGTACCAGCCAGCGGCCGAATGGTGACGATCCCGTCGCGCAGGCGAACCAACACCTCCGGGGAGGAGCCAACCACCGAGAAGTCGCCGAAGTCCAGATAGAAGAGGAAGGGGGACGGATTAAGGCGCCGCAGGGCTCGATAGAGCAGGAAGGGGGGTAGGGTAAAGGGCACAGAAAAGCGCTGCGCCAGAACGACCTGGTAGATGTCACCGGCTGCGATGTAGTCCTTCGCTTTGCGCACCATTGCATGGAAGTCTTCGCGGCTGATGTTGGACTTGGGTTCCGGCAACTCCGCCACGTCCTCGCTTCTCTCTCGACGATAAGGCAGAGAGCGTTCGAAATCGGCAGCAACCTCGGCCAGCCTTTCGCAGGCTAGTTCGTAGGCAGCAGCGGCCGACCGTTCGCTGCTCGGCCAGACGGGTGAGATCACCGTCACCAGATCTTCCACGCGATCGAAGATGGCAGTGACTGTGGGCCTTACGAAGATGCTGTCGGGTACGCCCAGAACGTCCGGGTTTTTCGCCGGCAGTCGCTCCATGTGGCGGACCATGTCATAGCCCGCATAGCCGATCAGTGAGGCAGCCATCGGGGGCAGGTGCGCCGGAATTTCCATGTCACACTCGTGCGAAAGGGCGCGAAGGTTCTCGAGGGGATTGCCGTCCTGGACCTGAAAGGCGTCGGGCTGGAAGCGAGCGCGACGATTGATCTCGCTTCTTCCGTCGCGGCAGCGCCAGATCAGGTCGGGCTTGAGGGTGATGAAGGAATAGCGGGCGATGCTCGTCCCGCCCTCAACCGATTCGAAAAGAAAGGAAAAGGGCTGCCCCTCTGCCAGCTTGAGAAACGCCGAAACCGGCGTTTCCAGGTCGGCTATGAGCGTGGTCCAGACGACCTGAGGTTTTCCTGCCTCATAGGTGGTACGGAACGTCTCGAAGTCCGGTTGTACCTGCACGGCTTAAAATTCCAATAGGACGTCATCGATACGTCGCTGGTTGATCTCCACGCGGTGGTGGCGCTCCAGAGCCTGCCGGAAGAGCAATTCCATATCTTGCCGCAGCCTTCCTGATGCCTGCTGGCGCAGTTCCGTTAACTGCTCTGGCTGAGACGTTGGGTCAGGCGCCTGGACCTCCCGAAGGAAAGCGACCAGCACCGACCCTTCGCCGGAAGTTACAAAGACGTCGTCTGGCTGTACCTCGAACAGCTGTTCGACGAAAACGGCGGAAGGTTCGGTTGCATCCCGCTTCAGCGGCTGAGTTTCATGCATTGCCAAGCCTTCGGCTTCCGCGACGGCAGCGAGGCTTTCACCATCCCGTACCCGGTCGGCCAGTTGGTCGGCTTGTTCGAAGGCGAGTGCTTGCAGCTCCGCCCGTTGCCAGCGTTGCACAACGGTATCGCGCACCTCCTCGAAGGGACGCGCGGCCGGCGGAATGACGCCGTCAACTCGGACAATGAAAAACCCGCCATCTTCCGTCTCCACCAGCAGGCTGGTGTCGCCGGCGGCCGTGCTGAAAGCGGTATCCAGGAACTGCTGCGGCGCCGGGAGGTCGGCTACTGGTTGGTCGTTGGCATCATGTCCACCATGGGCAACACCATCATGGTGGTGAAGCTCGATATTCAGATCTTCTGCCGCCTCTTCCAGTGTTCCCCCAGCCGCCAACTCGTCGTCCAGGCGGTTGGCCAGAGCAATGGCGCTTTCGATGGCTTCGCTTTCCGCCAATTGCCGCCGCACCTCTTCGCGCACCTCCGCGAAGGAGCTGACGGTTTGCGGTTGAATTTCGGCAACCCGCACGAGGTGCCAGCCGAAATCGCTTTCCAGCGGCTCGCTCACCTCCCCTTGATCCAGTGCAAAGACTGCACTTGCCAGGGCGGATGGCAGCTCGCTCTCGGTAACGTGACCGAGGTCGATGACGCCAGAGCCCTCGAGCTCCTCGGCCACCTCCTCCATGGTTTCCCCTGCGCTGATCTGCTCATAGGCCTGCCGGGCATTTTCTTCGTTATCAAAAAGGATCTGCTCTACGTGGCGGCGTTCTGGATCCTCGAAGTCCTGGCGGCGCTCTTCGTAGGCAGCCTGTAGCTCTTCTTCATCAAAGGACATTTCAGCCGCCAGTTGGCCCGGATCGATGTGGAGCCAGGAAAGCTCTCGAAGCTCCGGAGCCTGGAAATTGGCGACCTGTTCCTCGTAAAGGGCGAGCAGCTCTTCTTCGTCGGGTTCCACCAGGGCCTCGGGGCCGGGCAAGGGAACCTCCACATAGTCCGCCACCCTCGTTTCATTGCGGTAGATATAAAGAGCTTCGGCCATTTGTTCCGGCGCGCTCAGCCCGCCGAGTACGCCAGAGAGGATGCGGTTGCGGATGATCTCCTGCTCGATCTGCTGTACCAGCGCTCCTTCGGTAAGTTGGCTCATCCGTAGCGCCTGCTCATAACGGAGGCGGTCGAACTGGCCTTGCTCATTCTGAAAGGCGGGGATGGAGAAGATCTCCTGGCGGATCTGATCTTCCGTTACCACCAGCCCCAGCGACCGCTGCTCCGCCTCATAGAGCCGGCGCGTCAGCGAGTCCGCCAGCACCTGATCCGGCAGGCCTAGCGCTTGCGCTTGCTGGACGTCGAAGCTGCCACCGAGCATCTGCCGCAGGCGATTGAACTCTGAACTAAACGCTCGGCGAAACTCGGCTTGAGTGATCTCCTCATCTCCGACCTCGGCCACCACAGGTGCGGCCGTGCGCCCTCGGAAGATGTCGCCGATGCCCCAGATGGCGAAGCTGAGGCTCAGCAGGCCAAACAGAACGTAGAGAAAAACCTTGGCGACGACGCCGCGCAATTTGCCCATGAAATACCGCCAGAAGTGTTCAGTCGCGCCGCTTTGGGCACAGATGTGCGCGCATCCTACGTAGCGTGCCGCCACCGGGCAACAGAAGAGCCTGCGGCGGTGGTGGAACTGGTTGCGGAGAGAGGGGCATGCTAGGAAAGTTCGTCACACGCGAAGAAGGAGATCTCGATGCGGCGGAAGCTCATTGCCGGCAACTGGAAGATGAATGGATCGAAGGCGCAGGGGCTTGCCCTTGTGGAAGCGCTGGCTGCGCATTGTCGCGAAGCCGAATCGACGGCGGCTGCCTTTGATCTGCTTGTCTGCCCGCCCTTCGTGTTGCTGCCGGTGATCGAGGAGCGTGCCCGCCGAGCGAAGATTGCCATCGGGGGACAGGACTGCCACCCGAAGGAGGCCGGCGCTCATACGGGAGACATCAGCGCCACGATGCTGGCCGACGTGGGCTGCAGCTATGTAATTGTCGGACACTCGGAACGGCGCCAGGATCATCGGGAAGATGATGCCTTGGTACAGGCCAAGGCGTCTGCCGCCCTTGCCGCCGGCTTGAAGCCCATCGTTTGTGTCGGCGAGACCCAGGCGGAGCGGGATGCGGGTCAAGCACTCTCGGTCATCGAGAAGCAAGTGCGCAACTCTCTACCGGCAGGCGCTGGCAGCCGTGTCGTGATTGCCTACGAACCAGTGTGGGCGATTGGCACCGGACTCACGGCCACTCCTCAGGATGTCGCTGACGTGCACGCCGCTATACGTGCTATGCTGCAGAGCGAAGCGGGAGAGGAGGCTGCAGCCCAAACTCGAATTCTATATGGGGGGTCGGTCAAACCATCGAATGCGGCAGAGCTGCTGGCGTTGCAGGATGTGGATGGTGCCTTGGTCGGCGGGGCGAGCCTGAAGGCGGAGGACTTTTGGGCCATTGCCTGTGCCAGTGTTGCGTGACTGCAAGGCTGGCCCGAGCGAATATTCCTGGCAACGTAAGGCCCAAACAGCTATATCGGCGGCGTCACCCGGCCCACCACCCTGGGCGCCGGGCTTGGTGTACTTGAAGTAGAGCGAAGGCGGTTCCGCCATGATGCAGGTTCTCCTGGTTATCCATCTCCTGATCGTTTTGGCGCTGATCGGCGTGGTGCTGATGCAGCGTAGCGAGGGCGGTGGTTTGGGAATCGGAGGTGGCGGCGGCGGAGGCATGGGCGGCTTTATGTCCGGTCGCGGCGCCGCGAACCTTTTGACTCGCACGACTGCCATTCTGGCAGCGGCCTTCATGGTCACCAGCCTTTTGATGACGATCTTGGCGGGCGGACGAACTGAGCCGAGCTCTATCGTCGACACGCCGCTCATCCCCTCGGCTCCTTCTTCCGGTGAAGCACAGCCGGAACCGGCGGTTCCCAACGAGCCAGCCCCGCCGAGCGTCCCAGTGCAATAACGGCTTCACTTCAAAGCAGCGAATCGGGAGGGCCCGCCGCGCCGAAGTTTCTTCGGCCGGCAGCCTGTTGAGACGTTTTTGGAAACGATCGTGCGCATGCAGGCTTCGCGGGAGGGGCTTGCCGTGCGCCATGAATGCGCAGATAAGGGAGTCCCATGACGCGGTTCATCTTTATCACCGGCGGCGTGGTATCCTCCTTGGGGAAGGGGCTGGCAGCGGCGGCCCTTGGCGCGCTGCTTCAGGCACGCGGCTTCAAGGTCCGATTGAGAAAGTTGGATCCCTACCTCAACGTGGATCCCGGGACCATGAGCCCCTACCAGCACGGGGAGGTTTACGTCACCGATGATGGTGCCGAAACCGACCTGGATTTAGGTCACTACGAGCGCTTTACCGGCGTGGCCTCCCGGCGCAGCGACAGCGTGAGCACCGGCCAGATCTACAGTAGAATCATCGCACGAGAACGCCGTGGCGACTACCTCGGCGCCACGGTTCAGGTCATTCCTCACGTTACGGACGCCATCAAGGATTTCGTCCGTTCCGATCTCACGGATGAGGATTTCTGCATTTGCGAGATCGGCGGCACGGTCGGGGATATCGAAAGCCTGCCCTTTCTGGAAGCGATTCGTCAGCTCGGCAACGAACTGGGCGACTCGCGCACCATGTTCATTCACTTGACGCTGCTGCCCTACATCGGTTCAGCCGGCGAGTTGAAGACCAAGCCGACACAGCACTCAGTCAAGGAACTGCAGTCGGTCGGTATCCAACCCGACATGCTGCTGTGCCGCTCCGAGCACCCGATCGACCGGGATGCACGGCGAAAGCTGGCCCTCTTTTGCAACCTGCGAGAAGAGGCCGTCATTCAGGCGCTGGATGTCGACACCATCTATGCGGTGCCGCGAGCCTATCACGAAGAGGGTATGGATGCGGTCGTGTGCAGTCACTTCAAGCTCGAAACGCCGCAGCCGGATCTCGGTGTTTGGGATGGCATCACCAACTCCATTCGCAACCCCGACGGCGAGGTGACAATCGGCGTCGTGGGCAAGTACACCAGCTTGATCGACGCCTATAAGTCACTTGCTGAAGCCCTGACCCATGGCGGCATTGCGAACGCGGTGCGGGTCAAGGTGAACTGGCTTGATGCCGAGATATTCGAAAGCGAATCCCAGTTGCAGCAGTTGGAAGGCGTCCATGGCATCCTGGTGCCTGGAGGTTTCGGTGAGCGCGGCACTGAGGGAAAGATCGCTGCAGCCCGCTTTGCTCGCGAGCGCCGCGTGCCCTACCTGGGTATCTGCCTCGGCATGCAGATGGCGGTCATTGAGGCCGCACGGAATCTCGCCGGCCTGAGCGGGGCAGGTTCCACCGAATTCGGCGTGCCGGATCCCCCTGTCGTGGGCCTGCTAACCGAATGGATGCGGGACAACCAGCTGGAGCAGCGCGGCATCGACGACGATCTGGGCGGGACGATGAGGCTTGGAGCCTACCCTGCGGTTCTGGCACCCGGCAGCAAGGTGCAGGAGATCTATGGCACCCGGGAGATTCAGGAACGCCATCGCCATCGCTACGAAGTCAACGTAAACTACAAGGAAGCTTTGGAGCAGGTGGGGCTCCGCTTCTCTGGCATGTCTCCTGACGGTGAGCTGCCGGAGATCGTGGAACTGCCCGAACATCCTTGGTTCATTGGTGTGCAGTTCCATCCTGAACTGAAGTCTAAACCCTTCGATCCGCATCCGCTCTTCACTTCCTTCGTGCGGGCGGCGGTTGAACAGTCGCGCCTTATGTAGGTGCAAGGGGACATAACATGAGTACCTCCGCCAACACTCAGACTCATCATGTCCAGATTGGGTCCCTCACAGTCGGCAATGATCTGCCGCTCGCGATCATCGCCGGACCCTGCGCTATGGAAAGCCGCGAGCACGCCTTGGAGATGGCCCAGGCGCTTAGCGAGATCTGCGGCAGCCTCGGGGTTGGGCTGATCTACAAGTCCTCCTTCGACAAGGCGAACCGGACAAGCCTTTCCTCGCAAAGAGGCATCGGACTCGATCAAGCGTTGCCGATCTTCGCGGAGATCCGTGAGACCTTCGGATGTCCGGTGCTGACGGATGTACACGATGCGACACAGTGCGCCGCGGTCGCAGAAGCTGTGGATGTACTGCAGATTCCAGCTTTTCTCTGCCGCCAGACCGACCTGCTCGTGGCAGCCGCGAAGACTGGAGGTGTGGTGAACGTGAAAAAGGGGCAGTTTCTTGCCCCTTGGGATATGCGCAACGTGGCGGAGAAGGTCCGGGCATCCGGCAACGATCGGGTGCTGCTGACAGAACGTGGCGCGTCCTTTGGCTACAATACGCTGGTAACCGATCTGCGCGGCCTTCCCATCATGGCTCAGACCGGCTGCCCGATCGTCTTCGACGCCACCCATTCCGTGCAGCAGCCAGGAGGGCAGGGCACCACCTCTGGCGGCCAGCGGGAGTTTGTTCCGGTGCTGGCTCGGGGCGCCGTGGCCGTGGGAGTTGCTGCCGTCTTCATGGAGGTGCATCAAGACCCCGACAGGGCGCCTAGCGACGGTCCGAATATGGTGCCCCTGCACCAATTCCGCGATCTGCTGGAAACGCTCGTCGCCTTCGACAAGCTCGCAAAGGCGAAGCCGGTCAGTCTGGGGTAGGGTACAACCCTTCAACTCGAAGACCGCGCCCAGCCGGCGGCCACGCCCCGATAAGGTCATAGATCTGCTCGTGGGTAAGCCGGCTCAGACAGTCTATCTCCCTGTCCAGCCAGACGTTCACCACCAGGGAGACAAGTTGATGAACAAGCTATCTTTGGTCCTGCTCGTAGCTGCCGGTTTCGGCCTCGCGGCCTGTGGCAGCACGAACCGGGCCTATCAAAGCTCTGCAGATGCTCCCCGCGTTAGCTACACCTACGAGGAGGGGGGTGACTACGATCACGTGAAAGAACTTGCCGACGAGCATTGCGACGAGGAGTTCGGTCGCAACGCCGTGTTGCTGTCGCGCGACACTCAGGGCGACAGCTACGAAGTGACCTTCGCCTGCCAATGATCCACTGGTTGGGGGAGGCGCCGGAGCCTCCCCCAACCCTGGACGCAGGCATCATCCGAGACAGGTGCCCCTGATGCCATGACGACCCACGAGCATGAACGGTAAGCCGACGCGACCAAGTAGTGGGACGTCTGGCCAGCCGAAGCTCCTGGCCGGTGGGAATCCTCAAATTCCAAAAGGCTACGGAGACGGACCGGTGGCCGCCTATATCGCCGCCATGCCTGGCTGGAAGCACGCCGTCGGGCGCCAGCTCGACGCTCTCATCGAAGAGACCGTTCCCGGGGTTCAGAAGGCCGTGAAGTGGAACTCCCCCTTCTATGGGGTGGAGCAAGGCAGCTGGTTCCTCAGCTTTCACTGCATGACGAAGTACGTGAAGGTCGCGTTCTTCCGAGGCGCCTCCCTCGAACCACCGCCACCCGTTGCCTCGAAGCACGAGGACGTGCGCTACTTCCACATCGAGGAAGAAACGCCCTTCGACGAACGGCTCTTCTCCGAGTGGATCAGGCAGGCGGCACGCCTGCCCGGTGAGAAGATGTAGAAAGGGGAATGTCGCCCGCGTCAGGCGGTACAGTGGAGCCCGCCGTCTACGGGCAGTTCGATTCCGGTGATGTAGCGCGCCTCGTCCGACGCCAGGAAAACCGAGGCCCAAGCAATATCCCAGGCTGTTCCCTGGCGCTTCATGGGCGGAATGGCATCGCGCTTGGCGCGCATTTCCTCGACGCTGCCGTGGTAACCGCTGACCTGCTGGTAGATGTGGGGGGTATCCATCAAGCCCGGCATGATCGTATTGGCCCGAATGCCGCGGCTCGCATACTCAACTGCCAAGGCGCGGGTGAAATGGTTCACGCCCGCTTTTGATGCGTAGTAGGAAATGTAGGGATACCCAGTATAGCGGATCGCGGCGAGTGACGAGATGTTGATGATTGCGCCCGCGCCCTGCTTTTCCATGATCGGCAGCACCGCTTTGCAGGTCAGGAAGGTGCCCGTAAGGTTGACGTTCAGGACCTGGTGCCAGCTTTCTTCGCTCGCCTCCGCCGCACCGCCGGGTAGGTTGATGCCGACATTGTTGTGCAGGATGTCGATACGCCCGAAGCGTTCAACCGCGCGATCGACCGCTTGCCCGATCTGCTTGCTGTCTGTGACATCTGCTGCGAGGGGTAGGGCTTCTCCGCCCTCTTCGGCAATGACCTGAGCCGTGAGCTCGGCGGCGGAAAAGTCGCGGTCCACCGCGATCACCTTGGCGCCTTCTCGCGCATAGGCGACGGCAGCCGCCTTGCCATTGCCCCATCCCTCGCTGATCGATCCGGCTCCGAAAACCAGTGCGACTTTATCCTGCAAGCGTGCCATGCGCTTTTCTCCCTAGACCGGATCCGCTTTCAACGCGCGATCGATCAGTTCATCAAAAGATTGGGTAACCAGGTGGAAATCCCGAGGAAGTAGGTGATTGCCACCAGAAAGAGGAAGCTCACCACGAGGAAGGGCAGAGCCTGTCGCGTGCTTTCTTCCAGCCTTACCCCGGCCATCAGGGACGTAAGATTGAGGCAGAGACCTACGGGCGGCGTGATCAGGCCGAGGCAGAGGTTGGCAACCACCACGACGGAGAAGTGCGTGGGATCGATGCCGAGCGCGAGCGCTATGGGATAAAGCACCGGAATCAGCATGATGATGGCTGCATTTGCCTCGATGAACATGCCGACGATCAGCAGCAGAATGTTGACGAGCAATAGGAATACAAGCGGATTGTCGGTCATCATCAGCAGCGCCGAAGCGATCTGGTTCGGAAGCGCGGTATAAGCAAGGATCCAGGAAAAGATCCGAGCCGCCCCGACGATCAGCATGATCACGGCGGTAAGCTGGGCCGAGGAGATCAACGCCTGCCAGATCTTGGCAAGGGTCAGCTCGCGATAGATCACACAGCCGACAAAGAGCGCGTAGACGACTGCGACAGCGGCGCACTCGGTCACGTTGAAGACGCCCGTACGCAGCCCGAGGATGATGAAGATCGGCATCAGAAGGGCGGCGAAGGCACCGAGAAAGGTACGCCAGAGGTCCGGCAGCGAGGTCTTGCCGTGAACGGGTAGCTCTTCCTTCCGAGCAATCCACGCGACCGTCGAGAGCATGAACAGTGAGTAGAGCAGCCCCACCAGGATGCCGGCGATGAACAGGCGCATGATCGACTGATTGGTCAGTACGCCCAAGACGACGAACGGGATGGAAGGCGGAATGATCGGCGCCATGACGTTGGCGGCGGCTGTAACGGCTGCTGCGAAAGAAGGCCGATACCCATCGCGGATCATTGCCGGTATGAGAACCCGCCCCAAAGCTGAGGTATCGGCGACCGCGGAGCCGGAAATTCCCGCAAAGAAGGTTGCGGATAAAACGTTGCTCAAGGCCAAGCCCCCCCGGAAGCGCCCCAGGATGGCGTTCGCAAAGTTGAGCAGCCGCTGAGTCATCCCACCTTCGCCCATAAGGCTTCCAGCAAGGAGGAAACAGGGGATGGCCAGCAGGCTGAAGGAGTCGAGACCGCTGAAAATCTGCTGGGGAACGATGTTCAGGCTGGCGGCCGGAATGGAAACGGCGATGGTAACGGCTCCGCCAATCAGGATGGAGAAGCCAATCGGAACCCCGATAAGCATCAGCCCAAAGACAGAAATCAGAAGTACAGCGATAAGGGCCATGCGATTAACTCGGCTGCCGATCTTGATCTTTGCGAAGCGAAGGGGTCCTGCCCGCGCGGGCTAAATTTCCGGAGGCTTGGCAACCCCATCGGCACTGCCAGGACCGTATCGCGGGTCGAGGCGGCCCAACACCAGGAAGAGCGCGATCAGCGCGCCGCTGATGGGGATCGCGAGAACGGGCCAATACATGGAAATTTCCAGGGCGGGGGACGCACGGCGCGCGCCGATCTGAGCAAAGCCGTGGCCATACCACATCAGGAAGCCGGCTGCGCTCAGCATGATGGCGTCCCTGATCCACAAGAGTAGCTGCCGGAGTCGTTCAGGCAGCGCATCGACCAGCACATTGACCGCCACGTGCCCTTGGCGGCGGATGAGCGAGGCAGAACCAAGCATGGTGATGTAGACCATCAGGAAGCGAGACAGCTCTTCTGTCCAGCTCGGCGCGTGGTTGAGCACGTAGCGGCCGAAGACCTGGTAGACCAGGCTCGCAACCAACACCACCAGCATGAGCGCCAGCACGGCGTTCAGACAATACTCGGCGCCGTCCGCCACTTTGCCCAGCCGCTCCTTCCAGAGCGGCTGGGCAGCGGTACCATACTCTTGGAGCATCACTCGACGCTTTGGAACCTCTCGACCCACTCCGCCAGTTCCGGGAACTCGGCGGCCATGGGAGCGACGCGTTCACGGAACGGCTCCAGATCCGGCGAGATGATCGTCACACCAGCCTCTTCAAAGGTCCGGATGTATTCATTCTCCATTTCCAGCATCCGCTCAGATCCCCAGCGCATCGCGGCGTTGCCTTCTTCGATCAGAATTTCCTGAAGTTCAGGCTCATAGGAATCGAAGCGCGCCTGGTCGAAGATATAGGTCATCGCGCCGATAACGTGGTCGGTGTTCATGATGTGCGACTGAACCTCGTAGACGTTCATCGAATCGATGAATTCCAGCGGGTTTTCCTGCCCATCGATGATGCCTTGCTGCAGGCCGGTATAGATCTCGGTCGCCGGCATGGGAGTGGGGCTTGCGCCCAGGTACTCCCAGGTCTGGCGATACATGCGCAGCGGTGGGACGCGCAGCCTTAGCCCCGCCAGGTCGTCGACACTTTCCACCGCTCGGTTCGCTGACAGCTTCCGAGCGCCGCGATAGCCTGCGCCGACGATGCGGAAACCCGTCCGCTCCGAAACCTCGTCCATGAAGGCGGCGCCGACGTCGCCGTAGTAGATGGCGTTGAAGTGGTCCAGGTCGCGTACAAGGTAGGGGAAGGCTTCTACCCCAGGCAGCGGATCGTAGCGGTCAAGCGTCCCGATCGATTCCAGCACGATGTCGTTGGTTCCGATCTGAAGCCCTTCGATCAATTGCTCCCAGCTACCGGTCATGCCGCTGTGAGCAATCTGGAAGGTCACCTTGCCGCCAGTGCGTTCAGTAACCGCCTCGGCGAAACGCTCCGTGGTGTCGTGCCAGATGGTGCCCGGTGGATAAACGTAAGCCGCGTGAAGCACTCTTTCTTCAATTTCGGCTGAGGCGCTGGTCGTGGCGCCAAGCGCCATGACGGCGATCGCGGCGGCGGCAACGGATTTGTGCATGCGGGCTCCCCCTTTTTTTCGCGCTCTTTTCTTTAGCGCGTGGTTCACGTTGAGCGGATGGTGCAGCAGGCTAATGCTGCGTCGACCTTTGATGACCTCGGAACGAGTTTCAGGCAAGTTTCTTAGCCTAAGGCGCGTGTCAGTCAATCATATGTTTCTCACCGCGCTCCTTCGCCGCTGGTGCAGGCTTACCTCGCGGAGTGATCCTCGCGAGCCAAGTGCTTCCGGGAAGCCAGTTCAGCAGCCTCCCGAACCCGCTGTCTGCCGCGTGGAGTAGAGGGCATCCGCGTTTGCTGTTGCAGGCTGGCCGGGTACCAGCTGCTGCCCTTCCAGTCGGTTCCGCCGCAGCTCTATGGCCGCTTCCCCGGCTGGCAATAGCTCATGGGGCCGACCAGATGCCTGCGCAGTTTTTTATCAGAAACCATAATACTTTTTGTTGACAGCGATGCAGGGCGCCTTTAGCGTTTTCTTCACAGCGCCGCTTTGAGGCTCAGCTTGCGGGGCGCTTTACAAATTCCAGCTAAAGCGAGCGGGTATGAAACCCCGCCGCTCAGGTCGGCGGGTTTTTTTGTGCCCGGTCCTGGGTGGATAATCTCATACTCGACATCGTGGAGCCTCGCTCGTGCAACAGGCGCTTTTCAGCGCTGCAAGAGAGAGGGTTTCAAATGTTTGCCATCACCAGGAATCGGTTTCTGGGTCTCGCCGTCGCCGTGGCGGCCGGACTTTTCCTTTCATCGGCGCCTGTGCGCGCCGCCGATCTTCCCGACAGCATCAGCATCGATTGGGCCTACTACAATCCCGTCAGTATCCTGCTGAAGGATAAAGGGTGGCTTGAAGAGGAGTTCGCGGAGGAAGGAGTGGAGATCCGCTGGGTCCTCTCGCTCGGCTCCAACAAGGCGCTCGAATTCCTGCGCGGTAACTCCGTCCAGTTTGGCTCGACAGCGGGATCGGCGGCTCTGGTCGGCAAAGCGGGCGGCTTGCCGATCAAGGCCATCTACGCTTACTCCCGCCCGGAGTGGACGGCGCTCGTCACCCGCCGGGATTCCGGCATCACCAGCCTGCAGGATCTGCAAGGCAAGTCGGTGGCCGTAACGCGCGGCACCGATCCTCACATTTTCCTGCTGCGGGCGCTCGACCTGGTGGATTTGAGCGAGAAGGATATCCAACCCGTACTGCTGCAGCATCCTGACGGCTATCGGGCTTTGACGTCCGGCCAGGTCGACGCCTGGGCTGGCCTCGACCCCCACATGGCGCAGGCGGAACTGGAGTCGGATGCACTGCTGTTTTTCCGGGATCCGAGCCTGAACACCTACGGAATCCTCAACGTGCGCGAGGATTTTGCCAGCGACCATCCGGATGCGGTGGAGCGGGTGCTTGCGGTCTATGAGAGGGCCCGTAACTACGCGCTCGAGCATCCCGAAGAGCTGCGCGATCACCTTGTCGAAGCGGCAAAGATCGAGCCGGCGGTGGCGCAACGGCAGCTCGATGAGCGGACGGATCTCAGCACTCCAGCCCTCGGACAGGCCCACCGGGATACCTTCACCGCCACCGGCGAGATCTTGCAGAAGATTGGCATCATCGAGAGCGACCTGGACATCGCGCAGCTGGTCAATGACCTGATCGACGACTCCCACTTCACCCATGTCGTTGCTTCACGGTGAGGATGAAGGCGATGACCGTCACGTCACTATCTCAGCGGGAGGCGGCGCTTCATGCGCCGCGCCCTTTCGGCCGGCTGGTAGCTCCACATCTCTCCGGGCTGCGTGCCTTTCTGCTCCCGCTCGGCCTGCTGCTCGCCTGGCAGGGGTTGTCCAGCGCCGGCCTCTTTCCCGACTACCTCCTGCCGGCTCCCGCGGCGGTCTATGGTGAACTGGCCACGCTGGCGGCCAAAGGGGAGTTGGTTGCCCATATCGCCATCACCTTCTGGCGCGTGGCGCTGGGCTTTGCGACCGGCGCGCTTGCGGCCACGCTGCTGGGAGCGCTGATCGGTTACTCCCGAACGGCCCGTGACTACCTCGATCCCACCTTGCAGGCGCTCAAGGCGGTGCCGTCTCTGGCCTGGGTTCCGCTCTTCATCCTTTGGTTCGGCATCTTCGAGACTTCGAAAATCGCCTTGATCGCCGTTGGCGTTTTCTTTCCCGTCTATCTCAATCTGATGAGCGGAATCCAAAGTACGGATCGCAAGCTGGTGGAGGTTGCACAGGTCAACAACCTATCCCGGATCGATCTCATCCGGCGCATCCTGATACCGGCCACGCTTCCCAGCTACCTGACGGGGCTGCGCTCGGGCCTGGCGCTAGGCTGGATGTTCGTCATTGCCGCAGAGCTGATGGGAGCAAGCCAGGGTCTCGGCTTCCTCATGGTCGATGGGCAGATGACCGGCCGGCCTGCCATCATCATCGGGGCGCTGCTGCTTTTTGCCGTAGCCGGTAAACTTTCGGATGCATTGATCGCCGCTGTGGGGCGCTCTCTCACTGCTTGGCAGGATGGCTTTGCTTCGAGCCAGGAACGGGCCAATGCTTGAAATTGCCCAGGTCACAAAGGCTTTTGCCGACGGAGCGGGGGTCAATCATACGGCCCTGGAGCAGGTTGAGCTCAGCATTGGCGAGCATGAAATCGTAAGCCTCGTCGGCACCTCGGGGTGTGGCAAGTCCACCCTGCTGCGGCTGGTGTCCGGTCTCGAGAAGCCCAGCGGCGGCCGGGTGCTGCTTCAGGGAAGGAGCGTCACCGGCCCGTCGCCTGCGGTGGGTATGGTCTTCCAGGAACCTCGCCTGATGCCCTGGCTGATCGTTGCGGAAAACATACGCCTGGCCCTGCTGGACCTCCCGCGTCAGGAGCAGGAGTATCGGATAGCGGAAGTCCTGGAGAAGGTCGGTCTGTCGGGTTTCGCCCGCGCCTTGCCGCGGCAGCTTTCCGGAGGCATGGCGCAGCGTGTCGCCATTGCCCGTGCCCTGGTGCGGCGCCCTTCTGTGCTGCTTCTCGACGAACCCTTCTCTGCTCTCGACAGCTTCACGCGCCTCAAGCTCCAGGAGCATCTGGCGGAACTGTGGGAGCAGGAGCGTTTCACCCTGCTGCTTGTCACCCATGATGTGGAGGAGGCCGTTTTGCTCTCTGACCGGGTGGTAATCCTGCGCGGTCATCCGGGGCGGGTGCACAAGATCCTCGACGTGGAGCTGCCGCGCCCGCGGCGGCGTACAGCAGCGGAAGTGCAGGGTCTGAAGGAGGAGATCATCAGTACCCTCGACCTTTCATGAAATTGAGCAGCAGGGAGGATTTGCAGTGAACGCAGAAGAGTTGAAGGCTCTCCAGGCCCCTCTCAAGAGCCGGTACCAGGAACACCCTGACAGTGCCGTGGTGACTCTTTCCGCAGAGGGAAATCTGGCGGAAGGAATCGCGTGCAAGGTGGATACGGGCCGAGCCCTGATAGAGGCGGGATTGCACCCCGCGACGGGCGGCAGTGGTACCCAGGCTTGCTCCGGCGACATGTTGCTGGAAGCGCTCGTCGCCTGTGCCGGCGTCACGTTGAAGGCCGTGGCCACCGCCATCGACTTCAACTTACGTGGTGGCCGAGTTTGGGCGGAAGGGGATCTGGATTTCCGCGACACGCTGGGAGTCACCAAGGAAGCGCCTGTCGGCTTTCGCAACATACGGCTGCGCTTTGACCTCGACACCGATGAGCCCACCGAGCGTATCGATACCTTGAGCCGTCTCACCGAGCGCTATTGCGTGGTGCTGCAGACACTGAAGCGGCCGCCAGAGCTCTCTTTCACGAGCGGACGATCTGCCAGCAGGGGCGACGTCGCCTGACAAGGAGGTAAGGCTAGCGGTCGCCCCCGCTGGAACTTCTTCCGAAGCGCGCGGTTGCCGTTGCTGTGCAGCAATAGCGGCCAAAGGATCCGCGCGCGTAAAAGTGATCAAGTACCTCATGAGGCAATGGCAGGCGCTGCAGCAGCCGCGTCTGACCCGCCGACGCCTCTTTTTCCAGGGTTGTCTTCCCACCACACTCCTGTGCCTGCTGGCGCTCACTGCCTGCGATTTCCAGTACCCGCGCGATCCGAAGAAGACGCTGGAGACCGTGCTCGAGCAGCAGCGTATTGTCGTGGCGGTTATCGATCATCCACCCTGGGTCATTGTTCCCGATGCGGGTGATCCTCGGGGCGCGGAGGTCGAACTCGTTGAGTCCTTTGCTGCCGAGCTGGGTGTCGAGATCGACTGGCGACCCCTGCCGAGCTTCACCGCGCTCAGGGGCTTGAGCCGAGGCGACATAGATCTCGTGATCGGCGGTCTCGAGCAGCCGGACGTTCAGCTGATAACGGGCGCGGGCACCACTTACTCCTATTTCGAGGAGCGCTTCGTGATCGGCGTGCGGCAGGGTCATCCACTCCCTGAGGCGTTGGATGGACAGGCCGTCTTTGTGCCCCCTGAAGAACCACTGTCCATTCTGGTTAGAAAGCAGGGCGGGCGCCCCACCGACCAGATGAGCGCCGAGGTCGTTCTAGCGGCCTTGCCCCACTGGGATCTTCAGGCCCACGGGCTACAGCGGAGCAGCATCGTGCTGCGCCGGGCAAAGCACGTGATGGCGATACCGGAGGGGGAGAACGCCTGGCTCATGCGCCTGGAGCGCCTGCTGCGCGCGCAGGCAGCAGATTTTGATCTGCGCCTCAGGGAGCATCGGGAATGAGCAGCTACGAGCGCCGTCTGCCGGAAGCGCAGCGCCGAACCTTACGCCGAGCTCAGTGGCTCCAGCTGGTATGGATTCTCGTGCTTTTCTCGATCATCGCGGCCATCTACCTCTCGGCGGGAAACAGCCAGGCGATGAAGACGGCCTGGATCGAGGACGCCTTGAGCCTCGTTCCGCCGATCGCCTTTCTCGCGGCCACCTGGATCGAGGGGTGGGAGCCGAATGCCCGCTTCCCTTTGGGCTACGTGCGGGTGTCGTCTATCTCCTACCTGGTCAGCTCCGTCGCGCTGGCAGGGGTGGCCATCTTCCTGATCATCGACTCCACCTTGACGCTTATCAGGACGGAGCATGCGACGATCGGCAGCGTGGAGATCTTCGGGACCACTCTCTGGTTCGGGTGGGTCATGATCGCCGCGCTGCTGTACAGCGTCATACCGCCGGTGATCTTCGGCCGCCTGAAAATGAAGCCAGCACGAGAGCTACATGACAAGACTCTCTGGGCCGACGCCTTCATGAACAAGGCCGACTGGCTGACCGGGCTGGCCGGAATTGTCGGCGTGCTCGGGATCGGCATTGGGTGGTGGTGGGCCGATGCCGTGGCGGCGATGATCATTGCCGCCGATGTCCTCCGCGACGGCTTCAAGCACACCCGCGCCGCGATCCACGACCTCATGGACGAGATGCCCAAGACGGTCGACGACAGCGAGTTCGAGCCCTTGATCGACCAGGTGCGGGCGCATCTGAATGCCTTGTCCTGGGTTGAGGAGAGCCGCCTGCGCTTCAGTGAGGAAGGCCGCTACCTGGCCGGCAGCATCTTCCTGGTGACTGCGGAGGGGGAGCCAACGCCGGAACGCCTGGAGCAGCTCGAGCGCGACATCCTCAGCTTGCACTGGCGCATGCTCGACGTGGCCATCATGCCGAGATCGAAACTTGCTCAGCCACTCGTGGGCGAAATGGGCGAGGCCGGTCTTCGGCCCCTGCCAAAAGATC
>Ga0079223_10000405_pt1 | contig 21535 bp, 18 predicted proteins | sample Stecom2011_FD_75072 | JGI IMG/M metagenome (GOLD analysis project Ga0079223, IMG submission 75072) | Agricultural soil microbial communities from Utah to study Nitrogen management - Steer compost 2011 | ecosystem: Environmental > Terrestrial > Soil > Agricultural land | place: USA: Utah...
CTCGCTGTCGATACCTATATCTCTGATGGCAGCCATCGCGATAATCTACTTCTTTGGCTACACGCTGAATTCCGTCACGATGCTGGCGATGCTTCTGCTGATCGGCGTGGTGGTCGACGACGCGATCGTAGTGCTGGAGAACATCTATCGCCATCGGCAGAGCGAGGGACGAGGCGCGTGGGATGCGGCGATCGCCGGAACCCAGGAGGTCTATCTGGCGGTGATCGCCACGACCTTTGCATTGGTTTCGATCTTTGCCTCGGTCCTCTTCCTTGACGCCATTATCGGGCGGGTCTTTGAATCCTTCGCGGTCGTTGTCACCTTTGGCGTGCTGGCTTCATCCCTCGTCGCGCTGACCCTGGTCCCGATGCTTTGTTCCCGTTTCCTTCAGGTGCGAGAGGAACACGGGCGGCTCTACCAGTTCTTCGAGCGAATACAGGTGGCCCTCGATAACGGCTACCGGTGGTTGCTTAGCCGTACGCTCAAGGCTCGCTGGCTCGTACTCGGACTGATTGTCGTGCTCATGGGGGCAACGCTTGCTCCGATTGCCAGGCTCGATGCTGAGTTTGCGCCGCGCGCGGATACCGGGCAGTTCATCATCTCCTTTCAGGCTCCCCTCGGTTCCAGCCTGGACTATACCGCCGGCCGACTGGAGGCGATTGAGGCCCTCCTGGACGAAGAGGCCAGCGTCGCCAATCATTTCTCTACCATTGGCTTGGGCCGCGATGGGCAGGTAAGTGCAGGTGTCGTCTTTGTAACGCTGCGCGATCGCGGCGAGCGCGACCTGACACAGCAGGCAATCATGCGGGACCTGCAGCCGCATCTCGATCAGCTTCCGGGCATACGTGCCTTTGCCTCGGACATCCCCTTCCTGGGGGGCGAAAGAGGCGAGCCGCTGCAGTTCGTGCTCTCCGGCCCTAACCTGGATCAAGTCAACGAGCTTTCCCAGACGTTGTTGGCGCGCCTTGAAGACGACGACGCCATGGGCGCCCTCGACCTTGACCTGGAGCTGGATCTTCCGCAGCTAAGGCTGGTTGTCGATCGCCATCGGGCTCGCAGCCTCGGCATCTCCGCGCAACAAATTGCGGAGACGGCAAATGCCCTGATGGGGGGTATAAACGTGGCCCGTTATCATGACGTGCCAGGTACTGGACAGCGCTACAATCTGCGGGTCAAGGCCGAGGACGGAATTTTCCAGGGGCCCGAGGATCTCAATAGGATTTACGTGCGCGCGGGTAGTGGGGAACTGGTTCGTCTTGATGCGATCGCTAGATTTGAGCGCAGTACGGGGCCTGCCGTGGTCGCGCGTTATGATCTCAGCTATGCCGCTGAATTCTTTGCAACTCCGTCGGTCGGTCTGGGTGAGGCCATGGAACGGGTTGAAGAGGTAGCAGCCGACATCCTGCCCAGCGGCTACAGTCTGGCGTTCGTCGGCGAAGCGGAGGAACTGCGCGAAACAGCCGGCGCCATGACCTTCGTATTGCTCCTAGCCGCAGCGCTGGTCTACATGGTGCTGGCCAGCCAGTTCAACTCGCTGATTCAGCCCCTGTTCATCATGGCAGCCCAGCCTGTCGCTCTGGGCGGCGGTATCATCGGCCTCTGGTTGGGCGGCTATAGCCTCAACATCTACTCGATGATCGGCATGCTTCTCCTTATGGGGCTGGTCACCAAGAACGGTATTCTACTGGTGGACCTGACGAACCAGTATCGAGAGAAGCGCAACATGCGGATTGACGAAGCGCTGCTTGCGGCCTGTCCGGTGCGCTTCAGGCCTGTGATCATGACCTCTCTCACCCTGGTCCTGGCGATGGTGCCTGCGGTCCTTGGATTGGGAGCGGGTGCCGATACCACCGCACCTATGAGGGCGGCAATTATCGGGGGCATCATCATCTCGATGGTCCTGACGTTGATCGTGATCCCCGTGCTCTACTCGCTGGTGGAAAACCCTTTGAGCCGGCGTCGTGAGCGTAAGCCTCAAGAAGAGAAGGCCGCACTAACTCCCAGCTAACCTCAATCGGGAGAAGGGGCTCGAGGGAAAGACTTCGGTCTATCGAGCTTGCTTAGGGCAGCGGCCACTTCTGCGGCCAAGCGGGCATTGGCGACCAGCAAAGCGCGATTGGCGTTCAGGGTGCGTCCAGAGCTCCGGTGGTGAAGCTGCGCCAAGAGAAAGGGGGTGACTGCGGTGCCGCTAATCGACTGTTGCTCGGCCAATGCCAAGGCGTCCTTCAGCCAGCTCTCTACCTGTGCGGAAGGAATAGCCGCCTTCTCCGGAACCGGGTTTGCAAGCAACATGCCCCCGAGACCGAATTCGCTCTGCAGCAGTAATAGTCTGGCGGCATCTTCCGCCGTTTCGACGCTGTGTCGCACGGGCAGATCTCCATCATGTGAGTAAAAGCTTGGAAAGCTGCGCGTGCCGTAGCCCACCACCGGCACGCCCAAGCTCTCCAGCATCTCCAGGGTTCTTGGTAGATCGAGAATGGACTTCGCCCCCGACGAGACAACACACACGGGTGTGCGAGCCAGCTCGTAGAGGTCCGCTGAAACATCGAAATTGGTTGCCCGCGGGTCGTGGTCGCGATGAACGCCACCGATCCCGCCAGTTGCGAAGACGCGAATGCCTGCGCGCGCAGCTGCAATCATCGTAGCGGCGACCGTGGTTGCTCCATGGTGGCCACGCGCCAGCACTGCCGCCATATCGCGACGACTGACCTTCACGATCTCCCGGCCATTACGGGCAAAGAATTCGACTTGCTCATTATCGAGGCCGATTATCAGCCGGCCGGCGCTGATGCCCACAATGGCCGGCTCACCACCACCTTCTAGAACAGCTGCTTGCATCTCCTGCAGCGTATCCCGGTTGTGTGGCCAGGGCAGTCCGTGTGCAAGAAGCGTGGACTCCAGAGCGACCACGGGACGGCCCTCTGCAAGTGCGGCCGCGATCGGTGGGCTTACCGTTAGGGGCAACATCATAGTTTCAGGACCTGACGCAGTTCGTGAAGCCGCGCCTCCTGGGCCGCTTCGCTATAGGGCTCAGTCGGCAGCGCGCCCCAGATCGGCTTTGGCCAGGCCGGATCGTTGATAAAGCGCGCAATTACATGCACGTGCAGCTGTGGGGTCATGTTTCCCAGGGCTGCGACATTGATCTTGTCGGCCTTGTAGAGCTGCTGCAGGGCGTTCGAACAGGCGGTAACCTCATCGCAGAGTCGGTATTGATCCATAGGCTTCAGATCGTGAAGGTCACGCAAGCCGGGACGTTGCGGAACGAGCACCAGCCAGGGCCAGCGTACTTCCTTCATGAGCAAGAGGCGTGAAAGCCGAAGCCGCCCCACCTCGACACCATCCCGCGCCAGGTCGGGATGCATTTCAAAAACTGCCGTCATTCTACTGCCGCCTCCTTCCTCCATTTGCGGGGCGTTAGCCGAGACAACCTAGCAGTTTCGTGCTCTGCAGTTTGGAAGTCGGCCATCTCGTCCCTACTTTGGAATCAATATGAAGCGCGAAGCCCATCCTGAAAACTGGCTGCAAATAACGCCCCAGGGCCTCTACTGCCGACCGGGTGACTTTTTCATTGATCCGCATCGGCCCGTGGAACGGGCCGTGATCACGCACGGGCACGCAGATCATGCGCGACCCGATCATCATCGGGTACTGGCAACAGCTGAAACCCTTGCGATCATTCAAACTCGCTATGGAGATCGTGCTGGCCATTCCTTTCAGGCTCTGAAGTACGGAGAAAGCATTGAGCTGGGCGAAACACGGGTGCGTCTGGTGCCGGCGGGGCACGTGCTGGGATCGGCACAGGTGGTCGTCGAGTGGGGCGGTTGGCGGGTTGTCGTATCGGGCGACTACAAGCGACGGCGTGATCCCACCTGCGCCCCCTTTGAAGTGTTGCCCTGCGACGTTTTCGTAACTGAGGCGATCTTTGCCCTTCCGGTTTTTCGGCATCCTCCAGATGCCGAGGAAATTCACCGTCTGCTGCACTCGGTCAGTGTCTTCCCCGAGCGCAGCCACCTGGTGGGCGTCTATGCGCTTGGCAAAGCCCAGCGGGTAATCAGATTGCTGCGCGAAGCGGGGTGGGACCGACCGCTCTTCATCCATGGGGCTTTGCGCCCGCTTTGCGAGCTCTACGAGGCGCTTGGGGTCGGGCTGGGTGAGTTGCGTGTTGCCACCGAGGCACGCGGGGAGGATCTGGCAGGCGAGATCTTGTTAGCACCCCCATCTGCCTTGGCTGATCGGTGGTCACGCCGCTTTGCGGATCCCCTGCCAGCCGTCGCGTCAGGCTGGATGCGCGTGCGTCAGCGCGCGCGACAGCGGAATGTCGAGCTGCCCCTTATCATCTCGGACCATGCCGACTGGCAGGAATTGACGCGCACACTTGAGGAGGTTCAGGCACCCGAGGTCTGGGTTACCCATGGAAGCGAGGAGGCTCTTATCTACTGGTGTCGCTTGCGCGGAATCCGGGGTCGGGCACTCTCCCTGATCGGCCGCGGCGAGGAAGAGCAGGAGGAGGTGGTTTGAAGGCCTTCTCCGAGCTGCTTGACCGCCTGGTTTTCACCCCTCGGCGCAGCGTCAAGCTGCGCCTGATCCAGAATTATTTTTCCCACACCGAAGACCCGGACCGAGGGTGGGCCCTGGCAGCTCTGACCGGTCAGCTTCGTTTTCCCGGAGCAAAGCCGGCAATTATCCGGGCCCTGACAGAAACGCGGATCGATCCCGTCCTTTTCCGCTGGTCTTACGACTACGTTGGCGACCTGGCGGAAACTGTCGCACTGGTTTGGCCAGCGCAACCGGGCATCAATCATGAACCACGCTTGGCAGAGGTTGCCGATCTGCTGCAGGGCGCAAGCCGAAGTGAGGTGCCGGGCCTGCTGGAAGCGTGGCTGGACGGCCTTGATCCTACAGGGCGCTGGGCGTTGTTGAAGCTCATTACCGGCGGCCTGCGGGTCGGCGTTTCTGAACGCCTCGCCAAGACCGCGGTCGCAGCATTCGGTAATCAGGAAGTAGCGACCATCGAAGAGCTCTGGCATGGGCTGGAGCCCCCCTATCTTGATCTGTTCTCCTGGCTGGAAGGGCGCGGCGATCCGCCAGCCGTGGACGAGAGCGCTGCGTTTCGTCCCCTCATGCTGTCGCACGCGGTTGAAGAGGCAGAGCTGGAGCAGCTGGATCTTGAGAGCTTTGTCGCCGAATGGAAGTGGGACGGCATTCGCGCTCAGCTTGTCGCTCGCAACGGCGAGAGCAGACTGTTCAGCCGGAATGGCGAGGACATAAGCCCTTCCTTTCCTGATCTGCTCGCCGAAGTAGGCTTCGATGCTGTTCTGGATGGAGAGTTGCTCGTAGCCTTCAATGGTCACGTCGCTAGCTTCAACGATCTGCAGCAGCGGCTGGGTCGCAAGGCCCCGAGCGCCAAGCAGTTCCGCGACTATCCCGCCCACCTGAAAGTTTACGATCTGCTTGTTGAAGCAGGGGAGGACTTGCGCCCTCTTCCGTTCATTGAGCGCCGTCGGCGACTGGAGCGCTGGTTTGCCAGGCTCCAACCCGAGCGCATGGATCTCTCGGACATCGTTCCCATCATGGATGTGGAACAGCTCATCCGGCTGCGCCGCGAGGCGCGTGCCACCGGCGTAGAAGGGCTGATGTTGAAGCGGGCGAGCAGCCCGTACCTGGCTGGACGACCAAAGGGTCATTGGTTCAAGTTCAAGCGCGATCCGCACACGGCGGATGCCGTGCTCATGTACGCCCAGCGCGGCCACGGGAGGCGGAGCTCTTACTACTCCGACTATACCTTTGGCGCCTGGAATGAAGAGGGCGCCTTGGTGCCTATCGGGAAGGCCTATAGTGGCTTTACCGATGCGGAGCTCAAGCGCCTGGACAAGTGGGTCCGCGATAATACCGTCGACCGCTTCGGTCCCGTCCGGGCGGTGAAGCCAGGATTGGTGCTGGAGGTCGCGTTCGACGCGGTGCAGCCCTCCAAGCGGCACAAGTCAGGGATCGCCCTGCGTTTTCCTCGGATCGCCCGCATTCGCTGGGACAAACCCATAGCCGAGGCCGAGCAGCTTGAAACTCTGCGCAACCTGATCAGCTAGGCAACTTCCAGCTGGCGCCCTCTAAAGGTGACAGATCACCATGCTTATCATCCTCGCGCAGTTACCGGGATGTCTTGCTTCCAGCGATGCAGGAGAAGGAACAGCGCGATGCCCGTGTTGACCAGATTCCACGCAATGCCGTTCCAGAAGGCGACCTGGTAGGAGCCCGTCCAGTCGTAAATGGCGCCGGACATCCAGCCGCCGAGCGCCATCCCGATAATCGTGGCCATCAAGACCAGGCTGACACGTGAGCCGGCTTCGCGCGCGGGGAAGTACTCTCTCACGATCAGGGCATAGCTGGGCACGATTCCGCCCTGGGATAGGCCGAAAATCGCAGAGACGACGTAGAGGGACACCAGCCCATCGAAGGGAATGTAGAAAAGCAAGGCCATGCACTGCAGCGCTGAGCCCAGGAGCAAGGTGCCGACTCCGCCGATGTAGTCGGAAATAACGCCGGAAACCAGTCGGCTGACAATGCCCAAGCCGAGCATCAGCGATAGCATCTCGGCGCCGCGCGCCGCCCCATGGCCTAGATCCATGCAGTAGGCGACGATGTGTACCTGAGGCATGGCCATCGCAATGCAGCAGGCGATACCGGCGAAGGCCAACAGGGCCTGCAGCGCCGGCAGAGGCAGCGGCGCCTTGACTGCGGGGCGGGTGCTGACCGGGGTAGCCCCCTGATGGATCGGAGTAGGGCGGCGCAGGAGTAGCAGAAGCGGGAGAATGCTCAGGCAGATCAGTCCCATCACCAGGTGTGCTTCGCGCCACCCATAGTTCTGGGTCATATAGTTCAGTAGTGGAGGCCAGACGGTACCCGCGAGGCAGCTGCCGCTCGCTACGATAGCAGTGGCGATGCCGCGGCGCTTAAGGAACCAGTGGGTGATGTCCGCGATCAGGGGAGCAAAGGTTACGGCGCTTCCCAGCATGCCGATCATGACCGCCTGGATGGCTACGAACTGCCAGTAAGACCCGATAAAATAGATCGCGATATAGCCGCAACTCAGCATCAGGCCACCGAAGGCCAGCGGCTTCAGGATCCCGAAGCGGTCGACAACCCTCCCCATGAGAATGCCGCCCACGGCGAAACCCACCATCGTGGCGGCGTAGGCGAGCGAAGCGGCGCCCCGCGCGACGGCAAACTCGGCCTCGATCGTCGGGAGAACGATGACCGACGACCAAAGGCCGGCGCCGCCTACCGTAGCAATGACCAGGGAAATCAGCAGTCGCCACCAGGCGTAGTAGCTGTCCGGCCCAGCTTCTTGAGATGTCTGAGCGGCAGTGATCGTGGCCAAGCTATTCCCCCTCCAACCCAGCAGTTTCTTCTTTTGGCTAAAAGAAGCGTTACCGTTGAGCCGACATTCCGACAAGCTGCAGAAAGGGCTGGCTGTATTGCATTCCGCACAGGGCGTGGGAGCCGGGAAGTCGAAAAAGGCTTTACCGCTCCGGCGGCTTGAGGCTCTCTCGACGCAAAGTGACAGCAGAGGCGCAGAGGAGGCCCCAGGATGTTTGAACCGACAGATGACAATCTCCGACTGGGCATCGTTGGAGCTGGGGCCATGGGAGGCGGCATTGCGCAGGTTGCCATCAGCGCGGGCGTGCAGGTGCTGTTGTTTGACCAGAATCCGTCCGCTGCGGAGGCAACCCGCAAGGCGGTCATCGGTCGGCTGGAGCGAAGGATCGAAAAGGGCACGTCCAGCCGGGAGGAGGTTGATCGCGCGGTGGCGTGCCTCAGGGTGGTCGATGAGCTTTCGCATCTAGCGGATCGCCAGGTCATCATCGAGGCGATCGTCGAGGATCTGGAGATCAAGCGCGATCTTTTCCGCCAGCTCGAGGCGCTCGTTGCCGATGATTGCGTGCTCGCTTCCAATACCTCTTCCCTGCCGATTGGCGCCATCGCCCGCGTATGCCGCCGACCGGAGCGGGTTGCCGGGTTGCATTTCTTCAATCCTGTGCCGGTGATGCGCCTGGTGGAGGTTATTCGCGGCCCTGAGAGCGATCCGGCTGTGGTCAAGGCATTGCACGGGTTGGGCCGCCGTCTTGGCCGCACGCCGGTGGAGGTACCTGATTCACCCGGTTTCCTGGTCAATCTCGGCGGGCGCGCCTTTACCACCGAAGGCCTGGCAATCCTGCAGGAAAGGGTTGCGACGCCTGCTCAGATCGATGCGGTTATGCGCGACGGCTTCGGCTTTCGAATGGGGCCGTTCGAGCTAATGGATCTGACGGGAATGGATGTGAACTTTCCCGTCACCCGTCTCGTTCATGAAGCCTTCTTTCACGATCCACGCCTCCGCTCCACGACCCTGCATCGCAGCCTCTATGAAGCGGGCCGCCTGGGCCGCAAGACGGGTCAGGGGCACTACCGCTATGTGGACGGTAAACCTCAGGCGCCCAGCGCAGATGCGCCGGTCAGCGGCGACCCCGCGGGGAAGCTGGTCCTTCTGGAACCGGATGAGCGGCTACAGGCTTTTGCTGCGGAACTGGGAGTTGAGCTTGCCTGTGATGATGATGGAAGCAGCCCCCTTCTTGCCGCACCTGTTGGCGAGGATTGTACGGAACTCTCCCGGCGCAGCGGCGCCGATCCCCGCCGTCTGGTGGCAGTGGACTTGCTGCCGGACACGGCGACACGTGTTACCGTGATGGGAGCGCCGAACGTTGATCCCGACATTCGGCAAAGTGTCGTCAACGTGCTCGGGCGCTCGCGCAGGGTCACGCTGATCAAAGACTCTCCAGGCTTCATCGCGCAGCGCCTTCTCGCGATGATCGCCAATCTAGGATGCGAAATGGCGCAAATCGGATTGGCGTCCCCTGCTGATATAGACACGGCCATGAAACTCGGCCTCAACTACCCGAAGGGGCCGCTGGAGATTTGCGATCATGTTGGCTGCCGAACAACCTTCCGCATTCTGGAGCGCATGCAGGCTTTGACCGGAGACGACCGCTATCGTCCGAGCCAATGGCTGCGCCGGCGCGCTGATTTAGGGTTGTCGGCCGGTTTCATCGCGACCTGAGATTTCGAGTAACGAAAGGACCTGCTGTGAGCACCGATGCCTATATCTGTGATGCCCTCCGGACTCCAATCGGTCGCTATGGCGGCGCGCTTTCTTCAGTACGGCCCGATGATCTCCTTGCCAGCGTTCTGCGTGCTCTTGTCGAGCGCAACGCCGACGTCGATTGGTCGGGCCTGGATGACGTTATCATGGGCTGTGCCAATCAGGCGGGGGAGGACAACCGGAACGTGGCGCGCATGGCGTCGCTTCTGGCCGGCTTGCCCGAGCAGGTGCCAGGGGCCACCGTGAACCGACTCTGCGCCTCAGGTCTGGAAGCTGTTGGCCAAGCTGCGCGTGCCATTCGCTCAGGCGAGGCCGAATTGATCATTGCGGGTGGCGTGGAGTCCATGAGCCGCGCGCCCTTTGTGATGGCGAAGGCGCAAACGCCTTTCGACAGGCGCGCAGAGCTCTACGACACGACGATCGGCTGGCGCTTCATCAATCCCGCCATGCAAGCGCTCTACGGAACGGATTCAATGCCCGAGACGGCGGAGAATGTCGCTGCAGACTTCGAGATCAAGCGCGAAGATCAGGATGCTTTCGCGCTGCGTTCGCAGCAGAAGGCTGCCACTGCGCAGGCAAATGGACGCCTCGCCAAAGAAATCCTGCCCATCAGCATTCCGCAGCGGCGAGGAGAACCCCTTCTGATCGAGCGAGATGAGCATCCGCGAGAGACGAGCCTGGAAAAGCTTGCGGCTCTTTCCTCACCGTTTCGCAAGAACGGGACGGTTACGGCGGGCAATGCATCTGGGGTGAATGACGGCGCGGCGGCGCTCGTTATCGCTTCAGAAGCGGCCGCGAAGCGCTACGGTCTCGTGCCTCGTGCCCGGATCCTCGGGTGTGCCAGTGCTGGTGTCGCTCCTCGCGTGATGGGGATTGGCCCAGTACCTGCCACACGCAAGCTGCTCTCGCGGACCGGACATGCGATCGCGGATATCGACGTCATTGAGCTGAACGAGGCCTTTGCGGCGCAAGCTCTCGCCGTCTTGCGCCAACTGGGGGTGCCTGACGACGCTCCCCATGTGAACCCAAATGGTGGAGCCATTGCGCTGGGCCATCCCTTGGGGATGTCGGGGGCGAGACTGGCGCTAACCGCAACCGAGGAGTTGCAGCAGGACCCGGCTCGCCGGCTTGCCCTCTGCACGATGTGCATCGGCGTTGGTCAAGGCATTGCACTGCTGTTGGAGCGGGTCTAGCCGTTCCAGGCTGCGCCTGAACCCATTTTTTTTAGGCGCCGCCCATCGACTTGCTTGCGTTGCAATAGGCGGCCAAAGCGGTTGGGTCCTTCAGCAAAACGCGGTTGCCCTGAGTCTCGACCCCGTAGGCGCGAAGGCTTGCAAGGGCGCGGGAGAGGCTTTCTCGGGTCATGCCGAGTTGAGAGGCAATCAGCTGTTTGTCGTAGGGGAGGGTGACCACCGCCGTGTCATTGGCGGCGGGTTCGGCGAGATTAAGAAGGAACCAGCCAAGGCGCTGCACCGTGGATCGCAGCTTGAGATTTTTCAGCTGACGCACCATTCGCCGTGATTGCGCCGCCAGAGAAGCAAGTAGTGTCATCGCTAGCTCTGGGCGATCAGCGATGTCCTGGCGTAGAACTGCCGCCGGAAGAAGCAGCAGACGCGCAGGCTCCAGCACTGTGGCGCTCATCAGATAGGGACTATCCGTCAGAGCGGCTGCGAGGACAAAAGTGTCGGGAGCGCTGACAATTTCAATGATGGCTTCCCGAGAATCCCCTGTCGTTGTGGCAGACAGTTGGACCGAGCCCGAGAGCAGCACGTAAAGCGCCTCTGGCTTTTCGCCTTCGCGGAAGAGGCGCTTGCGCGGCGGACAACCCTCCAAGCGGGCTTGGCGCGTCAAAATGACCAGATCCTCAGGCCGCAGATCCGAGAATAGCGGAACCCCTGTCAGCTCTTCGGGTGCAATTTTCTGTTCCACAGCCCGGGCTCCGTTCAGTAAGCGTCAAAGATACAGTACAGGGTAAAGAGGCGGGCCAATTTGTCCTGTATCAAACAGCTAGTGCACAGAAGGTACTAACTTCCGGGCTCTGAGCTAACGCTTTAGCGGTGGCAGAGGAGGGAAGGGAAACTTACTTCACCTCTATACCACCTAGCTGAAGAGACTGCGCATCAGGAGGTCTTCCGTGGCCACTGCTCAAACTGCTCGACCAGCACGTCCTCTTCAGGAGCGGGAAGCGCTTTCGCTGCCGCTGTTGGAGGCGGGGTTTCGACCCTTCTTTCTTCTGTCCGGTATTTGGGCAGCGGTCGCCGTCGGCCTCTGGATCCCGGCCTACATCGGCCTTCTCGCCTTCCCCAGTGCGTTAGCTCCCATGACATGGCATCTCCATGAAGCCATCTATGGCTTCGGCGTTGCCGCGGTAGCAGGTTTCCTCTTGACCGCCGTACCAACCTGGACCGGTCGAGTGCCCATCGCCGGCCGACCTCTTGCCGGTCTCGCGTTACTCTGGCTCGCTGGTCGGTTCTTCTGCTTCTTCTCCGGTTTCACCGGTTGGCAAGTGGCGATGGTCGTCGACGTTGCCTTCCTTGCCGTGTTCTTTGCCGTGATCGCTCGTGAGATCCTCGCCGGGAGGAACTGGCGGAACCTGCCGCCGGCGATAGCTGTCGCCATCCTCGCGCTGGGGAATGCGGCTGTTTACCTGGAAGGAAGGTGGGATTGGATTCCCTCGGGTCTCGGCGGCCGTATCGGCCTTGCCATGCTGCTCTTGCTGATAACCCTGATCGGCGGACGGATCATTCCCGCCTTCACCCGCAATTGGCTGGCGAAGCAGCAGCGAGGGCCATTGCCAATCCCCTTCAACAGCTTCGACCGCGTTGTGCTTTTGGCAAGCGTGGCTGGTTTGCTGGCGTGGACGGCCTATCCTGACGCTCTATTGACCGGAGCACTGCTGCTCCTTGCTGGAATACTGAACCTCTCGCGGTTGGCTCGTTGGCGCGGTTTCGCAACCTTCGCTGAACCGCTGTTGACGATTCTCCACCTTGGCTACTTTTGGCTCGGCTTTGGCCTTTTGTTGCTCGGCCTGGAACTGATTCTTTCTGAGCCTTCGTTACGTGGCGCGCTGCACGCACTGGCGGCGGGCGCTGCCGGAACAATGATCCTGGCGGTCATGACCAGGGCGAGCCTCGGACATAGCGGGCGACCGCTGACGGCCGGGCAGGGCACCTGCGTCTGTTACCTGCTGCTTACGGCTGCGGTGGTAATGCGTGTGGTGTCTCCAGCCGTGCCGGCCATCGAGATCAGCCTGCTAAGCTTTTCTGCACTCGCCTGGATCGCGGCCTTCGGGCTCTTCGTGACGCTCTATTCCCCGCTCTTCTTCCGCCGGCACGCCAGCAGCTAGGCCGACAAGTCGAATGTTGTCCAAGCGCGAGGCTGTCCGGTGCTTTAAACCTCGATGCCGGCTTGCAGGGCCATGCGCACCAGGTGAGATAGGCTCTTCGCTCCCATCTTTTCCATCACCCGGCCGCGGTGCACCTCTACGGTTCTGATGCTGATACCAAGCTCATGGGCGATCACCTTGTTCGGCTGGCCGATGACGAGCTTTTCCAAGACGTCTTGCTCCCGCGGAGTCAGTTCGGCCAGGCGATGGTGTACTTCTTGTTGTTCCTGCAGGCGTTCGTGCTGCTCTTCCTCGTACGCAATCATGCTGCGCACGGCGTTCAGCAAGAGGGTGTCCGTGAGGGGCTTTTCAATGAAGTCCATGGCTCCCGCCTTCATCGCGCGAACCGCAAGCGGCACATCGCCATGGCCAGTCATGATGACCACCGGAAGCTGATTGCCCCGCTCCTTCAACTTCTCCAGCAATTCCAGCCCGTCCATCACCGGCATGCGCACGTCGAGCAGCAGGCCGCCGCGGAGGTCGTGTGACCAAGCTTCGAGGAACTGGGTGGCAGAGTCGAAAGTCTCGGTACGATAGCCTTCCACTTCCAAAAGAACGGCGAGGGAGTCCCTTACGGCGGGATCATCGTCCACGATGTAAATGCTTGGATCACTCATTGATTAAAGCCTGCTTATCAATGGCGGGTAGAGTTATCTGGAAGCTTGTGCCGCCGCCGGGGGCCGGCTCTGCCCGAATTTGCCCCTGATGGGCATCGATAATGGAACGGCAAATGGACAATCCGATGCCCATTCCGTTGGTCTTGGTGGAAACGAATGGCATGAAAAGCTGGTCTGCGACATGAGGTTCGAGCCCCGGGCCGCTGTCGGTAACACTAAGCTGAACCAAACCTTCCTCCTTCTGCCGCGTGGCAATGAGCAGGTTTCGCCGCTCCACGACTTGCATGGCTTCCATGGCATTGCGCACGAGGTTGAGGACGACCTGTTGGAGCTGCGTGGCATCAGCTAGCACACAGGGCAGGCCTTCTTCGAGTTCCATCTGGGTGTGCACGTCCTGCTCGCGCGCGTCGATCAGGGCCAATGCAGAGGCTTCGCGAACCACGGCATTGAGGTCGACCGGCTGAAGTTCGCTCTGCCCACGGCCAATAAGTTGGCGCAGTCGCCGGACAATCTGGCCGGCTCGTTCGGTCTGCTCGATGGCGCGGGTCATCAGATCGACGACCCGCGGCCCTCGCTCGTGTTCAATGCCTTCGACGAGTTTGCGGCTCGCGCTCACATAGTTCGCAACAGCGGTCATCGGTTGGTTCAGTTCATGGGCGATAGCGGAAGCCATCTCCCCAAGCTCGCTGATGCGTCCTATTCGATAGAGGTGGTGCTGGAGCTCGCGCGCTCGGGCCTCGCTTTGCCGCCAGGGGGTCATGTCGATGCCGGTGGCGACGAGGTATCCTGTACCGGCCCCCTCGTCGTGGATGGTGGCAACCGACCAGGAAATGAACCTTGTCTCCCCATTCTTGCAGAGGAGAGTACCTTCCCAGGTGCCAGAGACCGAATGACCTCCCGCGATCTGCTCGAGAAGGCTATTGAGATTATCGCTGCTCTCCGGAAGCATCACGTCGATGTGGAGGCCCCGTAGTTCATCTGCGTCATAGCCGCTGAGCTTCTCACACGCCGCGTTGGTGCGAATGATCGAACCGCGGGCGTCGAGCACCATGACCAGCGCCTGGGTGGTATCGAGCATAGCGGCGATGAAGTTGCGCTCGCGAGCAACCGCCTGTTCCGCTGCGACGCGCTCCGTCAGATCGTGGATAAAGCCGGTGAAGAGGCGCTGGCCGCCGGTGAGGATTTCGCCCACCATCAGATGTGCGGGAAACACACTGCCATCCTTCCGCAGCGCCTCCACCTGCCGCCCCTTGCCGATAATCCGCTTTTCCCCGGTGCGCAGGTAGCGTTCCATGTAGCTGTCATGCTGTTCTTGATGCGGGGAAGGCATCAGAAGGCTGACGTTCCGGCCGAGCACTTCGCTCTCCTGGTAGCCGAACAGGCGTTCCCCAACGCGGCTGAAGGATTGGATGATGCCGGACTGGTCAATAGTCACAACCGCGTCGGCGGAAGTGTCTATCACTGCCTGGAGGAGCGCCTGCTCCTCCTGCAGTTTTTGATCTTTCTCGATCCATCGGAGGCCGAGGATCGCTGTCGACCAGATGGCGACGAGCATCAATCCGCGGTTTCCCAGGCCCAGATGCGTGCTGAGGGATTGCGGGCTCTCGCCGAGAAGCAGCACGAAACTCACAAGGGTGAGTAGGCTGGTTGTACCTGCAAAGACAAGCGTGGCGTGCCGCCACGGTAGCAGCGTCGCCATCATCACAGGCAGAATATAAAGAACCCCGGTCGCAAGGCCGACGTTCGACATCAGGTCGAACAGGAAGATGCAGAGCATCAAGAACACGGCCAACGATGCGAGAAAGACAGGGCGCCCCTGCCAATCCTGGATGCGTCTTTGCAGTAATACCATTGGCAGCTCTAGCCTTGGAAGGAAACCTACAAAAAGAGCAATAGGAGCTAGCGGAAGGCTGAGCAACTTTCGGAGGAATAGGCGGCCTGCGGTGGAGCACTGATCCAGCTTCTCGCCACCTCCGCACCCGCCCTTCTGGCACAGTCGAGCCTAAGGGAAAACCCTTAGTGGCCATCCCCAATTACTTCAGGAGGCTCATCGCCATTATCTTTCAGTTTAAGAAAACGACTAAGGCGGGGATGTGACATGAGCGCTCAAGTAAGTGGTGAAGGCCAAATTCCGATAAGATCCCTGGCAATAGCAGCGAGCGGAGTTGCCGAACCTCAAGAGGGGCACTGCGCGCTTTTCAGAGGACTGCAGGGACAGACCTGCTATCTGCTTCAGTCTCAGGGCAGGGCATTGGATCGTCCTGCTGGCGCGCTGCTTTTCGACGAGGGGGATGAGGCCACCCATGTTCATGTAGTGGCTGCAGGCGTTGTCCAGGAATACAAGATGTTGCCGGACGGCAGGCGCATCATCACCGCCTTCCACTATCCCGGTGATCTTGTCGGGATGACCTTTGAGAACGTCCATAGCTGTGCTGCGGAGGCGGTAACCAACGTCATGTTGCGCCGCTTCCCTCGCAAGCTGCTCGCGGACTACAACGAGCAGTTGCCTGACTTTTACAAGCGTCTACTCTCCCATCTTAGCCACGAGCTTTCTCTCGCGCACAGTCACGTCCTTTCCCTTGGGCGAAAAACAGCGATTGAGCGGGTAGCTTCCTTCCTCATCGAACTCGCCGACCGCGCCGCGAGAGAAGGGGGTGCCTACAGGCGGCTCTGGCTGCCGATGCGTCGTGAGGCCATCGCGGATCACCTAGGCTTGACCCTGGAGACCGTCAGTCGTGTTTTTTCACGCTTGCGCCGAGAACGAATCATTTCCGCCGAACAGCACGGCTACCTGGAATTGCTGGATATCGATGCGCTGCATGATCTGGCCAGCGAGTAGTCGCTGCCGCTGAATTGCGAGATCTATTTCCTCGAAAATGTGTCGTCCGGCGGATCTCGCTGTTTTCCTTCCACCTCTTCCTCATCCTCATCCTGATTTTGATTATCGTAGCGGGTGAGCAAGAGGTTGCTGATCAGGTTGATCAGGGACAGAGCCACGGCGATTTCGGCGCGCTCAAAACCCACTGCAGCGCCAATGGCGCCAGCGTTCCAGATGCTCGCCGCTGTCACCAGACCTCGGACCGAGGTGCCCTGCTTGACGATGGCGCCGGCGCCCACAAAACCGATACCGCTGATTATGCCTTGAAGCACGCGAGCCTCGCCCTCCGCGCCGATATCCGCCACGCTTCTGCCGATCAAGGTGAATCCGCAGGCGGCCATGGCGACGATGGGGAGGGTGCGAAAGCCAACAGACCGATGACCACGTGCCCGCTCCCAAGCGATCGGAAAGGCAAGCGCGAAGGCTAGCAGAATACGCAGGAGCTCAAAGAGGGCTGCTGGTTCTAGCCCCAATTCCCGCATCCAGCTTCCCTCACGCTCTGGTCCAGGTGAGACAGCTCGCGCCCAGCAGGCTCCTGCTGACAAGAACAGCCCCATGGCGATAGAAGACGCGGCTATTCGCCTCCTCGGGGAGTTCGAACGCCCAGAGCGTTCCGTTATCGTTGCTCCACACCAGCCGACCATCGGCTTCTGCGAGAGCAGAGAAGATTTGGGCGCTGCTGGTTCCTGGCTTGAAGAGCACGACCGTGGTGTCGACGTCCTGTGGCGGAAGGGCGGCGATTGGTGCGGCCGCCAGTGCCGCTACCACCAGGGTAATGGCAATGTTTCTGCCGCCGCCCGAGCTGTCTGATTTTGAAGCCAGGCGCCAGCCGAAGTAGAGGAACAGAACGCCGAAGAGGAAGAGCCACGCGAGGTCCCAGGCCAATGGCGTCTCGCTGTCCATACGGATGCGGTGAATTCCCAACAGCCAGTGTGAAACGACCGCGTCGAGGAGATGCCAGAGGCCAAATCCGATAAGCGCGGACGCCAGAAGGGCACGCCTAGATCCCTCCTGCGCCGAGGCTTGCCGGTGTCGCCACAGCAGCGCGATGCCCCACACGGCAAGCACGTACATCAGGGCATGGAAGAGCCCATCCCAAATCACCAGGCTTTCCAGGCTGGAGACGGATTCGAGGCCGCTCAGAAGATGATGCCACTGCAGGATCTGGTGCAGAAGGATTCCATCGAAAAAGCCACTCAACGCAAAACCCAGTAGGCCGCCGGCCCACCAGAGTCCGCGCATTTCCGCCGGGATGGTGCGTAGTTGATGAATAACCATCCAACTTCCTTCCAGCACAAGAGGACGTAATTCCAATAGGCGCGCCCGCTATGGGTTCCGGGCCCGCTACGCCTGCAGGTCCAGAAGCTGCTTTGTCATTTCGGGTAGAGGCTGCGGAGGCTAGATTGTGCCCATGCTTGGGCTCTTTGGAATATTCGGACGGTCAAAGGATCTGCAGCGCCTTGACGCCGCGTTGCGGGCTCAGGGGCTTCACCCGCGTCTTATGCCAGAGGCCGCAAAGTTGACTATCTTCAAGCTGTTGCGTGAGGACAGCGGCCAAAGCAGTCCTGACGTCGAAGTCTATGAACAGGCTGCTGGTCTGCTTGTTTACTGCAGGCTTGGAGCGCGGGCTTACATGGAAGAAAACGGCGTTCCTGCTCTCGACGCCGTCGAGGCACGCCTGGAAAAGGCGCTGGAGGAGGGGAAGAGTCTCGATGCGCGTCTTGTTCTGCTCCTGCTCCACGGAAATCTGGTCCAACCTTCGGTCATCGAACGCTTCGACCTGTCCATTGGCTAGCCGTGCCCGAACTCCGCGGGGTCGACGTGCACATAGGGCGGCCGATCGTAGCCAAACATGCTCTCAATAGCGAAAAGGTCGTAGGCGTAGATCGATGCGACGAGCAGGAGCAACGCGACGACGGCACCGGCTACAAATCCCTTCACTTCATCCTCCTCTCCGCGGGCACGGCGCCGCTGCTTTGATCGTCTGAGGTAGCGCGGAGTTCGTCAGTCCTCCACTGCCGGGCGGGAGTAGATGCGTCCGCGCTGCAGCAGATCTTCGTACCAGAGACTGTGGTGTTCCTTGGCCCAGTTGCGATCGACCCGGCCTGACCAGATGGCCGGGAAAGCCCCCTCCATTCCCAAGGTGCCGATGTAGATGTGGCCGAGGATGAGCCCGATCATCAGGATCGCGGCCACCACGTGGATGCTCTGCCCCAACTCCATGCCGTCGTAGCCGGCCCAGAGGAAGGGGAACATCATGGTGAGGCCGGTCGCCACAAGGACCGAACCGCCAATGATCACGCCCCAGAACACGATCTTCTGCCCGGCATTGAATTTCCGAGCGGGCGGGTTGAGAGAAACATCGCGTCCCATGCCACCGCCGCGCTTGAGCCACTCCCAATCGAGCCGCGAGGGCAGGTTGTGCCGTATCCAGGCGACGAACATGATGACGATGCCGAGCGTGAAGGGAACAAGCAGCGCGGTGTGCAGCCAAGCCGCTCCCGAGGCCAAGTCGCCGAAAGTCTGCGGGCCCAAGAGGGGGCGCAGGAGGCTGCGCCCGTACAGAATGATGAGGCCCGTCAAGGCAAGCAGGATAAAGGCGGTAGCGGTCATCCAGTGGTTGGCTCGCTCCACCAGGCCAAAGCGCGGCACGCTTTCGCCACTTTCGCCCTCCCGGATGGTGACCCGGCCGCGCCAGGCCAGGAATAGCCCGAGCACCGCGCAGACGCCGAATATGAAGAGACCGCCGCCATAAACCGGCCAGCTGTTACGGAAGGCGCGCCAGTCTCGGCCTTGCGGTTGTGTCAGAACATCGACAACCGGATTGGCAGCGACCCAGGTATGTCCCTCGATCTTCCTGCGCGGCTGAAGGAACTCGCTGTGCTCTTCGCTACGAGCAAGCCAACTCGCGACCCGCTCACCGGGCGCTTGATCTGCGCGGAAGTTTACCTGAACCGCGCCGCTTGCCTCCTCCGCCTCTGGGGCGGGTCCGGCATCGCTTCTCCAGCGCTGGAGCTGAAGGCGGTTGGCCAGCGTCTGGTAATCGGCTGCGTTATCGGACACAGGGTCGGCGGCGCCGCCACCGATCACGCCATTGGTGGGAACGACAAGGTCCCGCGCATTGAAGGTCTGCACCAACACGATGCCGAAGAGGGCGATAAAGACGATGGCCGCGATTCCGCCGATGGCTCTTACCATCTACCTGCCCTCCGCTCAGCTACCGGTCTCGGGCCCGTAGTAGGCCGTTTCCCAGCCCCACGCGCCGCTTCCATAGCCGCGTTTCACCACGCGCTCTCGATAGATCTCCGTAAGTTGATCCCCGTCGCCTGCAAGAAGGGCTCGGGTGGAGCACATCTCGGCGCACAGGGGCAGCTTCCCTTCTGCAATGCGGTTCCTGCCGTACTTCTGACGCTCCGCATCGGAGTTGGCTTCCTCGGGCCCACCGGCGCAGAAGGTGCACTTGTCCATCTTCCCCCGACTGCCGAAGTTCGATTGGCGCGGAAACTGTGGCGCGCCGAAGGGGCAGGCGTAGAAGCAGTAGCCACAGCCAATGCAGAGGTCCTTGTCGTGCAGCACGATCCCGTAGTCGTTTTGATAGATGCAGTGGACCGGGCAAACCGCGATGCAAGGGGCGTCGGTGCAGTGCATGCAGGCAATAGAAATTGAGCGCTCCTGCCCCTGCTCTCCGTCGTTGATAGTGATGACTCGGCGGCGCACCATCCCCCAAGGCACCTCATGCTCGTTCTTGCAGGCCACAGAGCAGGCATTGCAATCGATGCAGCGTTCGGCATCGCAGAGGAACTTCATTCTGGCCATGACTGCCTCCTCAGGTCGCTTCGATCCGGCAGAGCGTCACCTTCGCTTCCTGCATGAAGTCGACGACGTCGTAGCCATAGGTTGTTGCGGTGTTGGCGGCCTCACCGAGGACATAGGGAACCGTGCCGGGTGGATAGCGGCCAGAGAGATCTTCCCCTTGGAAATAGCCGCCCCAGTGGAAGGGCATGAAGACGGTACCCTCATTCACCCGCCGCGTGATCCAGGCGGCGACTTGAATTCGAGCGCCTTCCGGGGTCGACAGCGTCACCAGGGCGCCATCGGCCACGCCCAGGTGCTGGGCGTCCTCGGGACTGATCTCCACGTACATGCGCGGTGCGAATTCGGCCAGCCACATGTTGGAACGGGTCTCGTCGCCGCCACCTTCGTGTTCGACGACGCGCCCGGTGGTCAGGATCAGGGGATATTCCTGCGAAAAGTCATTTTTCTGGATCGACCAGTAGAGCACCGGCAGGCGATAATCTCGCTTGTCGTCATAGGTTCGATACTGTGGCAGCAGATCGCGCCGCCGCGTGTAGAGTGGTTCGCGATGGATGGGGATCGGATCGGGAAAGTTCCAGACGTTGATCCGGGCCTTGCCGTTGCCGAAGGGGGCCAGCCCGTGCGCCAGGGCCACCCGCTGGATGCCGCCTGAAAGGTCGGTTTTCCAGTTCACCTGCAGCAGTCTTCTGGCGAAGCTGGGCCGCTCTTCTTCGTCGCTCGGCCCAGCTTCCTGATCGGAATCCTGATTGGCGTCCTGATCTTCGCGCTGATCCTGGGCCTGTCCGTCCGCGTCCTGAGAGTCTGATTCCTCCTCGGAATGCGCTCCGCGGGTGGCCCCATGATCCACGTCAGAGTTCTGCTGATTTGAATCCTCTTCCATCTCCGGCTCTTCAGCCAGGGACGAGGCGGTCGCACGTTGATAAGCCCGCACGGCCTCGGCGGCCCGACCCGTCTGGGGCAGGTCGTCAGAAGGCGTCCGACGCGCCTGTGCCCGCAGGGCTTCCACGTCATCACGGGAGGCCTGGTCAACATTCTGTTCGAGCAGCTCATTAAGGCGCTGGCGCGCCTGTCCCTCATCCAGGTCGAGCAATTCCTGACCGTAAGCGTCGGCGGCGATCGCGACGATAACCAACTGTTCACGCGCGGTTAGCTCATCCTGCCACCCCATGGCCTGTAGGACGGCGTAGGTGATCTCTGGATAGCCGTCGGTGATCTCCGATCCTTCGGGATAGCTGTCCTCGGCAAGGAGGTTTTCCCCCTCGTGCTCCACGCCCCAATTGGCGCGGAACGGCAGGCCGCCTTCCGTTACCGACTTCGACGTATCGTAAAGATTGGGAGTTCCTGGATGCTGAAGATCCGGGGTGCCCCAGCAGGGCCAGGGAAGACCGTAGTACTCGCCCTCTACCGGGTCGCCACTCCCACGCACCGAAGTGGTGTGGAAGGCCGCTTGGTGCTTCATGTGTTGTTTCAGGCGTTCGGGACTCTGGCCCGTGTAGCCGATGGTCCAGGCGCCTCGGTTGATTTCGCGCAGGAGGTCTTCCGGGATCGGCTCGTTGTTCTCCACCCGAATGTGCTTGAAGAGCTCCTTGTCGTAGCCGAACTTTCGCGAGAAGAGATAGGTGATCTCGTAATCGGTCTTGGCCTCGAACATGGGTTCGATGACCTTTTCGCGCCACTGGATGGCGCGTTGCGAGTTGGTCGCACTA
>Ga0079223_10000406_pt1 | contig 21517 bp, 18 predicted proteins | sample Stecom2011_FD_75072 | JGI IMG/M metagenome (GOLD analysis project Ga0079223, IMG submission 75072) | Agricultural soil microbial communities from Utah to study Nitrogen management - Steer compost 2011 | ecosystem: Environmental > Terrestrial > Soil > Agricultural land | place: USA: Utah...
AGACTTTATGAGAAGAGAATTAAGGGAAAGGAATCCGACTGAATCCGTTCTGGAGCATCACAATATTTTAATCAATGCTCTTGAAAGTTATGGTAAGATAAGACTGTTTTCAGACTTGACTTACAAAAACATTGATAGAGCGGACAATAAAAGAGTTTGACGGGCACCTCAATACCGGACTTGTCGGCATACCGGTCATGATGGAATGGGCAGCAAAGGCGAATCAGCCCGATTTTATCTACTCCATGTTGAAGAAGAAAACATATCCCGGATATTTGTATATGCTCGAACAGGGAGCCACCGCCACCTGGGAACATTAGACAGAGGATAGAAGCCGGATACATAACTGTTTTAACGGTGTAGGACAATGGTTCTATCAGGCCATAGGAGGAATTTGTTCCCTTCCCGGAAAACAGGCTTACAGTGAATTTCTGGTAGATCCTCAAATTCCGGAAGGCGTCACCTGGGCCAAAACAACACAGGAGACACCGTACGGAAAAATAGGTGTTCATTGGGAGCTCCATAATGAAACGATAACTATGGAAGTGGAAGTGCCTGTCGGTTCAATCGCAAAACTGATTTCCCCCGAATCCGCCATCAGTACCCGGATAAATCAGGAAGTGATTACGGATCAATCCGATACGATCTCCCTTAAAAGTGGAAAATATTTTGTGGAATATTCTTTTTAGGGATATCAAATATCTTAATATCCTCACGTTTCTTTTTGGGTATATGAATTATATGTTCCGATTTTTATTTCCCTTATTATAAAGGAATCTCGACTTTTTTATATAGATTTGTAAGAGATATTTATAAGCGAAGTAATATGACCACTATTATTATTGAAGAAAATAGCCTGCAGGCAAAACAATTGGTTGAATATATCAAGACACTGCCCTACGTCACGGTAATCGAGGAAAAAAAGAAAAGTTTTCGTGAGGCTGCTGAAGAATGCAATGCGGTTCCGGTAAGTACTTTTGTCGGTGAATTACATCGACAGATCGATGAACATTTCGATAAAAAATGCGTAAAGTAGCTGTTTCCGACATAGTCATGAATAAAGTTTCCGATTTAAGGATTTACCTTATTGAGGAACTACAATTGTCGTGGGAAGCCGCACATAAAAGAACAAACCGGATAGAAAAATTTCTATTGTCATTGTCTAATCCCGCAGACTACCCCTTGTGCCGTTTCAAAAAATGGAGGGCAATGGGTTATCGATGTGCCATATTCGAGAAAGACTGGGTCTTCGCTTATGAATTGTTCGAGGATGGAGTTATAGTGAGAGATATGTCTCACACCTCATTGTTATCTGAATAAGATTTGTTTGATTGATTCGGACTGATCAGAAAATCTATCCGGACCGTTTTTGATCAGTTAATATAACCTTACTGATAGGTGTATTCTTTTTTCGGTTTCAGGAATACAAGCAGAACAACAATGGCTGCCAACACAATAACCGCCAGTTTACTGAAATCAGCGCCCAAATGGCCTGCATCCATTGAACTTCCCAGAACAAGGGTAATAGCATATCCCCCGAAAACGCCCGCCATGTTCATAATGCCGTATGCCGTCGCCCTGTATTTAGGCGGGATAATCTGACAGAGAATGGGCATATTATTGGCATCAAACATACCGAAACCAATACCGAAAAGTAGTGCTGCACCGATAAGGCTGATATAACTATGCCCGAATCCGAGGAGGATCAGTGAAGGGATCGTCAATCCCAGTCCGATCACACTGGTGTATATCCTCCCCCTGATATTCTTCTGTACCCATCTGTCGGACAGCGACCCGCCGATCATTACCCCGATAAACGATGCGATAGCAATAGATATGGTGGCAATCGGCCCGGCCTGCGCCATCGGCACACCCAGGTTTGCCGTAAACAGTGTCGGCAACCAGTTTTTTGTAGCCCATCCGGGTAAACTCGGTGCCATGAAATAGAATAACATCACCCAGAAGGAGGCTGTGGCAAATAATACTGCGAATCCTTTCCATACAGGTTCCCTTTTCAGTTGTATGCTATTATCCGCTTCCGGGAGAACAATGGCTCTTCCATGTCCCTTCTTTTCATGAAGGAAAAACACCAGCAACACCGCATATAGGATACCGATAATCCCGAACCAGTGGAAAACGGTATGCCAGGAGTAATTAGCCGCAATAGTCGCTCCAAATCCGCCAAGAGCTTGTCCGGCATACAATCCGGTCATGTGGACACCTACGGCAAGCGAGCGTGTTTTATCGGAATGATAGTCGGCGATCATAGCCAGTCCCGCCGGAATATACAACGCTTCACTCACCCCCATAAAAGCACGCAGCCAGTAAACCTGTTCAAATGTCTGTGCTATTCCCATACCATATGTCACAGCCGACCAGGTAAAAAGACTTGCCACTATCAGCCATTTCCGGTTGATGCGGTCGGCAATGGCTCCGGCAAACGGACTGACCAGTCCGTAAATAAGCAGGAAAATCCCCATTAACCTCCCGAAATTTTCAGCTACCGCCAATTCCTTTATATCTATCTGCATGGAAGATTGCAGCGTCGACAGCATTTGCCTGTCGAGGTAGTTCAGCAGCGCCACCATCCATAACAATCCCACTACCACACAGGGATAATATTTACTATTTTTCATAAATTTCTTTAAGTTTACCAGTTATCCGTGCGGAAAGAAGAAGCCGGCAATTCCGCGTTATTATATAGATGTCCTTCCAGATAATTTTCCCATCCATAACGGACGGCAACCGGAGCCGGAACCGAGTCGGATGAGACGATTACATTTTTCCCTTTAATCAGGGCCCTTGCGGGATAAAATTTCTGATCGTTTCCGGCAATACTAAAACCTTCCATGGGTTTACCCAAAGAAGTCAATCCGTTTTCCGCAAAATCAAAATCGAGAACGGCCTTTCCATCTTCCACTTTCATGCTTTTGAAAACAGGACCGGAATATTCGATCCCTTCGATATGATAAGTCTTTGCAAGCGCCCAATAGGCCAATCGTTTACCCACAGCTATTTTATTCCCCGGATGGATCGTATGATATTCACCGGCATCCATGGTCACGGCCATCCCTGTATTCGGGACAGACAGCATCGTTTTCAATTGTGCTTCCCGCAATTCCGCCGAATTTTTACCGGAGTCACATTTATACGGAGCAATCTGGACAAAATAGAACGGGAATTCCCCGATTCCCCATTTCTGTCTCCAATTCGTAATCATGGCAGGAAACAAACGCCCATATTGTTCCGGATTCATCCGGTTTCCTTCTCCTTGATACCAGATAACACCCCGTATCCCGTAAGGAATCAAAGGATGTAGCATGGCGTTATAAAGAACGGCAGGCGAGCGGTGTTTGCTGTTCTCAATTAACTGCAACGGGATTTCTTTAAACGAGCGTTCCAAAGTCTCTCGATCCGTCCAGGCTTCTGCCGGTGTACCTCCCCAACTGGTATGGATCAATCCGATAGGGATATTCAGTATTTTATACAAATAAGCTCCGTAGATATACGCGACGGCACTAAAATTCATAGTTTCTTTCGATTCGGAGAGAACCCAGGCACCTTCACAATCATCCAAAGGCATTTGGCTGATATTCCGTCTGACCGTAAATAACCGGATTCGAGCGTTATGGCTTTGTGCAATCAAATCGTTACCCCCATAGACCGGCTGAGAAGTAAATCCTTTAAGAGGCATCTCCATATTCGATTGCCCGCTGCAAACCCAGACTTCCCCGATCAATACGTCCTTAATCACCTTGCGGTCATCCGCCGATTGAAAAATCAATTCATACGGTCCTCCGGCATCCGGCGTTTTGACCTTCACTCCCCAACTTCCGTCAGACGAAGCCGTTACAGAATAGGATTCACCCGGATTCCAGCTAACCTGGACTGAAATACGTTCTCCTTTGTCTGCCCAACCCCAGAGACTCACGGTCGAATTGCGTTGCAGTACCATACGATCCCCTATTACCGAAGGGAACCGTATAGCTGCAAAAGAAAATGAAATGTTTAATACTGAAAAAAGGAGAAATAGGAAACAGTAATGATAGTTACGAATATTCATCATAATTTATTTTTCAGGATTTCATTTAAAGGGATTTGTTGGAAGACCATATCCGCCTGGCTGCTCTCATAGAGGATCCCGATGGTTGAGTCATTTACCGAAGTAATACAGGAATATCCCCGTCCGCTATATTCATCCAGCAGGATATGTTTATCTTCGGGCCACGTATTGCCATCATCATGGCTGACTTTCAATGTAATGCTGTCGCGCCGCGACACAGAAGCAGGATTGACAAACAGCAATACGATTTTCTCAATGCCATTTTCCCTATATACATGTTTATGCAGGCTTGCCATACAGGTAGGTTCTATCAATGCTTTCCGGGAAGTGGGATGTTCCGTCCATGTTTCTCCCAGATCCGTAGTTGTGGCGATGGTTCGTCCGTTCACTTCCTCATTTCCCCGGTTGCGATTGTCCCGCATATTTAACATGATCGATCCGTCGGATAATTCCACAGCCATACATTCGGTAGTGTTTTTATGTGCAGGATTACTGGTTGTCCATGTTCTTCCGCCGTCTTTACTCCACGTGATATTGGAAAATGATCTGCCCGTCTCATCCCGCCCTTGTGTCGGGAATACCAATGTACCGTCCGACAGGGTGATCCCGTGCCCCGGTGCAGGAGCAAACAACCACCACTCCTTTTTCTTGATATGGGTAATATTCACCGGTTCGCTCCAGGTTAATCCGTCGTCGGTACTCTTCGTAATCAGGAACTGTGCCGTTTCCCTTACACCGAATCCGGGTTGGGAACCTTTTGCCTGCCATTGGTGTATCCATCGGGTACTGTCTTCAGTCATCCCTTCCACCCATTTACCGGTTTCACGATCGAGTACTCCGTGCATCCACAACCCGGCTATGTAAATATCACCGGTATTGTCATCCACCAGAATACAGGCATCGCTTACTCCGTTGTATTTCTCCGGCAATCCGCCCCATTCGTTCATATCCAGCACAACCTGCATCGGCTCCCATGTACGGCCTCCATCGGTACTCCGGTTCAACGCGATATCCATATGTCCCTGCAAATCCCGTGCACTCTCATACCGCGCATCATAAATTGCCAGTAACGTGCCATTCTTGGATGTCGCCAATCCGGGAATACGAGAGGTATGCACATCGTCCTGCATATGCCGGCGCACCGCCACACCCACTCTGAGGCTCTGTGTATCCACAGCAGGAATATGTACCTTTCCAATATCCGTTGAAATGCTCTTACATTGCACCTTCACCCTGTGTGTAAGATCGATATTTTCTTTTAATGTGACGGATACCCAGAATGTGAGCGTATCCTCAGTAACATCGAAATTATCCTTGAAAGTAACAATAGAAGCCGGTTGCGCTTCACCGATAAGAGTATCGGTTGCAAAACGCCCTTTATCGTCTGACTTAAACAGCGATATCCGCTCAATATCGTTCAGATCGGTGGTTCCTTCCAGTGAAACACTGATCTTTTGCAACGTATAGTTCACCGGTTGTTGCCGGATCATTTCAACTTTCAGTACGGGATTAGCCGCTTTTCCCGTTAACACCGGGAGTATTGGGAAATAAGTTTCGACTTTTATCACTTTGTCCTTCCCGCACGAGATCAAGAACAAAATCGTTATAAATATAATTATTACTCTTCTCATCATACTAAGTTTAGTGATATATTTACAAATTATTAAATTGTTGTTAATCAATGAATTTCAAGAATTATCACCTCTTATTTATAACTCCTATCAATGGAAACAGTCAGTTATCATAATTTCCAATTCATTGTTAAACAATAAGCACATAATTTCATTCAAAAAAATCTATTTTCGAACCTTATCAATCACACCAGATAATCGATTCATTACATCTTCATATTCTTTTTCAGATGCTAGATTTTCTCTTTCTCTAAGATCATGTTCCATTTGATATAGTTCTCTCTCTAAAACCGACATATCTTCTACATTGCGCCACTCAATATAGCGGTATTCCGGTGTTCTCAATGAATAGCCCATTTTTTTGGGTGTTTTTGAATTTACCGCATCTGCATAAGGCCTCACTATTTGACTTAAGGCAAAATCTTTTGCCCAGGTATTATCACTCTTAAGAAGTGGTTCAAGAGACAGACCATCTAATTCCGGATTTGAATCAGCATGGGTTAGCCCTATTAATGTGGGATATATATCGATTAGCTCCACAATTGATATACTAGTTTTTCCCTTTTCTATTCCCGGACCACTAAAAATAAGAGGGACACGTACGGATGCTTCAAAATTTGTTGTTTTACCCCATAATCCAAAATCACCAAGATGAAAACCATGATCAGAATAAAGAACTATAATTGTATTATCATAATGCCCAAGTCGTTTTAATTCAGTAATCAGTTTACCTATCTGAGCATCTACATAGCTTAAACTTGCAAAATAGCCATGTAACAGTTCAAGCTGCTTCTCTACCGGAATTTCACCTTGATCATTAATATCCTCATAACCTCTTAATTCATTGGAATTATGATATGCTATTTCAGGTGATCCCACCGGTCTTTCCGAATCTTTAAGCTCATTTTTTAAATCTTCCCTTTCATACAGATCCCAATATTTTTTGGGAGCTGTAAAAGGAAGATGGGGCCGTCTGAAACCCACCGCAAGAAAAAAAGTCGAATCTCCTATCTCTTTCAGAACTTCAATCGCAGCCTCACATACTTTACCGTCGATATAAGCTGTATCGGGAACATTTACACATTCAGCAGATGCTGCTTTTGACCGGTTAGGTAAATAGTTTTCCGGTAGATTATATTTATGCCCTTTACCATTTTGTGTCACATTATATCTTGAGGGACCTGACCATGATTGAGGATCTTTATGATAAGCCGGATCATGGTAAATTTTTCCTACTTCACGGGCTGCATAACCATTCTCCTTATAATATTGGGGGAGAGTGATTACATCTGGTTTTTCTTCTCTGAAATGAGGTTTAAGTGTCCATACTTTAATATTATCGGGGCGCAATCCTGTCATTAGCGAAGCACGTGAGGGATTGCTAATGGCAACTTGACAATATGCGTTAAAGAAAGTAACTCCTCGATCCGCCAAAGTATCAATATTGGGAGAATGAACTGTTGTATTGCCATAGCATCTCAATGCAGGCAACATATCATCCACCGCGATAAATAAAATGTTTGGTTTTTTCTGTTTAATTTCATGTTTGCCATTACATGAAACTAAAACCAGATTAAGAAATAAACCAAACTTAAAAAATATTTTACAATTCATATGATTAATACTTTTTGTAATTAAGCAATTCACTTATAACAACACTCTATTTGAAGAAATCTTTAATAACAACGTATGATACCAATTGTTATCTCATGCCAGTTTCATCATATTATTTATTTAAGTTGTTCAAAAGGAATAATCGTAAAACCTATTTTTTCATACGGATTTTGTGAACCATTTTCATACAGTAATCCTATATTTCCATCCGGGAGATTCACCAAATCGGAATAAGCACTTGGACCGGGATAAACCAAATGGGAGTATGGCCATGTTTTTCCGCTATCTTTGCTCAATCTAACCGTCATTTTTTCCCTTTTATCAGTCGATGCCGGATTTGAAAAAAGCAGATTATTACTGATTTTTCCGTTTTTAGTGTAATTCAACATACTCCCTTGACAAACAGGTTCAACCAATTCCGATAAGTATTTCGTTTCCGACCAGATTTCTCCACCGTCGGAACTGATAGCAAAAGAACGGGTCTTGCTTTCTTCCCGGTTATAATTTCGCATATTCAGCATCAAATCACCGTTTTTCAATTCCACCACACTACTTTCATTTCCTCCATGTTCACTAACTATACCTCCGAGATTCCAAGTTTCACCTCTATCATCAGAATAGATAATATGGGAATGATATGTTTTTGTACCGGCAACCATATGGTTAGCTGGAGCTACAAGGCGTCCTTCATATTGCCTGTTTTGTAACTGAATACCATGACAAGGACCGGTTGCGTACCAGGTCCAATCCGGATGTTTGACTGTCGATGTTATTTCTTTCGGTTGTGACCATGTTTTTCCATCATCTTCAGACTAAAGCATAAAAACTCTACGGGTATCTTTACTGGTCTGATCTATAATTTCTTTTTCATGATCCTTTCCTGAATTCCAACAAGATATTAATAGTATACGTCCGTTAGTCTGATCTATTATCGGAGTCGGATTACCACAGACATTATCCCCATCATCCCATACCGTAATCATTTTACTCCAGGTTCTACCGCCGTCTTCGGAACGTTTTAGAATCAGATCTATATCACCCGTATCGGAACAACTGTTTTTGCGGGCTTCGGCAAAGGCTAATAAAATACCTGTTTTGCTCTGAACAATAGCTGGAATACGAAAACAGGCATATTCATCCTGCCCTTTTTGGAAAACATCCGTCACTGTGGGAATATTTTCCTGTGCATATATAAAAATACTTACTTGTATAAGTAAAACAAAACACATTGATATTATTCTCTTCATATGACAATATTTCTTTGTTAATCAAAATTCACACATAACAACTCTACTTTATTTCATATCGAAATAAGGGGCCTCTTATAGCACAATTCAATAAGAAGAGGAATACTGGCAGAGTGATGTTTCTCTGCCAGCAATTCACTAATGGGTTAAACTCTTTTCCGTTTTGGGTATATAATCTCTTACCATTATTCATTTCGATCACTTATCGTAACCCGGTGTTTGTATAAGATTCGGATTTCTGTTGATGGACGCCTGAGCTATCGGCCATAACAATACATTTAACTCATTTTCCCGTCCTTCCAGATACGGATTTTTTTCAAAAGCGACACCGAAACGAATGTAATCCCACCAAAGCTTTCCTTCTGCGGCAAATTCTTTCAGTCGTTCATTCAATATAGCCTCTTCAATTGCGGTGGAAGATAATCCGGATGCATAAAAATCTTTTATCCCATAGGCTCTTTCAGCTACTTTGTTCAGCGAAGCAAGTGAGCCAGTCAAATCCTGTTTTGCTAATTTTATTTCAGCATCAAACAACAGAGCATCAGCATACCGATACACAATTACATCCGAATCAAATATCCGTGTTCCATTTGTCCATTCACCGGCAAATTTATTGATCCATTGAAATGTTGCATTTTTCGGTTCATCGAAATAGGTTTCAAAACTTACTTTTGTCCTTTGGTCATTGTCATTCTCAGAAAGGATTGCCTTATATTCTTCCGTATAAAAACACCATTGCTGATGGCTTCCTACTTTTACAGGATTTTCAATAGCTTCCTCTGAAACATACTGCGAAGGAACAAGATAGTCAGCTGGATAACCGCCCGTATACTCATCCTTGATATAACTCCATGCGAAAATAATCTCTTTTCCCATTTCATTTTCAAAAACAGTAGCGAAACTTTCTTCCAGACCATAAGTAGAATTGGCCAATACAGCAGTAATAGCTGTACTTGCCGCATCCAGATTCGTTTGTCCTCCGTTTCTTACCTTGTACATCCACAGGTTATAGTCGGCCTTCAGCATATTAATAGAAGCTGCTGAGGCAAGATTCCTATCTGTTATGTTCGATGGCATCAAAGACAATGCCATTTCTATATCATCATTTACCTGTTGAAACAGTTTTTCTGCCGGATCCCGTTCAGGGAAAAGCCCTTCCTGTTTATCGGACTCAAAACCGTCCAGTAATACCGGAGCATCTCCCCATACACGACCGATCCAGTAATAACAGAAAGCCCTCACATAATAAGCATTCGCCAATACCTTATTTTTAGCTTCGTCACTGTTAAAGGCAATATCCGGTGTATATTTGAGTATCAGATTGGCCTGATTGATGGTAGTGTACAGATCTTTCCAGTTTGCATATCCGTGGTCGGTAGGTATCTGGTTTTGATAAACCTGATCACGAGCGGTCTGTCCGGTCAATCCGTCACCCCACAATCCTGTGCGGTACTCTCCCCAATACATATAACCCTGGGAAAAGGTCGATCTGAATTTATTATATAAACCATACATGGCTGAGGTAGCATCTCCTTCATCCTGCCACATTGAATTTGCGGATACTTCACTTTTTTGTTGAATATCCAGATCGGCATGACAAGCAGTAAGTACCGCAAAAATCGTCAATAATATTATTATTTTAAGTCTCATAATTTTAGATTTTTATTGAGTGAGGTTTAGAATGTAACTTTTACACCTACCGAATATTTCCGGATAGGGGGATAGTTATAATAGCCGGCATTATAGGTAGTAGATGCTCCTACTTCGGGAGATACCCCTTCCACTTGCGTAAAATAATGCAAGTTATTTCCCGACAGTGTGACTGCTAAATTCTGAATTCCAAATTTAGTCAGTCTATCAGAAGGAACAGTATATTGCAGGCTAACTTCACGGATACACAGGTAGTCACCTTTATAGTTAAATATATTGGATGTTCTGCTGAAGTTAGCGTTTCCGTCATCCGGGTCATTTGCTGTAAACCGGGCGTATTTCGTATCATCTCCCGGTTGTTTCCAGGTCTCTTTTACTTTATCTATCAAGGTATAATTATTGGCAAACGTATTCATAAAATAACGCATCTCTGAATTATTGTTGATAGAGTGCCCTAACGCCCAATCCAGGAAAATATTCAGAGACACATTCTTATAAGTGAGACTATTGTTTAGCCCTCCTGTAGAATGAGGAACGGTATATCCCAGGAAAAACTGATCCTGGCTGTCGATATAATCTTTCCCGTCTCTGGTCAGACTCCCCGGCCGGTTCTTCCATTCATAATCTCCGATCTCTTTGCGTCCGGCAATTCTTTTTCCGTCGGAATGACGGTATCCTTTCGCAGAATTATCATACATGGCGTTATCGGCCTGTGCCTGTGTTTCTATTATGTAATCCACCATATATCCGTAATACCGGTAAAGTGGCTCTCCTTCGGCAGTTCCCCCAAAAGCGGTTCCATCGGCCAGGGTAATACCACCGATACGGTTACGGTCACGCCCATTATCCGGGAGTTTCAATACCTTGTTTTTCACAAAACTCCAAGTAAGCTTTGATGACCATTCAAAGTCTTTGGTCTGAATATTGGTCGAACCGATTTCTATATCGAATCCGTAAAACTTTACTTCCCCGATATTGGTTTGCACATTGGCAAAACCGGTCGTATTAGGAAGTTCTTTACTGAAAAGAAGATTTTCCGTTCTCTTATCAAAATAGTCTGCATTCACCGTCAGCCGGTTATTGAATAGTGATAAGTCAAAACCCAAATCCAATTGCGTAGAAGTTTCCCACGTCAGATCCAGATTCGGCATCGTGGCGGGAACAATACCCGCAATACCGTCGTATTTTGCGTTCGTCGAATATCTTCCATACGCATCATATAATCCGATCGCATTATTCCCGGTCTGCCCATAACTGACCCTTAATTTTAGATCATCCAGATTCCTGATTCCTTGCATAAAATCCTCATCGGAAATAATCCAACCGGCTGATGCTCCGGGGAAAAAACCCCATTGATTACCCGGCACGAAACGGGAAGATGCATCCTCACGAAATGTTGCAGAAAAAAGATATTTCTTTTTAAAATCGTAAGATAAACGCCCAAAATAGCCGATCGTAACGTCCTCCGTATAATTGCTGGTTGCATTCTTTTTATTCGGCCCGGCTGTCAGTGTCGGCACTTTATCAGAACTTGCCCCATCTACTTCTGCCGCCAGTGCCTGATTAATATCTTTCTGATAAGAATATCCACCCATTAAAGAAAAGGAATGATTATCAATCCCTTTATTGTAGGTTGCATATATTTCCAATTTATCCCTCCTGAGTTCACCAAAAGAGGATTTGGCAGGACGTAATCCGTTAAATTCATTCGCTTTCTGGAAACTATCACTCTTATAATGATGATTGTAAGTCGATAATTGAGTCTCCAGCCTAAGCCCATCTATGATCCGGTAAGTCAACTTACCAAATGCAGACAGCCGTTTGTCCTCCCGACTCTGATCATTATAATAGGCATACCATAACGGATTAGGGGAGGTTGCATTGTAACCTTTTGTGGGAGTTCCGTCTTCATTATATTTCTTTTGTGTGGGAGGAGTCGCCAAACCCCGTGATATAACATTCATCTGGTTTTCATATTCCTGGGATTCGGTACGGGAATAATCAAACCCGCCCATAAACGACAAGAACTTATTGATATTCACATCAATATTACTCCGCAAACTTAAGCGTGAATAATTGGTTGCGATAGCCACACCGGCATCATCCGTATATCCTAAACTGATATTATACCGAACACCCTCATTTCCTCCGTCAAGCCCCACATAATAATTCTGCCACATGGCTTGCTTATAAATTTCATCCTGAAAATTATTATCCTGAAAAATCAGCGTCTTTGTAGGATCCAACGGATCCGGCATGGACTGATAACCAGCCGGTACAGATTCGCCATCATTCAGATAACGGGTTGAATATATGGATGAAGCTGTATTACCGGAACTGGCTGAATAACCGTCCATCCAATTAAATTGTGGATTCGGGCCTACTGCAACGGCCGGACGCACGATACTCAAATAATCGGCAGCATTCATGAATTTATATAAAGTAGCGGCCTCCTGTAATGCCACATTGGCCTCAAAAGTAATGTTCGGCGCTTTATTTACCGATCCTTTCTTCGTTGTGATCAATACCACACCGTTCGATGCTCTTGATCCGTAAATGGCTGTCGAAGCAGCGTCTTTTAACACTTCTATGGATTCGATGTCATTCGGATTTATTCCGCTGAACGCCCTTTCCACTCCATCTACCAGAATAAGCGGTTCATTACTTTTATTAATAGAGGAACCTCCCCTGATACGGATGGTTGCATCTGCACCAGGAGTATTATCGTTAGAATATATCCGGGCTCCGGCTATTTTTCCTTTCAATCCTTCCCCCACGGTACTGATCGGAATATTCTGCAATGCTTCCCCGCCGACTTTTGTAATAGCAGAAGTTACCGTACGCCTGGATTGTGTGCCATATCCCACCACAATAACCTCATCCAGACCTACAGTCGAAGCATTCAGAATAACATTGATATGTTCCTGATTCGTAATTCTTATATCCTGAGTTTGAAATCCCACATAAGAGAATTCTAAAATTGCTCCCTGAGACACTCTTATTTCAAAATTACCATCTATATCCGTAACCGTCCCCTGAGTAGAGCCTTTGACTACTACTGAAACGCCAGGCAACGTTTCTCCCTCATTATCATGTACTACCCCGCTAACGGTTATTTCCTGTGCCATAAGGAAAGATAATGAAGCAAACAAGAATATAAAAAAGGCTAAAAATCGACAATTTTTTCTCATCTTTGTAATGATTTTAAGATATCCGTGTTTTAAAATTATTGTAGAAAGGGGTACTGCTTGCAGGATGTATCCCTTTCTTTATTTTCCCAAAAAACCAATTTCCTCCAGATCCTTTTTGAGAGAATCGTACTCTTGCTTTCCAAACGGAGCAATGGGTAAACGACATTCTCCGCATTCGATCCCGATCAGATTCATAATGGCTTTTCCGCCTCTTACTCCTCCTCCGTATCTGATAATTATTTTAACAATCTCAATGGATTGCATCTGAAATACCCGTGCAGACACAAGATCCCCTTCTTCCACCGCTTTCATGATATTCAAATAGACAGAAGGTAAATAATTATAGGTACTTCCTACACCGGCAACTGCACCTAACGCCAATCCACAGATAAGCATTTCATCATACCCGTGCAATACTTCGAACGTTCCATTATCAAGATGGATACAGTCTCCCATCTCCATCAGGTTGTTGTGCGTATATTTCACACCGGCCAAGTTGGGTATCTCCTGTTTTCCTTCCCGTAAAAATTGTGCAACGGATAGACTAACTCCTGTCATCGCAGGCATATTATAATAATAAAATGGAAGTTCAGCAGCCGCCGCCGCTACCGGCTTAAAAAAATCTATAAGGTCGCGCACCGTAGAAGGTTTAAAAAAACCGGGAGCAATGGAACCAATACCCCAGGCTCTGGTCTCTGCCGCGTGACGGGAAAGCTCCATCGATTCGCGTTGATTATCGCTACCCACATGTGCAATTACTTTAAAGCGTCCTTCAGCCGCTTTTACCCAATGTTTCAGGATCAGCTTCCTCTCTTCCGTCGTCAATGATGTGAATTCGCCCGTTGTTCCACATACAAACACACCCGAGATACCCGAATCAGCGATATGCTGTGCATATTGATCTATGACGGCATAATGAATATCGCCATTCGGAAGCATGGGGGTAAAAGTTGCAGCAACCAGGCCTTTTAGTCTCTGATAATTTTTCATTTTGATTTATTGATAAGATAATTAGTATTTAATTAAGTACTATCCCAAGATAGCCGATAAGTTATTTCTCTGTCGATGCATTCTTTTCCTGATGGAGAAATATCTCCCTAATGGTACGTTTTCTTCTCCTGCCGACAGATTATTGTTCTAATGGTATAATCTGTCCCTCATACACAAGAGGTATTCTTATTCCGGGTTTTATTTCTCCGCTGGTAATGTAAAATTTGTTTTCCCGTATGGCAATATGGGTCGTAACCGGAACGGGAAAAGGCACTATTCCCTCATGGACGAAGGTATTCGACATAGGGCTGTACACCCTGATGATATTCTCAAAACCCGGATGTTCGTACGATCCGGGAAGCAACTTCGTAACTCCACCGAAGAAGACAATGTTATCCAGATTCACAAGTGCGGTTCCCGCCATCACCGGAAAAAATCCCTGAAGTTGCGTCCACCTGTTTATATCCGGATCGTACCTGTGCCCGTCTGTTAATACCTCCACATAACTGGAGGAACGATAATCCCGCCCACTGAAAAGATAAAAACCGGGATACTTTCCGTCTTCGAAGGCAACACTCACTGCGTAACCCCGTGGATTACCATCCCAGGAAGGTAAAGCAACCCATCCTTTGTCCTTACGGTCAAGGTCTAGTACGAAAAAATGATTCGTTGCCTCTTCTTCGATCATCTTTTCCTGACCTCCGGCTATATATATTTTATTATTCAAAAGCGCACCTGTAGCATTTGCTAAAGGGACCGGCAAGGAAGGCCAATCATAAGAGAGCTTAAAAACTCCCCCTTCCTTATAGATGAGGAAGACATCATCAAAACACCGTTTCATGTCACATCCTCCTATACACAGCAGACCTTCTGCCAATTGTATGGACACGCCATAGGCAATAGCTGCAGGCAGAAAATCAGTTATAATCCCCCACTGAAAATCCAGGGTGTCCGTATATGCATGATAAAGTGTTCTCTCCCAACTCTTTTTTCCTCCCTCCCATGGCATCTTATCAGGAAAATTTGCTCCTCCCGCAATAATCAGTTCATTGCCGACAAATCCAGAAAATGCACCTGCAACACCTCTGTTTTGTTCATTATCCGAAAGCGGAGGAAGAGAGTTCGAATTATTCCATTCTATCCGACAAGGTAATGGCAGATTATCCATTGCATACATGACAGAAGTAGTACTCATGGCAATCAAAAAAGATATTATTGCTTGACAACGCATTTTGAATGATGAATAGTTTCGTTTTTTTGTCGAATAAAAATCTTATACACCTCGAAATGTTGTTCTAATGCTCTTCTATAACCGTCTTCATCATTTTCTTTCAAATAGTGTAACAGATCCTGATGGGTGACAATACGCCCTTCTTCTTTGAGTTTAATATTGATAGGAGCCAGATATTCCTTGAATTTATCCTTTACAAAGGTCATAACCGGATGCACAATATTCTGAAACTCAGCGATGGTTTTATTTCCTGTTATCTGATACAATCTCGTATGGAAGGTAAATTCACTGAAAGGAGCATATTCATTGTTCTCATACATAATACCCACCTTTACAATTTCTTCGAGATCTTCTATGTCTTTCGGCGTAATATTCCTGAAAATATCGCTGCATATTCCTATCTCTAATGCAATCCTGAATCCCAGAATATCAAATAACGCGTCTTCACTTAAAATACGGGGATCTACCACCCGTTTCAATCCTCCAAGTATGGAGGGTTCCGAAAGTATCATACCTCTTCGGGTACGGGTTTCAATCATACCCATCATCTTTAACCGGCTTAACGCTTCACGCAATACGCTCCGGGCTACACCTAAAGAAGCCGACAATTCCATTTCATTCGGAATAGGATCCCCCGTTTGAAGATCTTTCTCTCTAAAATAGGTCAAAAGTTTGTCTTCCACCTGATCCACCAGGGTAACAGAATTATTCTGAATTTTCAGTCTTTCCATGAGTAATTGATATTTTACGTACTTTATACGTCTTGTATTAATTATATGATTTGTCTGACAAATATACGGTCAATATTTTTTAATAAACAAAAAGTAATTTGCATTTTAACTAATAAAGTCCACTTTTTAAATTTGTTTCACAAATACAAGCTTCTTAAGAATATTTTCTTAACTTTTAGGGAAATTGGAATGTGTTATCCATCCTTATGAATACATCAATAGTTCCCGACAGATTAAATTTAACCATTTACCACGAACCGGGTAAAAAAAAATTTATATCCGACAATCCTTTCCCATATCAAATAGCTTAGTCTTTATATCATTTCGAATAATTTACAAAATGGAAATAATGTTTTATTTTTGTAAGATATAGTTTCTTGTGCCGGAATTAAGCAATAATGTCACCATACAAAAAACAACAACATGTTCTTATTAAACCGACTAACTACTTTACACAAGTTTCAAAAGCCGGGAATTTTAATTATCCTGTCAACCTTTCTATTCTGTGCTCACAATACAGTATATGGAAATAACATTCATCCGCTCAGGATCATAAAACTTACCTGCGAGTACCAACAAGATCCGCTTCTGGTTGCTTCAGACACCCTTCATTTCGGATGGCAATTGCAATCGGATCAACAGGAAGCAGTTCAATCTGCCTACACCATAGAGGTTTATACCCGTATTAAAGGTAAAGAAGTAAAAATATGGGATTCCGGAAAAGTACAATCCAGTCAAAACCAACGGGTAAAGTACGATGGCATGGAAACATTGGAACCGGGAAGAAAGTACCGATGGAGAGTCAAAGCCTGGGATACCCGGAATAATTCTTCGGAATGGAGTGATATGAACAGTTTCCGGATGACTCCTTCGGATACGGAATTAAAAACCGAATGGATCGGAGCGATTGACAAAAAAGAGGCCAATATCCCGGAAGGAAGAGCCTATCACGCACTGGCTGCCTCATCGGAAGCAGCAGAAAAATGGAGGAATACCCATCCCCTTTCCAAAAGAAGTATCTATCTGAGAAAAGAATTTTCCGTCGACAAGAAAATTAATGAAGCAATTATCTATATCAGCGGATTAGGGCATTATGAACTTTCATTGAATGGAGAAAAAGTGGGAGATTCCCAGTTTGATCCGATGTGGAGCGATTACGACAAGACAATCTATTATAATGCCTACGATGTGACTCATTCCCTGCAACAGGACAATGCTATCGGAGTATTGTTGGGAAACGGATTCTTTAATCAGCAGGGTGGCCGGTATGTAAAAATGCAGGTGAGTTTTGGTCCCCCTACCCTGTTTTTTAAACTTCAAATAACTTATACGGACGGCACAAAAGAGGTAATCGGTTCGAACGAAAACTGGAAATATTCTTTAAGCCCGATTATCTTCAATGATATGTATGGTGGTGAAGACTATGACGCAAGGCTGGAGCAGAATGGTTGGGATAGTTATGGATTCGATGAGTCGGATTGGTTACCGGTAGTAATACAAAGTGCCCCCAATGGCCGCCTGACACCACAGACCACTGCTTCTGTTAAAATAATGGAAACATACACACCTAAGTCGGTAAAAAAAGTGGGTGATGCATATGTCTTCGATATGGGACAAAACCTGTCGGGCTTTCCAAAGATCAAAGTCTCGGGAAAATCAGGAGATAAAGTCAGGTTAACAGTAGGTGAAAACATTCACGAAGACGGCTCTGTAAATCAATCACAATCGGGATCTCCCTATTATTATGAATACACTTTAAAAGGAGAGACGGAAGAGACATGGCATCCCCGTTTCTCCTACTACGGTTATAAATATATTCAGGCAGATGGTGTTAAGCCGGAAGAGGTGCAGTCTCATTTCGTATATAATTCAAGCACCCAAACAGGTCGCTTTCACTGTTCAAATGAGATATTCAATGAGGCACACCGGATTATTGTGAATGCGATCAAAAGTAATATGCATGCCGTGTTTACCGATTGTCCCCACCGTGAAAAACTCGGATGGCTCGAACAGGTACATCTGAACGGTCCCGGATTGTTTTACAATTTTGACCTGACCACATTTGCACCGAAGATCATGCAGGATATACGCGATGCACAACTTCCAAATGGTCTGGTTCCCGATATAGCTCCCGAATATGTTATTTTTGAAGGAGGATTCCGCGATTCTCCCGAATGGGGAAGTACAGCCGTTTTCCTGCCGTTCATGTATTACCGGTTCTACGGAGATAAATCCCTGATCACGGAATACTACGACGTAATGAAAAAGTATGCCGATTACCTTTCTACTACCGCAACTGACCATATTGTTTCACATGGACTGGGTGACTGGTGCGATTACCGGAAAGACGAGCCGTACGGCGTATCCAAGAACACTCCGGTACCTTTGTCCGCATCTACTCACTATTATATGGTGATTGACTATCTTGTGCAGGCTGCCGAAATAACAGGTAATTCCAACGATCATACCTACTACACAAACCTCAGAGAGCAGGTAAAAGAGGCATTTAATAAAGAGTTCTTTGATGAAAACACCCGGCAATACGGTACGGGAAGCCAGGCATCAAATGCCATGCCGTTGTTTGCAGGTATTGTGGAACCCCAATACAAACAGGCTGTGCTGGATAATTTAGTGAAAGATATAGAAGAAAAAGGGTATAGGCTTTCTACGGGGGATGTCGGGAATAGATACCTGTTCCAAACGTTAGCGGATAACGGGTTGAACGAGGTCATGTACAAAATGCATAATCACAGGGAAGTGCCCGGATACGGGTTTCAACTGCAATTCGGCACCACAACACTGACTGAATTATGGGATCCGAGAGACGGTGCATCGTGGAACCATTTCATGATGGGTCAGATTGAAGAGTGGTTCTATAAATCGCTGGCTGGAATAACGACAGAAGACTACAGCGGGTTCCAAAACATAGTGATTGCACCTGAACCGGTGGGAGATCTGAAGTTTGTAGAAGCATCCTACGATACTTTGTATGGCACGATCTCCGTCAACTGGAGAATCGATGGCAACCAATTTAAAATGGATTTGTTCGTCCCCCACAATTGCACGGCCAAAGTATATCTTCCGCAACAAGATGACTACACCTCCGTGGGGAGCGGACATCACTCGTTTACAACAAGAATAAATTAATTCGATAATTTAACAATTTAACGATTTGATAATTAATCAGATGATCAATAAATATACAAATCAGTAAATCGTCTTTGGTCTATACTAAAACAATCTTTTATTTATGGTAAAATTATACAGATATACTATTCTGGTTATACTACTTTTGTTCAGTTATTTTCTGAAAGGGGAATCATCTTCATTACCGGTCGGTCTGAAAACCGATCATCTCGAAAATCCTATCGGGATAGATAACCCTAATCCCAGATTGGCATGGAGAATTGAAGACAACAGGGAGGGAGCACGGCAATTTGCCTACAGGTTATTGTCGGAACCGATTCCCTGAAAATAGTGAGCGGAGAAGGGGAAGTTTGGGATTCCGGAAAAATAAATTCGGACAGGCAACTTGTCACCTATGAAGGCAAAGACCTTACACCGTTCACCAGATACTACTGGAAGGTGATGGTATGGGATGCATGGCAAAATGAAAGCAAATCCGATATCCAGTCCTTTGAAACCGGGATGATGGACATCAGCAATTGGCAAGGGAACTGGATCAGTGACGGAAGGGATATACATTATTTGCCCGCACCTTATTTCCGTAAGAAATTCGAGACTGACAAAGAAATTGTGTCAGCCCGTGCATATATCGCTGTCGCAGGATTGTATGAACTCTATATTAACGGAGAAAAAATCGGTAACCAGCGCCTCGATCCGATGTACACCCGCTTCGACAGAAGAAACCTCTATGTCATCCACGACGTGGCGGTGGAAGAGTTCATAGCCAACCTTACGGCGGAATATTATAACTATGTGCAACAGCAGATACGCCTGGGAAATCTCCAATATGCGGTATCCCTTTCCAAAGAAAGATTACGTATAGTGGAAGCCCGCTATCAGGTGGGTTCTCTTTCGCAACTCGACCTGCAACAGGCGAAGGTCGATTTCAATGCGGACAGCTCACTGCTTATCCAGCAGTACGAGATACTTAACAGTTCAAGGATACGGTTGAATGAGATGATGGGAGGTGATGTGGAGCAACACTTCCTGGCAAAAGACACCACTATTCTCTTCGATGCTTCTTTGTCGAAAGAAGAACTGTTCAATCAGGCGATGCAACATAATACGGTTCTCTTGCTGACCGGAAAGAACAAAACGCTGAGTGAACTGGATCTGAAAAGTCTGAGAAGCCGTAATTATCCTTATCTTCGACTGAATACCGCTTATGGCTTCACCCACTACAATTACAACACCGGCACATTCGACAGGCAACGTACCTGGGGTCCTAATGTTGGACTCACACTTGGTTATACTATCTTCGACGGATTCAATCGCCGAAGGGAGCAGAAAAATGCCGAGATCACCGTCCAAAACCGTGAATTGCAGGTAGAACGGAACAAATTAGCGCTGGAAAGCGATTTCGCAAATATGTGGATGGCCTATCAGAATAATATAGAATTGACCAATCTGGAACTCGAAAGTTTAGGAAATGCAGAGTTGAATTACGAAATCGCCATGGAACGGTACAAAATTGGCGACCTCTCCGGGTTAGAATTACGTGAAGCGCAAAACAGCCTGCTCGAAGCGGAACAACGACTTCTCACCGCACAATACAACACTAAACTTTATGAGATATCACTACTCCAAATTAGCGGAAAAGTCGGAGAATATCTGGAATGAAGAGATAAGGGATAATTGATAATGGATAATGGACAGTTGACAATGGACAGTTGGCAGTGAATAAGGGACTGGGAGAAGAAGGAGTAAGGGAGACTGAACAACCAATAGTGACCGGGAGAAGGGATGACTGGGGAGATTGGGAGAAGGAGTGACTGGGAAGACTGGGAGACTGGGGTGAGGAAGATTATAGTGGAGACTCCGTAAAAATATCATAACTAGAAATAAGTAAGCCGACTACTTCGAGACTGTAAAGTAAACTGTGTCAAAGAATAAATCATTTTTTTATTACTTTTACACAACAGTTTACATTATGGAAGATTTTGATTACAAGTCGTTTCAAGCCAAGGCGCTGGAGCAGTTAAA
>Ga0079223_10000407_pt1 | contig 21493 bp, 17 predicted proteins | sample Stecom2011_FD_75072 | JGI IMG/M metagenome (GOLD analysis project Ga0079223, IMG submission 75072) | Agricultural soil microbial communities from Utah to study Nitrogen management - Steer compost 2011 | ecosystem: Environmental > Terrestrial > Soil > Agricultural land | place: USA: Utah...
GGATCAATGGTAGTGGTACCATTTGGTCCAAGCTCTATATCTACCGGCGTTGCAACAGATACATCGTAATTAACTGTAAAGTTGTCGATTCCTGCACCCCAAGACCATCCACCTTCATCATCATAGATAAAGCGTACCTGGAAATTGGCATTTACAAAAGCAGCCATATCCAGAGAACCTGTGTTGGTCGGGTTGGTGTTGGTATCCACATAGAAAACTTGTTGCCAAGCGGTTCCGTCGTAAGCCTCAACCGTAAGTTTTCCATCTCCTAAATACTCTTGGAATGCATAGTCAAAGGAGATAGAAGTGTTTGTAGAACCAGTGATGTTGTAAACTGGCGACATAAGGGTCGCTTTGTTTGCTTCTCCACTTCCTGCAGCGTCATCATTGAAGATAGCTGCTTTGCTTGGGAAACTGCCACCGGTTGGCATTGCGCCAGTACCGAAGGTCCAGTCCCTATTCCCAGTTTGGATCTCTGATGTCCATCCTGATGGGATCGTATTTCCTTCAAAGTCTTCTACCTCAGAATTTGGACCGGGAGTACCAGCACAAACGATGATCGGCGCAGTGATGTCGTATACATTCACTATTGCCATACAAGTTGTTGAGTTTCCACTGTCATCCGTAACGGTCACCTCGATGATGTTCTCACCAAGATCGGCACAGGTAAAGTCAAGACCTGAAGCCGCTCCTCCTATGTAATGGATTGTTCCATTAAAAATACGGGGTGCGAAAAGTGGAGCCGTAAAAGGAACATTGGACGCGGAGCCCAAAGTCATTGACATGTCTGCATTTGAAAAGTTCTGGTTGGAGCCATCCCCATTGGTGTAATAATGAGCATGTGTTGCATCCAGAACCAAAGCTATCCCGTATGAAGTATTAGCAGTCAAGGTAATCGGACTTGCCAATACCGCAGGGGAAGGGTTGTTATTTCCTGCGGCTACACCAGAAGCTGTAGAGGACATGGTCCAAGCGGCCTGGTTAGTCTCGTTGCCCACGTAAGTACCTGCAATGGTATATACATTCATTGTGAATGCATCATTCCCAGCAGTGTTTACATCGATATCGGTAATCTCGATATCTGAAGGTCCCACGGTAATATCAAAATAAACCGCATTTCCTGGGTCTCCGTTATTACCGGCCACGAACATAGTGGTCAGGGAGCCTGTGGTCCCGCCTCCTGTTCCGGCAGCTGTAATTGTATAATTACAGGCTTCTGTAACGCTAAGCACCAAATCATTTGGAGAGATAGTTGCGTGGCCATTGGCATCAAGGTAAACATCAAGTCCACCACCACCGGCTTTCTCGTATTCCAAAAGGAAAGAGTCCACTCCCGCGCCCCAGGCCCAACTATCGTCATCGTCATAGGTGAAGCGTACCTGGAAAGCTGCATTTGCATATCCAGAAGCATCAATAATACCTGAGTTGATAGGTGGTTGGTCGGCATCGACAAAAAGAATGCTCTGCCAAGCAGTACCGTTCCATACTTCTGCTTCTAAAGTGCCATCACCAATAAATTGTTTAAGGGCATAATCAAAGGACAGTTCCACATTGCTGGCTCCCGTAAGGTCGTATGCCGGTGAAACCAATCTAGCTTTGTTGGCACCTGAGCCGCTTCCGGCCGAGTCGTCATCAAAGATGGCTGCGTTGCTTGTAAAGCTAGGACCAAAAGGCATGGTTCCGGAACCAAACTCCCAGTCGTGGGCACCGCTTTCAATAACGGTAGTCCAGCCAACTGGAATGCTAGCACCTTCAAAATCCTCTTGTTCGCTAAAGGTGGCAAAACCGCCCACGCAAACTACTTCTGGTGCGGTTGTGTCCTGCACGGTAACAGTAGTAGTACAAGTAGATGTGTTACCTGAATTGTCTGTAACAGTAACGGTCACGGTATTGGCTCCAATATCTCCACAGCCAAAAGATGACTGGCTAAGGGTAATGGTATCAATTCCACAGTTGTCGCTTGAACCATTGTCCACATCGGCGCCAGTAATGCTGGCCATACCAGTTACAGGATCAAGGTCTATGGTAATGTCTTTACATACAGCTACTGGAGCTTGAGTATCCAATACAGTAACATCAAACTGACAAGTAACAACGTTTCCGTCGCTGTCAGTAGCGGTAAACTCAACAGTAGTTACTCCCACTGGGAAAGCACTTCCACTTGCAGGACCAGCAGTTTGAGTAGTTGCGATTACGCCATCTTCAACATCGATAGCGATAGCATCGCTGAAATTCACAATTGCAGAACAAAGGCCTGCATCGTTGTTAGCGCTTATGTCAGCAGGACATACAATAACAGGAGGATTTCCAATTACTGGTACTTGTACGTTAACGGTATAGTCTTCCACTTCACCATACGCAAAAGTGCCACAAGGATTCGGAACGCTTCTATTCCAAGCCGCCATAACACGCATTCTGGTATTACCAAGATCCGCACCAGCTGGAACCGTAATGTTCAAGGTGTGTGGTCCAGGAACGCCAGTTCCTGCTGCCACGATATAAACCTCTCCTGCATCGTCCAAAATCCCATTCTGGTTCCAGTCTATAAAAGCATGGATATGGTCACCACCATCAGCTAATATCCTTACCGAAAGTTGATTTGTATCTCCACGATATACAGTGGCTACTTGGCCAGTAAAATCATTGTATCCTGGATGAGGAGCAGTTGTGGTATTGTTAATGCCCGCATAAGTAACATTTGTAATATGCTCCCAAGTGCGGTTACCCCCAGATGAGGCGCAATATGTGATAGGAGGTGTACCAGCATCGGCTTCTCCAACAACATTCATAATCATCATAACTTCAGGGAATCCAATGGCAGCAATATCAGTAGGTACTGTAATACTGCAAGTATTAGCTTTAATCCAAGAAGTACCTGATTGTCCAAGATCATTTGATCCTAAGTAGAATTGATTGGTTGCTCCATCATTAATTTTAATTTCATATACCATTTTAGACCCTAGTGGAATAGTAGCCGTTAAAGGAACGGAGACTATGCTTAGGTTGTCTGCAACAGTAACGGTGTAATTTGCAGTTCCCTTTAAAGTTAGGGAGCCTGGAAATCCAACAGGAAATACTGCTGTAGTTGAGTATATATTAAGTGTAAGGTTTATAGGACCAGTTATGGACTCTACGCCAAACTCAACACTAGAAACTGTTAAGTCACTTGTAACTCCAAATTGGTTAACTAGATCGAATTCACGATAATAGTTGTTTTCCGCAGGAACATTTCCGGTTCCACAGGCTACAGTTCCAGGCTTGATTGTCTGCGACAAACTATGAGTAATAACTATAGGTGACGCGTTGTTAAAAGTTTGTTGAGTGTTTTGGTGATTTTTTGATGCCGTACCTGCTGGCGGATTCTGAACGCTCATTCCAGATTTGCCAGAGGTTGTTAATGACGTCTGTCCCACCACAATGGGGATCGCCAAGAACATACATAAGATTGTTAATAAAGTAATTTTTTTCATAAATTAATAAAATTAGAATTAAAATTTGATTGTTAAAAAGTGGTTAAAAATACATAAAGTTTTCCTAAAATAAAATAAAATGATACAAATCACTCCGCCCCAAGATGAGGTGTTTTTTATAGTAATCTATGCAAGATGTGTTGAATTATTACACTACTCTAATTATGAGCCTATTATATAATAAACCTACAATTTTACAATAAGAAATGATGAGTGTTATTCAAAAAAAGGTCGATAAAGTTCTACCCGAAAATCTATGGTAGTCTTTTCAGGAAATTCAGATTTCATTTTTTTATAGGCATCAAGACTTCCCACAGCTCTATTGGCAGCGCCAGAAGGAGCGATCAAGGAGACGGTTTTAATCCTACGCTGTGTTTGGGGAAGATGAAACTCGTGGATGCGCGGGACAATATTTGATACAAGTTTAAGATGAATATTATATTCCTTAATACTTCTTCTAAAGAAATATTCGGGACCGTTTTTACTGTTACCTCCGGTGAAAAGTAAGGTGTCTATCTTAGGCTGTTTCTCAAGTATTGAAATCATATCCCGTAATTCTACATCTAACATTCCTATGTCCGATGCATCTATTTTATCCCGTTTGGCAGATGCCACCATATCACAGATGCCAATTCCTTTTTCTTTTAGAAAATGTTCGCGCTGAAAAATAGCTTCCGCAGTGGATTCAAACTTTAAATCTAAATTGAAAATTTTATCAAGGATTTGCCAAAGCTGTCCATCGCGACTTCCATAGCAGAAATCTACATCGCCATCTTTTAATTCCCCAGTTGTAAATCGAGGGGGAGGAAGAGTTCCAACAATCAATTTTGTTGCGGTTTCTGGAATATATGGAGAATATGGATGGATGTGGTGGAATAAGGAAGTTTCTTGTTTCTTGTTTCTTGTTTCTTGTTTCGATTTCATTTTGGACTATCTTATAAAAACAGGTTCGCTTTCTTTTTCGGTGTATTGTTCGCTATAAGCATAGCCATCATAATCGAAGGCTTTTAAATCATCCGCCGATTTTATAATTCGGTCTAGGGCAAAACGCGCCATGCTGCCACGCGCTTTTTTAGCATAAAAGGAGATTATTTTTAATTTCCCATTTTTGAAATCTTTAAAGACAGGAGATATTACTGGAACTTTCAATTTCTTTGAATGGATGGCACTAAAATATTCAATACTGGCGAGATTGATGAATAATTCGTCTTCATCCAATTCTGAATTCAGGGTTTCGGTAAGAGTCTGTTTCCAAAAGGCATACAAATCTTTTTTTCCGTTTATGGAAAGCTTGGTGCCCATTTCCAGACGATAGGCCTGTATTAGATCCAATGGTTTTAAAATTCCATACATCCCAGAAAGTATGCGGATGGAATCTTGCAATAAATCTATTTTTTCTGTAGGAATCGTGAAGGCATCGAGACCCGTGTAAACATCCCCAGCAAAAGTATAAATGGCGGGACGGGCATTCTTTTTTGTGAAGGGAGTCTGGAATTCTTTATATCGTTGATAATTCAGTTCTGCCAATTTATCACTGATATTCATCAACTCCGAAATAGATTTTTTGCTTTTGTGCTCCAGTTTGTTGTTGATCATCTCTGCTTCCTCCAAAAATTTCGGTTGAGTGCCTCGTGAAGTTGGCAGTGAAGTTTTAAGATCTAAGCTTTTGGCTGGAGAAAGTACTATTTTCATGAAATAAAGTTTTTCAAAAATAATTAATAATGAATCGTTAACGTGGAAAAAGAGATTATGCTTTAACCTCTTCCAATTGTTTTTGATATGTTTTTATTCTGTCCCGGAATTTGGCAGCCAGCATAAAATCGAGATCCTTTGCAGCTTTTTCCATGGCTTTTCGCGTGTCGCGAATTTTCTTTTCTATTTGTGGTTTGGTCAAATATTCCACTTCAGATTCCGCAGCAAGGGTTTCCGCATTCTCAAATGAGTAAGCCGCTTGTTTCGACTTGGCTAACGAATTTTCAAAAGATTTTTTAATAGCGGTTGGTGTAATACCATGTTCTTGATTATAAGCTATCTGTTTTTGTCTCCTATATTCTGTACCATCAATAGTGGCTTGCATGCTTTTGGTGATTTTATCAGCATACATAATCGCTTTTCCGTTTAAATTTCGAGCGGCACGGCCAACGGTTTGAGTTAGAGATCGATGGCTTCGAAGAAATCCCTCTTTGTCGGCATCCAAAATGGCCACCAAGGAAACTTCCGGTAGATCCAGACCTTCCCGCAATAAATTCACCCCTACCAATACATCAAAAAGTCCCAGGCGAAGATCCTGCATAATTTCAACCCGTTCCAAAGTATCTACATCGCTGTGGATATATCGGCAGCGGATTTGGACCCTGGTCAAATATTTGGTGAGTTCCTCGGCCATGCGCTTTGTAAGAGTTGTCACCAAAACCCGCTCATCTTTTTCAACTCTCAGTTGGATTTCCTCAAGGAGATCGTCAATTTGATTCAAGCTTGGGCGCACTTCAATGGGGGGATCGAGTAGGCCCGTAGGACGAATAACTTGCTCCACATAAACTCCACCGCTCATTTCCAATTCATAATCTGCCGGAGTGGCACTTACATAAATCACTTGATTCTGAAGTGCTTCAAACTCTTCAAATTTCAAAGGACGGTTATCCATGGCAGCCGGTAAACGGAATCTGTATTCTACCAAGTTTTCCTTTCTGGAACGGTCTCCTCCGTACATCGCGCCGACTTGAGGAATAGTTACGTGACTTTCATCCACTACCATTAGATAGTCCTTTGGAAAGAAATCCAACAAACAGAAAGGACGCGTGCCTGGCAAACGGCCATCCAAATAGCGGGAATAATTCTCGATTCCGCTGCAATAGCCCAGTTCTCGAATCATTTCCAAATCGAAATTGGTGCGTTCGTCCAACCGTTTTGCTTCCAAATGTTTTCCAATTTCCTTAAAATATTCTACCTGCAAAACCAAATCATCCTGGATTTCCCTGATGGCACCTTGAAGTACATCTGGTGAAGTCACGAACATATTGGCGGGATAGATGTTAAGCTTTTCGTATTTAGCTTTGATGTTGTTATTTAAAGGATCAAAGATTTCAATTTCTTCAATTTCATCTCCAAAAAAGTGAATCCTAAAAGCGTCGTCCGCGTAGCCAGGAAATACATCAACCGTATCTCCTTTTATGCGAAATCGTCCGTGGTTGAAATCCACTTCGGTACGGGAGTACAGGCTCTGTACCAACTGATGCAGCAACTTGGTGCGGGAAATAATTTGTCCTTTTTCAAGAGAAATAACGTTTTTTTGAAATTCCACAGGGTTTCCGATACCGTAAATACAGGAAACCGAAGAAACTACCAATACGTCTCTTCTGCCTGAAAGTAGAGCAGATGTGGTGCTGAGACGCATTTTCTCAATTTCTTCATTGATAGAAAGATCTTTCTCGATATAAGTACCGCTGCTAGGAATAAAAGCTTCGGGTTGGTAATAATCGTAATAGGAAACAAAATACTCCACCGCGCTTTCGGGAAACAGGTTTTTAAACTCTGTAAAAAGCTGGGCTGCAAGTGTTTTATTATGAGCGAGTACCAAAGTGGGTTTTTGAACTTGCTCCACCACATTGGCGATGGTAAAGGTTTTTCCACTTCCGGTAACTCCAAGAAGTGTCTGGTATTTTTCATCAGAATTTAGACCCGCAACCAATGCTTTTATAGCCTGGGGTTGATCTCCTGTGGGCTCGAATTCTGAAGTTATTTTAAATTTCATAGAGTCTTTTTCAATGCATTGTAAAATTACTCAAAAATAGTCGAAATGACTTCTTGAAAATTACAGGGAATAGCCTTGAAGTTTGGAAAACGCGAAAGTTTGAAAATACGGAGGAGAGCTTCCTACTATATTCTTTCTTTAAAATTATTTCAGGAAAAAATGTAAGTGCAAATATTTTGAACTGTTCCAGCTTTAATTAAACAGACCTTTTTAAAGCTTTAATTTGAATGGGCCACAAGAGCTTTATGTCAGTAATATTGTTTGTTTTCCTTGGCACCATTTAATCTGGCGAGATCCATGATGGCTTTTACCACTCTGGAAGCTTTTTCCTCATCTTCGAATGGGAAATAAAAATCTGTTACGGTTTCTGTTTTTTTATTCCTTCCATCCCTAGAGATGCTTCTTACTTTAATCACGAAGTTTGTGATATTATAGGGATTTGAGCTACTTCTTTTTTCTAGAGTCTCAATATTTTCATACAATACATCTTTTAATAGGATGCTGTGTTTTATTTCAGTATGTAAGTTGTTATCCATATTGTTTACATAATGAATACTGTCTTTATCGACTTCTAGAATAGAGAAATATAAAGGGAAATCATTTTGACTCGAAGTGGTGTTTTCAATTTTGCTCAAACTAACCCCATTGGTGTTGATCCATTGAATAGTCTTCTTTTTAGTTTGTCCATGAAGAGAAGGGGTGAAACTAAAAAGGAATATAAAAACAAAAAAAACAACTATTAAGAAATTATTTTTGTGAAGATCTTTTTTTGTGAATAGAAAATCCAAATGCATTTGCTGATTTAATTTAAAAAGCTATCTAAAGTTATTTAGATAGCTTTATTGGGTTTTTCATTATTAATAAACGCCTGATTTTCTAGCTTTTTTCAGAATTCTAATTTCTTTACGCGTAGTAGGGACGTGCTGTTGAGGTGCTGATGTGCCTACATTAACATTAATTGGTTGAGGAGCGGCAGCCACTACTCTTCTAGCGCATGAGGTGCTTACCATAGTAAAAGACATTGCAATTACTAATGTCATCACTGCGGCAGGAAGTTTTCTTTTGAACATGATTTTTGATTGATTAAAGGTTAATAATTTGTAGTTCTACCTGAGATACTTTCCCAGGCATATAAGCAAATAACAAACAAATGCCTCTATGCAAAAAAAAACAGGCGTAACAAAAACGTAACAAAGCGTAATGTTCTGTTATATAGGATGTTATTATAGTATTATATATAAAATTGTTTCAGATTCTTGTTTTCTAGCTGATTTTCTCGGGATTTCCGAGGCCATTTTAACTGCTTTTTGAGCGGATTCTTGAACAATCCAGGTCTTTATTTAACTTTATTTTTGATATTTAAGTTTTAACAGTAGTTTCGTGTTGTATTATGAATTGTTCATTTGGTCGTGACATGAAATACATAAAAGCCAAGCTTACTCCTTGGTTTTTATAATGTTGGCTTCCTTTAAAGCCTCGTAAACAGTGAGGTTATGTTTAAATTGTCACCTTTGAGAATGCTCGGAATAGCGACATTTTTTAAGAAAACATTATGATTATAGAAAAAGTCCCCAAAACTTTATTTTTAAGTTTTTTATATTTTTTACTCCCAATAAATTCTCCTGCTCAACACGAACAGTTAATCGACTCCTTAGAAAACCTAACTTCCTTCGAGAGAAGACGGGTTGTGTTTGGGTATTTGGAATCTGCATCCGATTTGTTGAACCAAAAAGGCGAAAGAGCTATTTTTATGGAGCAGGTCAATAGATGGGCGACTTTAAAAAAAGACAAGGATTTAGTGAAAGAACTTCGGTTCATTAAAAGAAAACAAACCGCGGTAATGAATTTTCCCAGAGAGAATAGGGAGAATAAATGTCTTGAGCACATTGAAAGTCACAAGAATTCAGATGATTTGTTCTTTCTTGCCTTTTGTCATCACGAATTAGGGCAAATCCTCTTTCAGAATCAAAACTATGAACAGGCATTTGAACACGATCTAAAAGCATTGGAAATCTATGAGAAAATAGGTTTCCAAAATGTTCCTAATATTGGGAAGATACTTCACGAAATAGCCTTGCACTATTATTTTTTTAGAGATTACCAAGAGGTGGTGAAACTGATGAAAATATCCATCGAATTTCCGCCCTTCAGTAAGGGATTAGACATGCAACGGTATAATAATCTCGGGATGTCTTATATGAAAATGGGTAAAAATGACAGTGCCGCAAATTTCTTTAACGAAGGGATTTCTGTTGCAAAACGTTATAAATCAGAAATATGGGAAGGAATGTTCTTCGGGAATTTAGGGGAATTGTATTATATCGAAAAGGAATACGACTCCTCATTAGCTTACTTCCGTAAGAATTACATATACAATAAAGATGAAGCCAAGCATATTACAGTAAAAATCAATTCACATGTTAATATGGCTAAAGCACTTTTGGCGTTGGATTCTGTTCAAAAGGCATATAATTTCCTGAAAATTGCGGAGGACACATTTTCTTATTTAGAATTAAACCCGTCTTATGTCGGCGCCAAACATGTGGGAGATAGACAGCAGATTGAAATTGCAAAGAGGCAATATTTAGAGGCTCAAATTAACTACCTCGTAAGGACGGGACATTTTCAGATAGCTATACAATATCAGGACAGCCTGCTGAAAATCCGAAAGGAAATTGAGAGAAAATATAATTCTGCTGTCGGGAAAGTGGCTTCAAAAAAGATAATGATTCGCGACAAAGAATTACAATTGGCGCAAAAAGAACAGGAAAAAACCAAGGAGCGGCTCACATATATTGGGTTGCTATTGGTAATTATCATATCGGGTGGTTCTGGGTATCTTTATATGTACAAGGTTAAACGAAAAAGAAAGCGTCAAGTTGAAAGGCTTATTACCACAAATAGAATTTCAATTTTAGAGAAACAACAAACTCAAAAAGATCTAGAAATTGCCCAAGAAGAAATCGATCATTTCCTTTCAAAATTCAATGAACAGAACGAAATTATCTTCAAGTTCGAAAATGACTTAAAAAGGCTGCAAGGATTAAAGGAAAACCAACAAATACAGATTCGCGAGACGCTTGACAAAATGAAGAAAGTGAAAATTCTAACCGATGATGACTGGATAAACTTTCAAAACAATTTTGATACGGTTTTTTCAGGGTTCAAAGTTCTTTTAAAGCAAAAAATACCGACTATCACTGCTTCCGAAATGAGGTACTTAATGCTTTCGAAGCTTCATTTTTCCCATAAAGAGATGGCAAGAGCTTTAGGAATTTCGGATGCGGCGATAAGAGTAACTTGGAATAAAATACGCAAGAAGTTTAATGGAACATTGGATGACACTCCTTCCGATTTGATAGAAAGAGTAAAGCAAGCTAACAAAGAGTCCGTGATGAAAATAAATGAGGTAGTAGAATATTAGGACAGTAACGAGGATGTGTTATTTGTTTCAATTCCATATCTTTAAACCTTTCTCACTTTCCTTCCGAAGCATATTATTTTAAGGATTTTTAAAACCCAATATTATGCCGACAATTTTAGACACCCCCCCTGTTGAAGTGCTTGAGAATCTTCGTTTACTTTCTGAAGATCTCGATGTTAAAATCCCATCTAAAAAACTTGACAAAAACTTGCTAATCGCTACTTGGAACATTCGTGCCTTCGGAGATTTGACCCGAAAGTGGACGTCTTCTGGATCCGATTCCCCTAAAAGAGACTTGCAGTCTATCCTCTGTATTTCTGAAATTTTAAAGCGTTTCGATGTTATTGCTGTACAGGAGGTTAAGGCCAATATTCGTGCGTTGCGGGATACTTTAAAATTGTTGGGCAGCCATTGGAGCATGATTCTAACCGACGTAAACCGTGGCGACTCTGGCAATGGGGAACGAATGGCTTATTTATTCGACACTAGACGCGTAAACCTTTCCGGACTGGCGTGCGAGCTCGTCGTGCCCAATGAATGGTATGGAAGAATAGATCAGGGGGCGTTGAGCGAACAGTTTGTGAGAACGCCCTATGCGGTTAGTTTTCGATCTATGAACTCCACTTTTATTTTGGTCACTCTCCATATTAAATACGGTAAATCCTCTGCGGAAAGAGTGGCAGAATTAAAGGGAATCGCTAAATGGCTGGCAGACTGGGCGGGAGATTTAAATGCTTATGATCAAAACTTAATTGCCTTGGGCGATTTTAATATTGATGCTCGTGGCGATTTGTTGGACAGCACTTTTTTATCGGAAGGGTTATATGTGCCACCTGCTTTGCAAAGTCCGGAAGTAACCAGATCCATTTTCAACCAAACTAAATACTACGATCAGATTGCTTGGTTTCAAGGCCATCAGCGTTTGCCTAATTTGTCCTTGGCGTTTATCAATGCCGGAAATTATGATTTTGTTCCCTTAGCACTACAAAATCAGAATCTAAGTAAATTGAGTTTGTCGTGGCATATTTCGGACCATTATCCGTTGTGGGCTGAATTTGCCGTTTAGCTTAAGTAAGATGGACTTGCTTTTTGAAATCCGGGATTATAAATCAGAAACTGCTGTGGTTTAAGTGCTAACCTTCGTAAGAAATCTCAATAATTTCTACTTTCCGTGTTTCATTTCCAAGTTTAAAAGGAACCATATCTCCTTTCATATGTCCGGTAATAGCGACTGCAATAGGGGAGACGAAAGCTATTTTTCCTTCGGCAACATCTGCTTCGTCCACGCCCACAATTTGGAATTTTTGAACGGCAGTTGCGGGCAGCATTTTATAACTGACTAAAGCTCCAAATCGTATTTCGGATTGAGGTTGTGTGAGAGGGTCTAGTATGCGAGCGGAAATTATACGTTCATTCAACAGGTCCAGTTTACCTTGGATTGTTGTCCGTTCTATTCGGTCGTGCTGTTCGTCGGAAATAGAGACATTTGCAAATTCATTTTCCAAAACCTTCCGCTCGGCATGAAGCATTTTCATCCCATTTGGAGTTACATAATTTATCGAGTTAGGCGGCAATGGCGCGCGAGGAGGAATAAACGGCGCTTCCTCTTGGTCTTCTTCTCTTACAAAACCTCGGCTCATGATTTTTCTATTGATATACGGAAAGTTATGAAATCTTAACCAAATACTTCAGTTGAATATAGGGATTGCAAGTAGCATTATTCCTGAAATCATTCTTATACAACCATTTCTTTCCATTTAATATTGCAACCCATGCTCGGTTTTTGGTCTTTGCGTTGAGGGTTATTGCTCAATACACTATCCAAGGCTTCACGTAGATCTCTTCCGTTTACGGGAATGCCATTTCCAGGTCGGGAATTGTCCAATTGCCCCCGATATACCAGTTTCATTTCCGCATCAAAAAGATAGAGGTCTGGAGTACATGCGGCATCATAGGCCTTGGCAACTTCTTGGGTTTCATCGTAGAGATAAGGAAACGGAAAACTTAATTTTTGACCTATTCTCCACATTTCCAAAGGCGAATCTTGCGGATAGCGTTCCACGTCATTGCTGCTGATAGCCGCAAAACCGAACCCCGTAACTCTATAATCATTACTCACTCTTATCAATTCATCAATTACGTGTTTAACATAAGGGCAATGATTGCAAATAAACATAATCACCGTCCCTTTTTTTCCACGCACATCATTTAAAGTAAACGGTTTTAGGCTAACGGTATCTTGAAGAGTGAAGTTTGGGGCAATGGTGCCCAAGGGAAGCATATTCGATTCTGTTCTTGCCATATTGTATTTTCAATAATAGTTTTCGTCAAAAAGTTAAAGTTACGATTTTTCGATTGTTTTTTTAATAGGAAATTTTTCTTATAAATTTTCGGAGCTCATAAGTTACCAATCTATTCGACTTTCGGATTATTTTTATTAAATAAACGATAAAATCTTGTAGGTGATCTGTTAGTTCTCTAGTTTTAAAAACAAAATTTATTTTATGGAAAAAGGATATTCATCGCTCTCTGTGGCGATTCAAGATTTACAGAAGAAAGGGTTTACAGAGGATTTCAATTTGGTATCAGATGGAATTGAATCCAAATCTCTCAAAAAGGAATGGAAGGCTGGTGACTTGGAGGTGATTAAATTCTATCGCTTTGAAGGAATGAGCGATCCTGGCGATAATACGATTCTTTATCTAATAGAAACCTTGGACGGCAGACGCGGACTTTTGGTAGATGTTTACGGGGCGGAGATCGGTGATATATCTTCTGAAATGATTAAAAAATTGTCGCTACGCCATGACTAATAATTTGTCTTGGGAAGATTTTGAAAAAGTAGAAATGCGAGTGGGAACGATTCTTGAAGCCACCGATTTTCCTGAAGCTCGGAATCCTTCCTATAAGCTTTTAATAGATTTTGGGGAAAAAATTGGAATAAAAAAGACATCGGCACAGATTACAACTCTATATTCCAAAGAAGAACTCCTTGGAAAGCAGATAATAGCTGTTATTAATTTCCCGAAGAAGCAAATCGGAAATTTCATGAGTGAATGTCTTGTGCTGGGGGCGGTAGAAGGAAAGGACGTTACACTGCTGCATCCTGGGAAAATTGTAAAAAACGGTCTCCGTATCTTATAACAGTTTTTGAATACAACATAGTTTTATAGAAATTACGGAACTACATACCCTAATACGTGGGCTCCTAATTTTTGGCCAGTGGGATCTTCATTAAAATTAACCCACCCTTTCACTATAGATTTTCCGGGCATATAATCAAATTCTATATGAGCTTTCTCATTTGAATTATCTTCGCCCAATACGATTTCAATTCTAACTTTCTGGGCAGTTTTAGCCCCTTTGTTTTCCGCTGTAATCGGAATTGCAAAATAATTCTGTTTGGCCATAGGCTTTCCAAATGTCACAACAATATCTGGAGGGGTCTGTTCTTCTGTAAGGAGCTGGTATGTTAAAAATACTAATGTAAAAAGAACTATGACTGCCGAAATTACGGTAACCACGATTTCTACCCAGTTTTTTTTCTTCTTCTCCATTTATTTAAGACTGAATTAGTAAACGTCCTGCCGATGCCCCTAGGGTGGCTGGAAATCCGAGTACCACTATTTGAGCTATTATTCCCGAAAGCGGAAGACCTTCAAAACGTCCAAAAAACCACAGCATAAAGGTCGATGAAACTAAGGCCACAGAATACATAATGATTGTGCCCGCCAAGACGTCCCAATTACTATCGGGCTCCATAACCCACTCTTTAGCCCCTTTAAAATTGATGTGATAAAGAATGGCACCCCCCATTGCAAAAGATAGCAGCGAAACAATCAGGACTTTAAAGATACCCGATTCCAGGGCTATTTGGATTATTTCTTCTGTCGGTGCGACATTGGACGCTACTAAAATGGAGCCACACAGGGCTAGATTTATAGATCGGATTAAATGGTAGTGACTGTTTTTATGTTTTTTGTCCTTAGGATTTTCATCATCATTATCATCTTTACTTCCTCCCAATTGCGATTTGCCAACCGAAATACCAATGGCTACTGTCACTGCCTCGACAATAATTTTCCCGCTAATTTCGCTAAGCGACATTCCGGGCGAAATTCGTCCCGTAATATAGAGTATCAGAACTGTCAGTAATATCCCTAATCCCATTTCTTCCAGAGATTCCATAAAACCTTCAAACAGACTCCCGTCATTTCGCAGTCCTACGTAATGGTTATAAACCATCAACAAAAATATGCCTACAAGTAAATATATCAATAATCGGGAAGGAGAAGAAAGAAACCCAGCCCACCAAAGTTCCATAGTATAAAGCATGGGGAGGCTAAAAAGAAGCCCACCTATTATGCCTCGACCATATTCTTTTAAAGATAATGCAATGGAGTTTGACGAGCTCATCTTATTACGAGGATTGTTTTAGTTTCCTCTTATAAAGATAATCAAAGAAGACTTTTCTGAATACTCTATAAAATAAAAGTCGTGTATTTTTTTGAGAAGATATATTATAAATTTCCTAAATATCTACGCTTCTGAATCCAGAACATCTGTAACCACATAATACCGCGGGTCTTCCACCGAATCTTCAATAATGGTTTCAAATTCTGGATTCCATTTTATCAGAAGCGATTTGCAATCGCGGCTAAGGTGTGTCAGTTTAATTTTCTTTCCGCTGTCCAAATATTTGTTGGCTATATTCCGAACCGCTTCTACTCCTGAATGGTCTGAAATCTTTGATTCCATAAAGTCTATTTCAATTGCCTCAGGATCGCGGGAAACGTCAAATTTGCTATTGAATGCGGCAGTAGAACCAAAAAACAAAGGCCCCCAGATTTCATAAACTTTCGTGCCGTCTTCTTTAATTTTCTTTCGTGCCCGTATTCTCGTGGCGCTTTTCCACGCAAATACCAAGGCACTCATAATTACGCCAACTAAAACTGCAATTGCCAAATCCTGCCAAACGGTTATGACAGAAACCGTTATCAGAACAATAGCGTCCGCCACAGGAATCTTGTTGATGATTCTAAAACTGCTCCAAGCAAAAGTGCCGATCACTACCATAAACATAACCCCTACCAGGGCCGCAATTGGAATCTGCTCAATCAAGGGAGCACCAAACAAAACGAAGCACAATAAGGCTATTGCAGCTGTCGTGCCCGACAATCTGCCTCGGCCCCCCGAGCTTACGTTGATAATGGATTGACCAATCATAGCGCAGCCACCCATTCCACCAAAAAATCCATTTAAAATATTTGCCCCACCTTGGGCCAGACATTCACGATTTCCGCTACCACGAGTTTCGGTCATTTCGTCAATTAGGTTTAATGTAAGAAGTGACTCAATTAGGCCGACGGAAGCTAGTAAGAATGCTGTAGAAATAATGAGATCCCAATGCCCATTTAATGTTGCGAAAAATCCAAAAATCTGGGTTTGAAAAACGGGTAGCGAGCCTTTTAAGCCACTTCCACCACCATCCCGAATAAAGGAACCAACTGTGCTAACATCTAGGTTTCCGAAAATTGTAATACTGGCCACAATTATAATTGCTATCAATGCTGCAGGTAGTTTCTTGGTCAGTTTTGGCAATCCAAACATAATCCCCATCGTTAAAGCGACCAATGCCAGCATTATCCACATATCCAATCCTGTGAGCCACTGGGGAACCGTGCCCCGACTTTCTTTAAAAAGGCCTAATTGTGAAAGAAATATAACAATGGCCAGGCCATTTACAAAGCCCATCATTACTGGGTGTGGAATAAGTCGAACGAATTTTCCAAGCTTAAAGACGCCCGCCAAAATTTGAAAGGTTCCCACGAATAATAGCGTTATAAAAAGCCATTGCAGTCCAAGGTATTCAACGGGGGAATCTAAGGTCAACCCAACTTCATTTCCTTTTTGAATTAAATGCACCATAACTACCGCCATAGCTCCTGTAGCGCCCGAAATCATTCCCGGACGGCCACCGAACAGTGCGGTGACAATACCCATAATAAAGGCGCCGTATAATCCCACCAACGGATCGATTCCAGCTACAAAGGCGAAGGCAACAGCCTCAGGCACTAATGCAAGAGCTACTGTTAGCCCCGAAAGAATATCATTTTTTGGGTTTTGGGTAAAGTTGTTAAAGATCCTTGAGAATATCATATGCATTTGAAAAGCGGCAAAGATATGGGTTTCAACTTTCTTGGGAAGTATTAATTGGGAATTACTAAAACTCGAAATTTTATGGATTCACATTATTTATAGTCAAATTCCCCATTGAACAAAGAAAAAGTTCAAAATAATCGGATGTTTAGGTGCTCCTTTTATTCTTCCTTCTTCAAATTGCCCTTCGGAATAGTAGATTCATTACCATCGCGTTCGGCTCTATAATGGGGCGACATAATCTCAATTCCTCTTTCGTTGAATACGTCCTGGATGTTTTGATGCAGTTCGGAATAGATGGTGCCCTGTTTGTTCGCCTCTCGGATATAAGCATGAAGTTCATAAGCTACATAAAAATCCTCCAAGCCCGTTTGAAGCGCAAATGGAAGTGGCTCTTTTAGAACAAACTCTGTGCGTAACGCAGCATCGATCAATGCCGAGTGAACATCTTTCCAAGGCACATCGTAGCCTATGGTTACAGTAGTATGAATAATCAATCCTTTCACTGACGCTTCACTACTATAATTGATAGTGTGGCTATTCATTACGTTGGAATTGGGAATGGAGATAATTTCATTTAAGGGCGTTCTGATCCGCGTAACCAAAAGCGATTTTTCAATAACATCACCTGAAACATCTCCTATTTTGATACGATCTCCAATGGTAAACAAGCGCATATAAGTCAATATTATTCCCGCCATAGCATTGGAGAGAGAGCCTGCCGACCCAAAGGTGAACAAGAAACCCAAAAAGACGGAAACACCCTTGAAAATAGGGGAGTCACTGCCGGGCAAATAAGGCCACATTACCACAAACATAAAAGCGACCAGCAGCACACGGACTATTTGATAGGTTGGTGCCGCCCAATCGGGATAAAACCCGGTAAGTTGAAGATTTCCCCTGGCTATTTCGTCTCTTAAAAATTTAATGCCGCTCAGTATATACCTAAAGACGATAATAATTATAATGATCGTGATTAAATCGGGTAAGTAGTTCCAAAAAGACCATAGGATGTTTTTTACCGGATTTAATATATATCCCTTAAGAGTTTCCGCGAAATGCTCTGTCCACGGAAATATCCCGAACAATATTGGAAGGGCAATATAAATAGCCACTATTATAGTGAACCATTTTAATATTTTGTTCACTAGAAGCAGAACATTTACTTGTCTCTTCGCGTCGAAGAGAGTATAGTTTTTTAACTGTATTCCCTTGATTTTTTTATCTTCCTGTAGTTGGATTTTAATAGCCGTCCAGCCGAAAAATTTCGATATGTACCTCACCAGGGCTGCGATAATTAGAAGCACCAATAAGGCAAGGCCCACTTTTTTTGCAATGTTGAAATAATTAGTTTCCTCCTTATATTTTAATACTATGGTATTTATAATGTCCTTGTATTGATTTGCGAGATCTTCCTTTGAAGTATTGTTCCACAACGCATCGGTTTCGGTTACGCTCATCACGATGGTTTGGTCCATCACGATATCCTCCGTAGTCTCGGCATTTTCCACCTTTAGGGAGTGTTCATCAAAATTGATGTTGCTGCCTAAAGTTTGGAGTCTTTTACTTATTGCCTCTGCTCGATCTTTAGGTGAAAAACTTCCAAGTTTAGAGTAAAGTAGAAATAAAGTGTCGTTGAAGAAACCAACAACTGGGTAGCCCTTTGTTATCTTTTTTAAAGAATCTATGCGCACTTTCTTTTCAGAAAGACGTTTGGTTTCCTTCTCTTGTATTTCTTGGATTTGCGCCTGTAATTCTTCCTTCTTTAGATTGTCGGTGGTTTTTAATGCATTGATTTGTTCTTCCAGTTCCATTTTTTTAATGGAATCGAGCAAACGTTGATTTTCTATTTCGTGAAGACGCTTATTATAGGCCTCCAACATGGCGATGTTTACTGAGTCTTTTTTGACTACTGAAGTATCCTCTTGGGCAATTCCAAGGGTTGATGTAGAGACAATTAGGAGAATTGCCAGAAAAAGTTTAAAACGACTCATGATACTTCGATTAGGCGTCAAAAATAGACAAATTTTAACTTCTTTTAATTGTTATTATTAAGGCGGAAAAATGGAATTAAAATAGTTCAATAAATGAAAAAATCGGCAACGGTATAGACCGTGCCGATTTTAAGTATTAAAGTTTTTTCTTATTTATATGTCGTCAAAATCAATGTCGGTGAAGCTATTGGTGTCCAATTCGCCATTGTCTTTATTGGGTTCCGCGGCTGCCGTAAATTCCTCCTCGTCTTTTTTGTAATCCTTTTGATGACGTTCGCTAATTACTTCTTCCCCTTTTTCATCTATAACGTAGTCTATCATTTCACTCAAGTTGTCCCTGAATTCGCTGAAGTCTTCTTTGTACAGATAAATTTTGTGTTTTTTGTAGTGGAAGGATCCGTCGTCATTTGTAAACTTTTTACTTTCGGTTATAGTAAGGTAAAAATCTCCGGCCTTAGTGGATCTCACATCAAAAAAATAGGTGCGTCTTCCCGCGCGCATTACTTTTGAAAAAATCTCTTCTTGCTCCATTGCATACTGATCGCTCATAATTATTGGTTTTTTGCTTAAGTGTGCCAAAAATCTAAAAAAATTCCAAATAAGCCAAAGTAAACTTTAAATTTCTTTTTCTGAAAGTTGTTTTGTGTACAGGTCTCTATAGTACCCCATGGTGTTTACAAGCTGATTGTGAGTGCCCTGTTGAATAATCTCCCCGTCTGCCAATACAATGATTTTCGTGGCATTTTTAACCGAAGAAATACGGTGGCTAACGAGAAGTGTGGTCTTTTCTTTGGTAATTCTGTGCAGGTTTTGAAGTATTTCTTCTTCAGTTTCTGTGTCGACCGCCGAAAGACAATCGTCAAACAACAATATTTTTGGGTCCTTTAGAATTGCTCTAGCTATGGAAACACGTTGTTTTTGTCCACCGCTTAAGCTTATTCCTCTTTCTCCTAACACAGTGTCGTAGTCTTTATTGAAGCCCATAATATTATCGTGTACTGCTGCATTTTTAGCGGCGGCTATAACTTCTTCATCTGAGGCATTTTCCTTTCCAAATCTGATATTGTTCCGCAAGCTATCACTAAATAAAAAAGCGTCCTGTGGCACATAACCAATGCTATTTCTAAGGTCGTGAAGGTTTACTTTTCTAATGGGATTATCATCAATGGTAAGCATTCCTTCTTCCACATCGTACAACCTACCGATTAGTTCCAGTATAGTGGATTTCCCAGAACCTGTATTTCCTACTATTGCTAAGGTTTCTCCTGGCTTCACAGAAAACGAAACGTTCTTTAAGGCAGTAATTCCTGTGTCGGGATAAGTAAAACTGAGATTATTGAATTCAATATTTCCGGCGATAGGAGTAGAAGCTTCTACAAGGTTCTCAATTGCAGGTTTTACACTCAAAAATTCGTTGATTCTTTTTTGCGAAGCTTCCGCTTGCTGCACCATAGAAGTAACCCATCCCACTACCGCCACTGGCCATGTGAGCATGTTCACATACATTAGGAATTCCACAATCGTTCCAAATTCCACAATCTGGCCATTGATATAGCGGGAGCCGCCAATATAAATAACCAGAATATTACTAACCCCAATAAGCAGCATCATTAGTGGAAAAAACAGGGCTTGTACTTTAGCCAAATCTATGTTTTTTACTTTGCTTCCTTCTGCAAGGGCTTCAAAATTAGTATTGGTTCGGGGCTCTATGCCGTACGCTTTTATGACCGCTATTCCACTAAAGCTTTCTTGGGTGAAAGTGGTGAGTTTTGAAAGATATTGCTGTACAATAGTCGTTCTCTGGTTGATCAGGACACTCAATTTATAAATGGCAATAGAGAGTATTGGCAAGGGCGCAATGGCGTAAAGCGTCAATACGGGATCCTTGATAAACATATAGGTGACCACTACTATAAATAGGGTGATAGTTGTAATGCTATACATAAGGGCAGGCCCCATATACATGCGTACTTTGGAGACATCTTCACTTATACGGTTCATCAAGTCGCCTGTGCGATTTTGCTTATAGAAACCAAGGTGAAGTTTTTCATAATGCCGAAAGATTTCATTTTTTAGGTCGTATTCCACGTAGCGTGAGACCACTATAAAGGTCTGCCGCATCATAAAGGTGAAAAAACCCGAAAGAAGTGCGGCCCCGAGCAATAATAAAATATTTATTAAAAGCTCGTGTTTCACAATGGAAAGATCAGTGACTTCTCCGTTGAGATATTGTTTTACAACAGTAACCGAATCTCCAATTTTCATGGGGACCACAAGTTTGAAGGCAGTGGCTATTATGGTAATAAACACACCCAATAGCAAACGGCCTCGGTATTTTATAAAGTATGGATTTAGATATTTTAATTCTTTCATTGATTTGAAATGCAGTCGATTTTAAATATTCCTAAATTAAAGATGGTTCCTTTGTAGAATAGGCAGTAAAGATTTACTTTTGCACCGTCTTTTTATAGGAAAAACAAAAACACATACAGCTATGACGACTGACACAATCGATAAAAACGAACTTCAAAAAATGGATCCGGTTTTTGGACAATTGTCTTTTGACAATCATGAACAGATAGTTTTTTGCCACGACAAAGATACTGGATTAAAAGCAATAATAGGTATCCACAACACCGTTTTGGGACCTGCATTAGGGGGAACCAGAATGTGGAATTACGCCAGTGAGTGGGAA
>Ga0079223_10000408_pt1 | contig 21467 bp, 18 predicted proteins | sample Stecom2011_FD_75072 | JGI IMG/M metagenome (GOLD analysis project Ga0079223, IMG submission 75072) | Agricultural soil microbial communities from Utah to study Nitrogen management - Steer compost 2011 | ecosystem: Environmental > Terrestrial > Soil > Agricultural land | place: USA: Utah...
AAACAAAGGCTACTTCTAATCCACCTACACTTTTTGATGCTGGCAACATAGAGTTGATGTTAGAGTCATAAGAAGCTGCAATTGTCATCCCTTTAAATGTATACTGGAAATTGACAACGATAGCGTCTCTTAATCTGTGATAAACACCGAATGAGAAAATAGTAGGAGTAAAGAAAATAGTTCTTTGAGATGGTTCTTGTAAATAGAAATCAAAGTTAGAACCAAACATGATATTTTGATTCGGTCCTTGAATCATCGCTAATACTTGTGGGGAAATTCCAAATGAACTCAATTCGAATTTATGTTTCATTCCAAATTGACCCGTAAAGCGCATAAACATATTGTCTTCTATATTAAAACTAACTCTTGGTTCTAAGATGTGATTTGCAGAAACTCCAAAATATACTTTATTGGTTCTGGAAGACTGGTGTTTATAGAATAAACCAGCACCTAAATCAAAATTAGCTACTGAAGAGTTTGAAACCCCTGGAGAGACTGATTGATCAAATTGATAACCATTCCATTGGCTTTCCCATGTTAAACTTCCTCCCCCTAATGTTCTTTGGTACAAGCCTGGTGAAACACCAACAGAAAATGTGTTTTTACTGTTTAATGCAATGTGGTATGCGATAGGAACCGCGATATCATTTACCATATAGCGTCCATCTCCACTCATGTCATTAATTATAGAAAGTCCTAATCCTAAATATCCGTTACTGTTCGGGGAGTTCAATAGCTTTATTTCTCCTGAAGCAGAAATTGTTTGAAATGGCTTATCTGTTACGGTAAAGTATTGATATCTAAAGTTTGCAAATACTTTGATGTCATTATCATTTGTTCCAACAGCAGCAGCATTGTGTTGCATGTTATTATGAAAAAACATACTGAAGTTTTTACCTTGCTGAGCCGAAGCCAATAAGCCAATCGTTAATGCGATTGATAATACTATTAATTTCATTCTAATATTATTTTACGAGTGTGATATTACCAGATTTTTTACCACTTGATCCGTCTACTAAATCAAATGATAAGGTATAAACAAATACACCTTGATTAAGCTCTTCACCATTCATTGTTCCATCCCAACCTTCAGTAATGTCAGTTGTTGCAAAAACCAATTGTCCATAGCGATTATAGATTTTAAAATCTATACTTGTTATTCCAATTCCTAGAACTCGAATGAAGTCGTTTACTCCATCTCCATCTGGAGAAAAAGCACTGGGTACTTCAACAACTTCCTCAAAGTTAACAGCAACTGTAACTGTATCTCTTCCAACACAACCATTTGTTCCAAGTATAGAAGGATAGTATGTTGTTGTAATGTATGGAGTTGCTATAACTTCTAAACAAGTTGGACAATCAATATGGTCTGCAGGATCCCAAAAAACAGTTCCCGTTCCAAGAGGTTGAGCAAATAAAAGTGCAGCTCCTCCCATATCTATTAGTGTATCACCAAAAGCATTGATTTCTGGAATATCCAATATGATTATTGAACTTGTAATTTGATCTGATCCATTAGAATTCGTAACCGTTAAAGAAACATCATATGTCCCCGCTGTTTTAAAGCAGATATCAGTTGGGTTTTGAAGATTTGAACTTAGTGTTTCTGCACCTTGGAATGTCCAACTCCATGCTACTGGGCTACCAACAGATAAATCTTTAAAAGAAATGCAATCACCTTCACAAACAATAAGTGTATCTACTGCAAATGCAGCTGTTGGAAGCCCAACAGCACAATTACCTACTGTTACTTGCTGTGTAACTGTACTTGTTCCGTTATCATCTGTAATGGTAAGGGTAACGTCGTAAGTTCCAACTGTAGGGTAACAAATGTTTCCAGGGTTTTTATTTGTAGAGGTAGGAGTGTCAGCACCGTCAAAAGTCCAATCCCATGCAGAAATATTCGTTCCTGTAGATGCATCAGTAAAGTCAATACAGTCGTTTTCACAAATGGTGAAATTAGGAGTTGTAAAATTAGCATATGTACCTCCTGGTATTCCATTTGAAACTAGTTCTAAATCATTTACGGCAAATGAAGGGTGCATTCCATTCCCATCATTGTTGTTTTGCCATTTGAAAGCAAAACGTAAATCGGCTTGATTCTCGGCATCTGCAGGAAGATTAACACTTTCTCGTGCCCATTCTGCTTCACCACTGCCACAAAGTGCACCTGGAGTTTGGGTCCAAATAGAATTCCAGTTTGCTCCACCATCTATACTGTATTCTAATTCAGCAAAGTCAAAGTTTGCTTGTCCAATACCCATCCAATCAAATGAAATTTCTAATTGACTTTCTCCAGTAGTATTTATTGGTGAAATCAATGCAGCACGAACTTCTGTATCTCCAGGAAAACCACCAAGGCCATTGTCTCCAGGATAGTATACTGCTCCAGAACCAACTGCTGTACATGACATACCCTGACATGTTACATGAAGTGTCTTATTTCCGTTTGCTTTTACCGCGCAATTTGATGCTGAAACTCCTCCTTCAGCATCACTCATAGCCCATATATTAGCGTTGGGATGAACAGCACCTATTGTAATGCTTAAGTCCCAGTCTGTCAGGCTATTTTCGAAGTCTTCGGTCCATATGGTAGTTTGATTAAACCCAATGGAATAGAACAAAGTAAATATAATAAAGAGTATTTGTCTCATAGTAGTCATTGATTTATTAGCTATGCTTAGAACATTGTCAAAAATAATTAAAAAACCTTAGAACGTACTTAAATCTTAACTTCTTTATCCAAACACATGTTTTTTTAACATAAAATAACGGGTACAAAATCATAGTTGACTATTTCATTGTTAATTGTCCTTCAAAATCTATTTTTGTGTAAATTAAAATCGTTTTTATGTTAGGATTGAAATTACCAACAGATCCAAGATGGGTTGATATTGTTGAGAAAAACATTGAAGAAATATTAACAGATCATGCCTATTGTGAACAAAAGGCAGCTACCAATGCCATTACTGTTATTGTTAACTTTCCAGAATACCCTGATGTAGTAGAAGCAATGGCGGAACTTGTAAAAGAAGAAATAGAACATTTTCAAATGGTTCATAAAGAATTGCTAAAACGAGGTTTCCAATTGGGACGTGAACGCAAGGATGAATACATACATGATTTGTTAGCGCATCTTAAAAGAGGAGGGAGCAGAGAACAACAATTTGTTGAAAAAATGCTGTTTGGTGCAATGATAGAAGCAAGAAGTTGTGAAAGATTTAGATTGCTTTCAGAAAACCTAACAGATCCTGATTTACGTGTGTTTTACCGTGAACTTATGGAAAGCGAAGCCCGACATTATACCATGTTCCTTAATTTTGCTAAAAAGCACGCCCAGACTATAGACGTTGATAAAAGATGGCAAGAATTTCTCCAATACGAATCTTCTTTAATGGATAAGTATGGCAAGAAAGAATCTATACATGGCTAATTTCAAAATTTGAACCGCTATAATTCACTACTTTAATTATATTTACAAATTATAAAATCAAAGAAGAAACTTCATTAAAAATGAGAAAAATAAATTTCAAGCAGTTATTTAAAAACAATTGGATTCATCTTTTAGCGATAGGATTGTTTATCGTTACGACTTTAATCTATTTTCAACCTCAGTTTACAGGTTATGGTTTAAAGCAACATGATATTGAGCAATTCAAAGGAATGTCTAATGAAATTAATCATTACAGAGAAGTAAAAGGAGGCGAACCACTTTGGACAAATGCAATGTTTGGTGGAATGCCAACCTATCAGATTTCCTCTCAATATGCTGGAAATTTAGTACTGCATGTTTATCATGCTTTTCAATTGTGGATGGCATCTCCAGCAGGGATGTTTTTTGGTTATTTGCTAGGTTTCTATATTATGCTTTTATGCATGAGGGTAAATGCTAAAGTGGCCATATTAGGTGCTTTTGCGTTCGCATTCTCATCTTATTATATAATTATTTTACAAGCTGGACACAATACTAAAGCTGCAACCATTGGTTTTGCGCCTGCTGTTATTGGTGCTTTCTATATGGCATACAGACATAATTTAAGGTGGGGACTTTTACTGTCTGCTTTATTTATGACTTTAGAATTGATGGCCAATCACGTTCAAGTAACTTATTATATTGGAATGTTACTCGTGTTTTTAGGAATATCAGAGTTTGTTAGGTATTTGAAAAGCAAAGAACTACTGCGTTTTTTAAAAGTAACCGCAGGTATGATCGTTGTTTATGTTTTTGCTATGGGGATGAACTATGGGGGACTTTCATTGACCAATGAATATTCAAAACATACGATCCGAGGTGGGAATGATATTACTATTGATGTTGATGGAAGTTCAAACCTGAGCAATGCGACTACCGGATTAGATAAAGATTATGTTACACAATGGAGTTATGGTATTGTAGAATCTATGACTTTAGTTTCTCCCAATATCAAAGGAGGAGCAAGTGGTACTTTGGCCAATAGTCAGTTCTCAGATTTATTGCGCGCTCCAGAAATGAGAAGTAAAGCGAGTTTAGTAGCTCAAAATAATGTCTATTGGGGAGACCAACCTTTTACATCAGGACCTGTTTATTTAGGGATTATCGTATTCTTTTTAGCTGTATTGGGAATGATTTATTTGAAAGGAGGGATGAAGTGGGCGCTTTTCGGAATTACTGTTTTAGCTTTAATGCTTTCTTGGGGGAAGAATTTTATGGGATTAACAGATTTCTTTCTGGATAACGTTCCGCTTTACAACAAGTTTCGAGCTGTTATGATAATACTTGTTGTTGTAGAGTTGACAATTCCTCTTCTTGCAGTACTCTTCTTAAACCGTTTGTTTAAGTACAGAGAAGAAATTAAAAATAACATTAAACCTTTTTATATTGCTTCTGGAACAATGATAGGTTTGTTTGCATTACTAACATTTACTGGATTAGGAGATGGGTATATGTCTGCACAAGAGCGAGAGTTCGTTTATGGATATGAAGACCAGGTAAAAGCACAATTGGCCAGTGAAGACCCTGCCAGATTAAAAGAAAATGGAATCGATATTAATAACCCACAACATGTTCAGCAGGTTGTAAGTCAACAAATGAAAAGAGTGGATGATCAATTTGATGCCTTAGTAGATGTTAGAAAGTCTATTTATCAGTCAAGTATGTTGCGTTCAATTTTATTTATGGCAATCGGTGCTCTTCTTATTTGGTTCTATTTAAACAAGCCAATCAAAAAGGAATACATAATTGGAGGGTTGTTGGTCTTTATAGTTATCGATCTCGTGCTGGTAGATGTAAACTATCTAAACAATAAAAAGACGGACGGACGGAATTATGATTTTTGGGTGGAGAAAGAAAAACAAATGTTTCCAGTTTCTCCAACTCAAGCAGATAAAGATATTTTAGCGCAAGAAGTAACTGCTAATCCAGAATTGAAAAAATTAGTGGACAATGTTTCAGTAGGGAATGTTGGAGCACGAGGTCGAGTAAATCAAGATGAATTGTGGTTAAAGAAATTACAAACACTTGGAGCAGCAACAAACTATCGTGTTTATGAACCTGCATTAGGATTTAATAGTTCGCGAGCTTCTTATTTCCATAAAGCATTAAATGGTTACCATGGAGCCAAATTGAGACGTATTCAAAACGTTAAAGATTTCCATATAAACTACAACAACATGGAGGTTCTGAATATGCTGAATGCTAAGTACTTTATTCAAGAAGGTCAAGCAAGAAGAAATCCTGGTGCTATGGGGAATGCTTGGTTAGTAAAAGAGGTGAATGTTCAACCTTCACCAAATATGGAGCTACTTTCATTGGGTAACCTATTCTATGTTGAGAACAATTCTTCTCATAAGTTATTAATTAATGATGTAGAAAAGGCGACTGATACCATTACAGGAAGGGAAAATATTGTTCTTTACATTGGAGATACAGTTGATTTAGATGTATTGCCCGTTGTGAGATCTGGAATGAGTTCAAGTTTTGTTCAAGACGTGAACGGACAATCAAATTGGATACCAACAGCAGAATTGGCAAAAGATAGCCTGAATAGTTTTACCATTTTGGTTACTGTTAAATCGATTCACAATTTCGATGCGAAGAATGAAGTCATAGTAGGGAAAGAAGTGTCAAAACAACTTTCTTCTCTAACATACAGTGGAGAAGGAGAGGTAGAAATGATCGATTATGCTCCGAATTCAATGTTGTATAGAGTAGATGTTCAAGAAAATCAATTTAGCGTATTTTCCGAAATGTATTATCCTGATGGATGGAATGCATACATTGATGGAAAGCAAGTGGATATTCACAGGGTAAATTATTTACTCAGAGGAATTGAACTTCCGGCTGGTTCTTATGAATTAGAAATGAAGTTTGAAGTACCTAAATTTGAAACAGCAAATAACATTGCATTAGCAGGGTCAATAATTCTGTTTTTATTGTTAGGAGGATTTTTCTATAAAGATTTCTTAATGAAAAGAAAAGAAGATAAGGATCCTCAGTAGTTCTATTAGAAATGATTATCAAATACATATTCATATAATGAATCGAAAGGTAGGGATATTAAGCGTTCTAAGTTTTTTCGGAATTCTTTTACTGATTTTACTTATGGTTATTGGGGCAGTTAACTTCCTCAATAACTTTAAGTTCTTAGTTGTTTTATCTTCAGTTTTCTTGACACTTTTTTCATTGGGTTGTTTTATTCATCAACAAGAACTTCCTCGAATTGTATTTGTCTTTTTGCTGCTACTCCTAACATTCCCAGCTTTTATTTCTCTGATTGGAATAGTTGATCCGGATTACTTTTCGTCTGTATGGGAAATATTCTTAGGTGGAAGTATCTTTCAAATTGGCACAGGAATATTCGCATTATTGGGAGGTTTTATTAAAAAAGGATTACACAAATCCCAACGCTTCATGGTGGTTTTGAATTATACAATATATTTATTGTTGACTTTCCTATTAATCTCTGATATCATCGCTGTAATGGACATAAATATCTATTTGATATTAGGTGCTTTATCGTCTGCTTTGAGTGTATTCTTAATGCTTACAAGGAAAAGAACAATTAGTCTTTAAAGTAGGTCCCGAATCCAGCAATACGTTGTTTCCAGTAGGAAGATTGATAGATGTCAACTATAGAAATACCAACACTTGTGCTGGCGTGTATCATTTGAATACTGTTGTTGCTTGTAGAGTATACAATTCCAACATGAGAGATTCCTGATCCATTATCAAAAAATACTAAATCTCCTGGTTGAACATTTCTACGTTTAACTTTTGTTGCTTGACGATATTGTTCTGAAGCGCGTCTGCTAAGCACGGTGTTCATTTCTTTTTCAGCTAAATAACAAGTAAAGCCACTGCAATCAAATCCTTTAGGAGAGTTTCCTGCCCATTTATATGGAACTCCAAGTAAATCATTAGATAACTTCAATAAATTTTCTCTTTGTGCCGAAATAGAAATTGATGTTTCTACGATTGCTTCTTTTTCAGGAGCAATATGATCTTCTTTCATATCAGATACATCTGGAATATCGGTGAATATTGTTTGAATCAATTTTTCTACGAGATTAAACGTCTTTTTATCCCCATCGAGATCTAATTCATACATCCATTGGGTTAAATCACTTTTTAATACACTTAATTCATATTGATGTGCCCTTAGTATTTCTCGTCCTTCATGGGTTTGCTTTAACTCACTAAAAGTTTGCATTGCATCTTCTACAGCGTATTTATTTCTTTTTTTCCATTTGGGATTTTGAGAAAGCTGTAATCCAGATAAAGCGATGTAATAACGTGGAATAAATGAAAAGTCGTATTCAGGATTGTCTAACAAACGGTTGGCCTTGCGGTAAACACTTTTGTATTGCTTTTGATCATATCGCATTTCCAGTTGATCAAATTCTAATATTTGAGCATTGAGCGATAGGTGGAAGATGAAAAACAATAAAGAAAAAAGTATTTTACGCATGACACAATTATTTGTTACTACAAAACTAAGCTAAATCGCCTGTTGTTTGGTCAAGGTAGGCCGGGAATGGATTAACAATTGTATGTTTAAAAGGTTAGAAATAAAAACAAATCTTTATCTTAAGCGTTAAGTTTAGGATGAACTACTATTTTTGGAGTCAGATTTGATACAATTCAAACAAATTAGAAAACCATGAACAAATTATTTTTAGCTTTTACAGCATTTTCACTTAGCTTAATCACATTTGCACAACAGGAAGACCCTAATATGATGAGGATGTATGAGGTGTATACATACATTGACCGTATGTATGTAGATGAAGTGCCAAATAAGGAGATTTCTGAAGCCGCAATCGTTTCCATGTTAGAAAAGTTAGATCCTCATTCCACATATATTCCTGCAGATGAAGTAGAGCAAGCGAATGAAAGAATTAACGGAAGTTTTGTAGGAGTGGGCATCAGATTTAATATTCTAAAAGATACACTTTTAGTTGTGAATCCAATTCCTGGTGGACCATCAGAAAAGCTGGGCGTTCGTGCAGGAGATAAGATTTTAAAAGTCGATGACGAAATTGTTGCTGGAGTTGGATTGAAAAACTCTGGAGTTAGAGAGCGCTTATTAGGAGAAAAAGGATCGAAAGTTAAAATTACAATTTTAAGAGGAAGCGATCAGATGATCGAATACAATGTTACACGAGATAATGTACCTGTACACTCTGTAGTGAGCTCTTATATGGTTGACAAAGAAGTTGGGTATATTAAACTAACGAACTTTTCAAGAACAACCGAAGAAGAAGTTAAATCTTCAATTAAATCATTAAAAAAAGCCGGAATGAAGGACTTAATTTTCGACTTGCAAGGAAATGGAGGTGGTCTTCTGTATGCTGCAAAATATGTAGCAGATGAGTTTTTATCGGACAATAAATTAATTGTTTACTCAGAAGGAAGAAAGCAACCAAGAAGTGTTTTGGTGGCTGATAAAAAAGGGAATTTCGAAAAAGGAAGATTGATCATTTTAATTGATGAAAGTTCTGCTTCTGCGAGTGAAATTTTAGCTGGAGCTGTTCAAGATTGGGACAGGGGACTAATTGTTGGAAGAAGATCTTTTGGGAAAGGGTTAGTTCAACGGCCAATTGAGTTGTCTGATGGTGGACAAATAAGACTAACGATTGCAAGGTATTATACGCCAAGTGGAAGATTCATTCAAAAACCTTATGAAGATTTAAGTGCTTACCGCAATGATTACATGGAAAGGTATTTACACGGAGAAATGATGCACCTTGATAGCATTAATTTACCAGATTCACTTATCCATAAAACATTGATCAATGAACGAGAAGTATATGGTGGTGGAGGTATTATGCCTGACATTTTTGTGCCACTTGATACTTTAGAATATTCTGAACTTTACAAAAACTTAAGTCGCTCTGGTGTAATTAATAATTTCACACTCGAATATTCGAATAGTAACCGCAGAGCTATACTGAATAAGCATAAAAATCTTGAAGAATTTAAAGATAACTTCGAAATAGATCAATTGTTTTTGGATGAGTTTTTTGCTTATGCTGAGCAGGAAGACAGTAGTTTAGTATACGTTCAAGAAGACTTTGACATAAGTGGAGAGCTATTGAAAATTAGATTAAAATCCATGGTTGCACAGAACATATGGGATTATGAAGCTTTCTATCAGATATTTAATGTGAAGAATGAGATATTTATGGAAGCCTATAAAGCATTAAAAAGTGGGACCTATGAAAAAATGAATTTAAATGTGAACTGATAGAAGGTTTACATTTTATATATTTGTTGAACTATTAATAACAAGAGTGATATAATTATGAGAAAATTAATTTGGGTATTTTCAATTGCAATACTGACATTTTCATGTACAAATGAGAACAGTGTTGATGCTAACATTGAAGTGAGAGAAGGAGCAAAGCGCTCAAGACTTTCTGCAGGTTCTCAATCAGCTGAAGATTTACAAAAGGCTGCTGATGAACGTAAACAAAAGCAAGAAGAGGCAGAGAAAGAGAGAATGGCAAATCAAACAACAATGGAGATTTCTCCAAATGTTTATGATTTTGGTAATATTCCAAAACAAACTCCAGTTTCTACTATATTTAAAATTAAAAACACAGGAGATAAGCCTTTGATGATTAATGATGCAAAAGCATCTTGTGGATGTACAGTTCCACGTAAACCAGAAGAGCCAATTATGCCAGGTGAAGAAGGTGAACTTGAAGTAACTTATGAATCAACAGCTGGACAAGAAGGAGCACCGATGAATAAGTCAGTTACAGTAACTGCAAATATCCCAGGTTCTCAACAAATTGTTACAATTAAAGGAATGGTAAGCAAATAAGTTTACCAATACAAACTAAAAAAAAGGAGGCCATTGGTCTCCTTTTTTATTGCGTAAATTTATATAAATTAAAAAAAATTGAAGTGTTCTGTTTGAAAAAGGGAATTTCAAATACTTCTTTAATTCGTCTCTTAATCGTATTGAATATCACCCTTCCACTCAAGTATACCACCATTTAGATTATAGGTCTCATCAAAGCCCATTTCTTCCATAATTAAACAAGCCTGACCACTTCTTGCTCCACTTCTACAGTAAATAAAATAAGGAACTTCTTTATCTAGTTCTTCAATTTTTTTTAAGAAAGGCTGCGGATTCATCATGTCTATTTTGATTGCATTAGGAATTATTCCTTCTTCCCATTCATCAGGACGACGAACGTCAAGGATAATCGCATTATCATTGGCATCTAATTGTGCCTTCCATTCTGCTTGTGATAAATCTTTCATTGTTGTATTGTTTTAGATATGGCTCTAATTTAGGATAAAACAAGACCTAATGTTCATTGTCATCACAAGAATCTTCATCTTTTGATGAACAACAAGACATTTTAGCTTCCACCTTTGGTTGATGAGATGAGTTTTCTTTCTCATTAGACATCATCATTTCCATTTTCGGGCTGATGTATGGAATACCTAAATTGAGACCACGTAAGATCATGAAAACACCTACCACAGAAACTAAACTGGCCAATACCAATTTGCGATTAAAGAAGTTGATGCGTGCAAAATAATCCTTTAGAACTCCTAAGAAAATAAAGCCAGGCAATGTACCGATTCCAAAAAAGAACATGTAAATCATTGAATTTTGAATACTTCCTGCATTTAAAGCACTGATTAAAGCAATATACACCATACCACAAGGCAGGAATGCATTAATAAATCCAATTCCAATTAATTTCGGAGTTTTTGCAGGCTTGCCTTTTAAAAACTTCGACATTGTTCGCATTACCATTTTATTGAACCAAGTAGATTTTCCACGGCCTTTATAGTAAGCTCCCCATGCAAAGAAAATGATTAAAATTCCAGAAATGATGCTTAACCATTGCAAGGCACCAAGCATTGCTGCACTTAAACCGATGATTCCTACGAGAACTCCCATTAAAGTGTAACCAAAGCTACGACCGAGAGAGTAGGAGGTAATCCCTCCAGCTATCGTTAATTTCGATTTCCTATTCAGTGGAAGTGCCATGGCTATTGGACCACACATACCAATACAATGGAGATTGGTAACCAATCCTAAAGAGAAAGCAACAAAAACTATGTTTACTATGGAATCCATACAGTATCTCTCATTTGGAAGCTTCGATTTTGAGCTTTCCATTCTGCAGTAAGTAAATACCTACCTTTTTTTAATTTGGAGCTTTCAATAAATGCACTTTTCCCCCTTGTTTCAAAACTAATATCATCTTCTTTAGCATTCGAACGATAAAGTGTAATGTCCAATACATCGACTTCATCAGGAGTTTCTAATTGTATGAGCAGACCTTCAGTAGAGATATCAAAACCCAAATGGCTTTTATTGTTTAATGCATTTTGTTGCGCATTGATCTCACGTTCGTACAACACTTCATCCTTATAGTAATCTGGTGAGACTAAGTCTGTGCTTTGACTGATCAATACATAAGCCATGTATATAATATATGCCATAAAAGTGGCCAATGCTATTGTAATTCCTTTTCCCCAATTCATCTCTCAAAAATTTAATCAAATTAAAGTAACGGACCTACAAAGCTCGTTTTTACTTCTAATAACTCTTCATCATTTCCAAGGACAATGATTTTTACTTTTTTCTGTCCACCTTTTAGCTCTTTCGAATTCAGGCGAATAATAAAATTGTTTTTTAAATGCTCTTCTGGACCCAATACAATAGGTGATTGAGTCATGTTTACAGCTCCATCCAGCCCATCTTCAAGTCGCAAATCAACATTGTAAGAGTTCTTAGATTTATTGATCAAATCAATCTCATAGATGTTACTGATCATTCCATTTTCAAGTTGCTGGTACGTAGAACCTCTTTTCTTTAAGATTACAGCTTGGAAATTTGTACGTGTTCCTATGAGTGTTCCCCAAATTATTAGCAATAATGTGAGTAGGATGGTGTAAGATTTCATTCTTCTTGTGAATGTAAATTTCTTTCCTCCTTCAATGTTGTTTTCAGAAGCAAATCTAATGAGGCCTTTAGGTAAATTAACGGCTTCCATAATATCATCACATGCATCGATACATGCAGTACAGTTTACACATTCTAATTGTGTACCGTTTCTAATATCAATACCTGTAGGACAAACATGAACACATTGTTTACAATCAATACAATCACCTTTTCCAGCCTCGTCACGGTCTTCATTTTTTCTATATCTTCCACGTGATTCACCACGAACATGGTCATATGCAACAACAATAGAATCTTTATCAAGCAGAACTCCTTGTAGTCTACCATAAGGACAAATTGTAGTACATACCTGTTCTCTTAGAAAAGCAAATACACCATAAAAAGTTAAGGAGAAAATAATCATCGCTATAAATCCACCCAAGTGAGCAGAAAGCGGATCAGTTTGAATTTCCCATAATGCATCTGCACCAATGATATAAGCTAAGAAGGTGTTCCCTATAAGGAATGATATCGCTAAGAATAATGTGTGTTTAGATACTTTTTTAAATATCTTCTCAGCATTCCAAGGTTGTTTATTTAATTTCTTTTGATGCGTCCAATCTCCTTCAATCCAATATTCAATTTTACGGAAAACGAATTCCATAAAGATTGTCTGTGGACAAATCCATCCACAAAAGACCCGGCCGAAGACGACCGTAAAAAGGATGATAAATACCATCAAAAGAATCATGGTGAATGCAAAGATGTATAAGTCTTGTGGCCAAAAAACCTGACCAAACAATACAAATTTACGTTCTAAAATACCGATCAAGACCAAGGGCTGTCCACCAATTTTAATATGAGGTGCTGCAAAAAGAAGAGCAAGTAAAAAAACACTGAGGACAAGTCTCCATTTATGGAAGAAACCTTTTGGTTTTTTAGGATAAACCCATATTCTCTTTCCAGATTGGTCTACTGTCGAGATAGAATCTCTAAACTCTTCTTCGTATAAATCTTCTTCTTTTAACATCTCATATCAATTTAATATACAACAACGATATAGAGTTTAAAGTTTATTGTTTAACAATAAACCCTATATCGATCATATTGTTTTGGCTGATATTCTTTCAGTCTAATTACCTTCTGGAGCTTTCCCTCCATCTGCTTCGCTTACTTCATCAAAGTGAAGAACATAAGAAGCAACCTGTTGAATTTGTATTGGATTCATTGAAGACTCGTGGGCAGGCATTCCTTTTGGAGCGCCTTTTTTAATCACTTTAAATACGTCTTTAATATCACCACCATAAAGCCAAGTATTATCAGTTAAGTTTGGACCAATTTCTCCACTTCCATCAGGTTTATGACATACAGCACATGTACTCATGTATAATGCTTTTCCACTCATTAAATCTGCTGGGTCATCCATCAAAGTAGCATTTGTTTCATCCACATTCATTGCATTCTTTTCACGGTATTCTGCAACTTCTATTTTTGCAACAGCCATTGAGTTTTCATATTCTGCTTGTTGTAAGTCTCCTGTACCTAAAATATGGTAATGGAAAACATAAACTACAGCAAAAATTATGGTAACAACGAAAAGAGCAACCCACCATGGGGGCATTGGATTATCCAACTCACGTATTCCATCGTAGTCATGACCCATGTCTACTTTGTACTCCTCCTCAATTGGAGTAGCACCAGTTAACGCTCTTTTGAAATTACTTGCTTGTTCTTCTGCTGCTTTAACATCTTTAGGTTTAATTAAACGCAATGCCTTATAGAACATGTTAATCATGTGCAGTAAGAAAGCCAAAAGCAATAAAGTGATAATAACCAGTGCATTTAAATCAGAACTTGTGACATATGCCCATAATTCTAACTCAGCTGCTGAGGAATTAGGAGCAGTAAAGCTTAAAGCACTTGCTATTTGACTTGTTCCAACAAAACCAAGTACCAATAGTAAAGTCAATGCTTTACCACCTTTCTTTGACTTGTTATGAATTTCCGCAATTTTCTTATGGTAGAGTTCAGAACTGATTAAAGCAGAGGTACTGCGAGAAACTACATATATTCCTACCAAAAGAATACTAATGATGAATAAAAAAACTTTGAAGATTGTTAAATTCGTCTCGTAGTTATCGATGTAAGTAACATCACCATTGTCTGAAGCAACATCAACAGATGTTAATGGTTCAGTTGCTTGTGCAGGACCTTTTGGGGCAGGAGCCTCGTAAGAATCAGCATAATCAATAACAGCTTTTGCTTCTTCTAAAGTTAGGTCTTGTGGAAGCATTGGTGCAGGGCTAAACTGTTCTGCAACTAAAGCACGTTCACTTTTACCTGATGCTATTAATTCTCCTGGATTAATCACCCATTCATAAAGGTAATTTTCCTCACCTTCCCATTTGGCTTTTATTCCAATTAAATTAGGACCAGTTGCATCTTTTCCTAAAATATGACATACGCTACATTTGGATTCATATATTTCTTTTCCATCCTGACCATTGGCAACTATTGAAAGACCGATAGTCAAAATACTTAAAAATAATGATTTCTTTAAGTTCATCATTCGTTTCATAATTAATCTTTAGTGTCGTTAGTATCTATTATTTCATCTTCCTCTAATAAAGGAATTTGACTGTATATATCCGTTTCCTTTTTCGTCATTCTGTACATTCTCCAAAGCACTCCTGCAAAGAATAGTGTAAAAATGAGAAGGGAGATAATGGGGAATATCTCTATCCCCACTATTTCCGACATATTATGTGAAATGTATCTAAGCATATCTTAATTATTTCATTGAAGTTTCAACATCAGCTTCTGCTGTAGGAACTGCTTTAATATCTGTACCTAAACGTTGTAAGTATGCAATCAATGCAATGATTTCTTTACCAGCGATATCAGAAACTTGAATATTACTTTGAGCTGTACTTAGGTCCTTAATAAGGTTTTGAGCAATTCCATCAGCTTGTTTTTGTAGATCTGCCAATGCTTCGAATTCAAATCCTTCAGCATAAGGAACTCCAATGCTGCGCAATACTCGGATTTTCTTTTCTAAAGAACCAGTGTCTAATTCATCTTCTGCTAACCAAGGGTAGGCAGGCATAATTGAACCAGGAGAAATCTGTTTTGGCATAATCATGTGACTGTAGTGCCAAGAATCACTTCTTAAACCCCCTTCACGTGCCAAGTCTGGCCCCGTACGTTTAGATCCCCAAAGGAATGGGTGATCGTAAACAAATTCACCCGCTTTAGAGTATTCACCATAACGCTCTGTTTCAAAACGCAGTGGACGAACCATTTGAGAGTGACATCCTACACATCCTTCACGGATATAAATATCACGTCCTTCTAATTCAAGAGGAGTATAAGGTTTTACTTGCGCTATTTTTTGAATATTTGATTCTACAGCCATTGTAGGGATAATCTCTACCGCACCTCCAATTGCAATTACAATAAAACTGAATACCAATAGTCTTACAGGCTTACGCTCAATGATTCTGTGCCAGTATTCTCCTTTTTCATTGCTTTTAATGTCAATTGATGTAGTTACTTCTACAACTTCGTCATTGGCGAATTTACCCATTCTTGCAGTCTTCATTAAGTTGTATGCCATTAAGAAAACTCCACTGATGTAAATCAATCCTCCAAATGAACGCATAATGTAGAACGGTTTAAGTGCAGTAACTGTACTTAAAAAATCAGGGTAGGTAAGTGTTCCGTCAGGATTGAACTCTTGCCACATTAAACCTTGGCTAAATCCAGCCCAGTACATTGGAATCGTCCAAATAAGAATACCTAAGGTTGCAATCCAAAAGTGTATGTTGGCTAAAGATTTCGAGTAGATCTCTACTTTAAATAATTTAGGGAATAAGTAATACATCATTCCGAAAATTAACATTCCGTTCCAACCTAATCCACCAACGTGAACGTGGGCAACTATCCAGTCTGTAAAGTGAGTAATTGAGTTAACGTTCTTTAATGATAATAATGGACCTTCGAATGTAGCCATACCATATGCAGTTAATGCTACCACGAAGAATTTTAATACTGCACTGTCACGTACCTTATCCCAAACACCACGTAAGGTTAAAAGTCCGTTTAACATACCTCCCCAAGATGGAGCAATCAACATAATAGAGAAAACTACTCCTAATGATTGTGCCCAGTCAGGTAAACTTGAATATAATAAGTGGTGAGGACCTGCCCATATATATAAGAAGATCAATGCCCAGAAGTGGATAATTGATAACTTATATGAATATACCGGGCGGTTTGCTGCTTTAGGAACAAAATAATACATCAATCCTAAGAATGGTGTAGTTAAGAAGAATGCTACTGCGTTGTGTCCATACCACCATTGTACAAGTGCATCTTGAACTCCTGAATACCAAGAGTAACTTTTCATAAAGCTAACTGGAATTTCAAATGAGTTGAAAACGTGAAGCACCGCTACTGTAACAAAAGTTGCAAGGTAAAACCAAATGGCTACATAAAGGTGTTTTACACGTCTCACCAATATCGTTGCGAACATGTTCCAACCAAATACAACCCAAATTAATGTAATTGCAATATCTATTGGCCATTCCAATTCAGCATATTCTTTAGTGGAAGTGAATCCCATTGGTAAAGTAATTACCGCAGAAAGAATAATTAACTGCCATCCCCAGAAGTTGATGTAACTTAATTTATCACTCCACATACGTGTCTTTAAAAGACGCTGTAGTGAATAATAAACACCTGTAAAAATAGCATTCCCGACAAATGCGAAAATCACCGCGTTAGTATGCAGTGGACGTATTCTACCGAAGGAGATGTATTTAAATCCGAGGTAATCATTGAAAAAATCTGGGAAAGCCAATTGTAATGCGGCTATTAAACCGACAAGCATTCCAATTATACCCCAAGTAATTGTTGCATACGCAAAGTATTTCACAATTTTGTTGTCATACCTAACTTCTACTTTTTCCATTATTCTTTATTTGGTTTTTCTTTATTTGGTTTCTCTTTAACTTCTTCATCATCATATAAAATGCGCATACCAGGTGTAACATCATCTTCATATTGCCCTGTTTTATTGGCCCAAATAAATGAGGCGAAAAATATGAGCGCAAGAAGTAGACTTACCGATAACATCACAAACATAATTTCCATAGTGCAAATATATAATGGATTGTTAATATTCCTCAATTTATAAGGTCCTTTAAACATGATTTATATCAGTTGTTATTTAGACCACTTCTAAATAGGGTGGGGGCTATAGAAGGAATAGTCATTAAAAATTTAAAATAAAAAAAGGTGAGAAATGAATCTCACCTTTAAATATATAATTTTCAATCTTAATTAAGCATTGATTTCAATAACTTCAACTTCGAATGTTAATTCTTGTCCAGCCAAAGGATGGTTACCATCAACGATAATAGCCTCTTCCTTTACTTCTTTAACTACCAATTGAATTTCACTACCATCTGGTGCTTTAGACATTAAACCCATTCCAACTTCAGGAGTAATCTCTTGCGGCAAAAGATTTTTAGGAACTTCTTGAATTAATTCCTCACGTGGCTCACCGTATGCTTCTGCAGAAGGGATAACTATTGTTTTTTTCTCATTAACTTTCATGTCAATCACACCATTCTCAAAACCAGGAATAAGTTGACCTTGACCTACTTGAAATTCCATTGGTTCACGATCGATTGAACTATCGAAAACCTCTCCGTTAGCTAATTTACCCGTGTAGTGTACTTTTACCTTGTCATTCTGTTTAACTTGACTCATAAAATTTGTCTTTGTATTAATAATTGATTAGGGTCTAATTACCATAATCTTTTGCAAAGTTATAGCTTATGTACCGATGACCAAAGATATAAGCTCCTATTTTCCATTTTAACCGTAAAAAACTGTTAATATTTACTAATTTTATTGTTGTACATATTGTATCCTATACAGCTACAGCCGAATGCATATTCTCAATCCAAGTTTTTAATTGATTCTTACTTTTCATTAATTCATCAAAAATATTTTCCTTTTGATTTACAAAATAGGTAGACTGCTCTTGAAATACGTTTTTGTAATAATCTATTCCTTCTAATAGATTTTCAAAATAGGACTTCATTTGACGTTCCTGTTTTTTATTATAATCTATTGAAAGTTCTTCAATTTTATCTTTGAAGTCTTGCATATACATGCGTAATTCCTTAATAAACATATTGGGTCGATCTGTTCGTGTAATCATATTCGATCGGTTGTATATATGGTCTGTAATGTTTCTCAAAGACATTATTTTTGAAAAATACGCTAAATTAGGTCCAGGACAAACAGAGACTCCAGGTCCTTCTTTTCTGGTGTCAATATCGTGGTTAAGAAGGGCAGAGGTTCCTAAACCTACGCAAATACAAGATTTTTCTGTGATTTTTTGATAGCGTTGTTCATAAACAGCATCAGGTAAATTTTCTTCTTGTAGTTCTTGGATTTTAAAGTGTTGATATTGACGAGAAGCTGTACAAATATTTTTGTCAGTAAACTCTTTATTAGAAGCAAGGTACTTTTTCGGACAAGAACTCCCGGGTCTTTGTTTCTTAATTTTACTTTCTTTTTCTAAGTCTTTAGTATTTCCTTTCAGGTTATTAAAAGGAACTCCTAATGGAGAAATATTGCTTAAATATAAGTCTTCTTCTTTAGCTTCTCTTAATTTCTCAATTGTTATGGTGTCTACTGTTGTAGCTTCTGGTACAAGCAGAAAAGGCGTACCCCAACCAACTGCATTGAATTGATAATGATTTAATAAAAACTCATGTTCTTCAGATGTACCCACTCCACCTTGTGCTGAATACTTTATACTCAATGGAGTTGAAGGGACAGGTTTTCCTTTGGCCATAAGCGCCTCAATCAAGATTGGATATAGCTCTTCAATGATTACTTCCTTATTGTTTCTGAATTCCGCAAGTATCGGTCCTAAGAGAAATCCATTGGTTGCAAAAGCATGACCTCCGCAGTTTAGTCCAGACTCGATTCTAAATTCTGAAATCCATATTCCTTTTTTTGCAAGAAACTTACCTTGTATTAAAGCAGATCTGTAGTCACTAACTTTGAGGATTATCTTTTTATTAATTATACCTTCTTTGGAAGGGTAGAAGTCTTCGAAGTTTTCGATATAACTATATAGTCTGGGGTTCATTCCAGCAGAAAGCACCAATGATGTGTTTAACTTGCTCTTAGCGAATCCTCTAAGTGCAGCATGGGCATCATTAAATTCATAAGGAAGAAGTGTCTTGTCTTTATAATTTTCATTGTCTAATTTGGTCATTATATTTACATCAATGCTCCCTAACTTCATGTCTTTTTCATCATGAATAGTGTCATTGTTTGGAAGTAAATTAAAAAACTCCTTTATGCCAACGGCAGATTTTTTTAGTTCATCAAACTTCTGCTCACTGACTTCTTTTAAAAGATTTAGATAAGAGGTGATGCGTTTTGCTCTGTGGTCATTGATTTTATTTGAAATTTCAATGTAATTCAATTTGAATTTCTTGCTGTAAACCTTTCGAAGCTTCTCCATTAGCTCGTCATCAACAAGAGAAACGACTGAATCAATTCCGAACTGTGCAACTTTTATTGGAGTATCTATGGTAAATCCTATTCCCATTACTGGGATATGGAAGCTATGTACTTTAGTCATTAAGTATGTTTTAGTATAAAGCTGGAAAGGTAAAACTACTTCAGATAAGATTTTATGATTCAAATCATGTTTGACTATGTAAAAAAAAAGAGACGCAGTAATACTACGTCTCTACAATATATTAGAAAAATATTCCTGTAATTTAATATTTAACTTCGTTTAAATCCTCCGAAAATTAAACTGAGAACGATTAACGCTACAGCAATGAAAAATACAATTTTAGCGGCATAAGCAGCGCTCGCTGCAATTCCACCAAATCCGAAAATAGCCGCAATAACGGCAAGAATAATTAAACCAATTGATAATCTTAGCATAATAATAGTTTTAAAGTGAGTATTTGATATTGGTCATCTTTGAATTTTTATTCATCAGAGCTTTCAATATCCTAATTAATGTACTCTTAAAGCTAAAACAATTTATTAATACTGCGTCTTGTGAATTAATGTTTTATGATTTTTTATAATTTTAAAAAACGCTAATTTATCTAATCTATTGTTACTCTTTTCTCTCTTGTACCATCCGAATAGATATAGATTAAAAGCATATTTGCTTTTGGTTCTGTTTCTCTACCCGTCATATCAATAACCTTCAATAACTCTTTGGTTTGCTGAACTGTTTCATACGAAAGCGATGAAGTTGAAGTGGAGTCGTTATCACCTCCATCTCCGTTATTTCCACCTCCAGTATCCGCTACAATATTTGTATCACCCCATATTATATGAGCAAACTCAGGGTGGTCAATAAATGGATTTCTATTTTTTTGGTAATCATTGTAGATGATATCATTTCTGTTGCGTTCCCAATCATCTACTGGATCTTCTAAATGCCATTCCAACAAATCAGTCAAACGTGCATGTACAGGATCGGGGGTACTATTGCTGGATGGTAAGTAGTCAATGACTTCTAGATCAACTTCACCATCATGTCCTTCATATCGTGTTGCCATATAGAAAATCATTCGTGCGACATCTCCTTTTACTTCGTCCCTTGGTTGCCACAGCCATTCGGTTAAACTTAGGTAACTTCCAGTAACAACTCCATTTTGTATATAAGATTCACTGCAGTTCCCAAACCATCTGTTCGATCTTTTGGCGTTGACATCTATATCACAAGCTCTTAGTGCATGAACATCTGTTCCGGGACCTTTGCCTGTTCCAAAGTCACCGTGAGACTTTGCCCAAACATGCTCTCGGTTCCATCCGTTACCACCATCATACTTATTTGGTCCATTTATAGACCACCCTGTATAGAGTAGAATAACATTGTTTGGATTGTTTGGATCGCGGTCTGTTTCTATAATTATATCCCAAACATCAATAGAATTATTACTAGTATAAGGAAATTTAACGTGATCTTTGATGATATTATTCAATTCTGCTTTTAAATCATCTCCA
>Ga0079223_10000410_pt1 | contig 21424 bp, 18 predicted proteins | sample Stecom2011_FD_75072 | JGI IMG/M metagenome (GOLD analysis project Ga0079223, IMG submission 75072) | Agricultural soil microbial communities from Utah to study Nitrogen management - Steer compost 2011 | ecosystem: Environmental > Terrestrial > Soil > Agricultural land | place: USA: Utah...
GGTCGGACATCGCGTGCAGCATGCCGTAGGCGAGCGCTCCTTCGGTGGGAGCCCGAAAGCCGATCGAGAGCGTCATGCAGTTGAAGGATTCGGCAATGCCGTCGTGCGCCACGTGCGGCGGCAGGTACAGCATGTCGCCCGGTTCCAGAACGAATTCCTGCTCGGCCTCGAAGCGCTGCAGAATTTTGCAGGGGATGTCGGGTACCAGCTCAAGATCGGTTTGCTGACTGATGCGCCAGCGCCGCTTGCCGACCCCCTGCAGCAGGAAGACGTCATAGCTGTCGAAGTGCGGGCCGACCCCGCCGCCCTTGGTGGCCACGCTGATCATCAGATCGTCGAGCCGCGCATCGGAAATGAAGCGGAAGCGCCGCATGAGCTCGGCCATGCCGTCGTCGTGCAGGTCGACCCCTTGCGCCAGCACGGTCCAGCCCGGCTGGCGGGCGGAAGGCAAGCGCTCGAAGGGGCCACGCTCCATGTGCCAGCCTTCGTCGTCCTGCCAGATCAGGCGCGATTCCACTTCTTCGCGCTGCACCAGCTTGCGAATGTCTGCCGGGCTCAGGTGCGGCTTGAAACCGGGAATGGCCTGGCGGATCAGCAGGGGCCGCTGCTGCCAGTAGTCGCTCATGAATTCCTGGGGCGTGAGGCCGCCGAGCAGAGTGAGGGGTTCGTCGATGTTCATGATGCTGCGGTGTCCTGAGCAGGGGGCGTGGCCGTGAAAAAAAGCTGCGGGCAGTGTATCAAAATGTGTACGGAATCGCGGGTCATTGCGGGCGGGCGTTGGCGTGCAGTTCGTAGAGCACGTCAAGTGCTTCGCGCGGCGTGAGCTGGTCGGGGTCGAGCTCGCGCAGCGCTGCCAGCAGGGCCCGCGCCTGGTCCAGTTCCTGGCTAGCGGTGCCCGGTTCGACGGCGTATTCGTGGTCAGCCGCGATATCGGGAGCGGGGGTGTCTTCCGTGCCCGTGGCAGAGCCGAACAGATCGAGCTGCGGCGTGGCCACGCCCAGCGCTTCCAGTCGTGCAAGCTCGCGGCTGGCGTGCCGGATCACCGGCGCCGGCACGCCGGCGCGTTGCGCCACCTGAATGCCGTAGCTGCGGCTGGCCGGCCCGGGGCGCACCTCATGCAGAAACACGATGCCCGAGGGCGATTCGGCCGCAGCCAGGTGCACATTGGCGGCGGTGGGTACCTCGCTGGGCAGGCGGGTGAGCTCGAAGTAATGTGTGGCGAAGAGCGTGAGCGCCTGGTTGTGCGAGAGCAGGCGGTGCGCAATGGCCCAGGCGAGCGCCAGGCCGTCGTACGTGGACGTGCCGCGGCCGATTTCGTCCATCAGCACCAGGTTGTGGGCCGTGCTGGCCTGCAGGATGCCTGCCGCCTCGGTCATCTCCATCATGAAGGTGGAGCGCCCGCCTGCGAGATCGTCGCCCGCGCCGATACGCGTGAAGATGCGATCGATGCTGCCGATGCGCGCGGCTTTGGCCGGCACGAAGCTGCCGGTGCGTGCCAGCAGCGCGATGAGCGCCGTCTGGCGCATGTAGGTTGATTTGCCGCCCATGTTGGGGCCGGTGATCAGCAGCATGCGGCGCGTGGGGCCCATGGTGCAATCGTTGGGCGTGAAGCGCTCGATGCTGCGCTCCACCACGGGATGGCGACCCGCCTCGATGGCAATTTCCGGCATGTCGGTAAGCTCGGGGGCCACCCAGTCGTTGTCGCGTGCGTGGGCGGCCAGTGTGGCCAGTGCATCGATTTGCGCCAGGGCCGCTGCACAACGACTGATCGCCACGGCGTGACCCGCCAGGGTGTCGAGCAGCTGCTCGAACAGCCACTTCTCGCGGGCCAGGCTGCGTTCCTGTGCCGACAAGACTTTGTCTTCCCAGCTTTTCAGCTCGGGCGTGATGTAGCGTTCGGAATTCTTGAGTGTCTGGCGGCGGCGGTAGTCATCGGGCACCTTGTCGGCCTGCCCGCGCGACACCTCTATGAAGAACCCGTGCACGCGGTTGTATTCCACCCGCAGATTGGGGATGCCGGTGCGCTCGCGTTCCCGCGCTTCCAGTTCCATGAGGAACTCGCCGCTGTCGGAGGCGAGCCGGCGCAGCTCATCGAGTTCTGCGTCGTAGCCGCTGGCCAGCACGCCGCCGTCACGGATCTGCTGGGCGGGTTCTTCCGCAATGGCCTGCGCAAGCAGGGCCGCGATGTCGGGGTCGAGCTCCAGGTCGGCGCGCAGGGTGTGCAGGCCCTGGCCTTCCATATAGCGTTCTGCCAGGAAACTGCACAGTTCGGGCAACAGCTGCAGGCTGTCGCGCAGGCTGGCCAGTTCACGCGGGCGCACCGAGCGCAGCGAAATGCGCGTGGCAATGCGCTCCAGATCAGGCACACGGGCGAGGCTGCGGCGCAGCATGTCGAGGGGCTCTTCGGCGTCAAGCCCACTCGAGGGCGCCGGCGACAACAACGTGGTGATGACCTGCTGGCGCTCGAGCACCGCTGCATTGCTGCGCAGCGGGTGATGCAGCCAGCGACGCAGCAGACGGCTGCCCATGGGTGTCGCGCAGCGATCTAGCGTGGAAAAGAGGGTGGGGCCGTCTTCCCCGCTGATCGTTTCGGTGAGTTCCAGATTGCGTCGGCTCACGGGATCGAGCACCACGTAATCGCCACCATGATCGACGTGTATGCCGTGCACGTGCTCGAGTGTCTGGCTTTGCGTGCGGCTCACGTAGCGCAGCAGCGCTCCGGCCGCGCAGGTGGCAGCCGGCACGTCGCCCAGGCCCAGGCCCTGCACCGAGTCAACCTTGAAATGGGTTTGCAGCGTGTGCTGCGCGCCATCGGGTTCAAAATGCCAGTCGGGCACGCGGCTCAGCGGCGCGTGAATCGAAAGGTTCTGCCGGGCGCTTTCCGCACACACCACTTCGGCCGGATCGATGCGGTGCAGCTCGGTATCGAGCATGTCGGGCGCACATTCGGTGACGCGAAAGTCGCCGTTGGCCACGTTCATCCAGGCCAGGCCACAGCGCTCGCTGCGCCCCTTGCGCTGCACCCATACCGCCGCAATCATGCGGTCGGCCTTGCTGGGCAGCAGGGCGTCGTCGGTAAGCGTACCCGGTGTGACGATGCGTACGATCTTGCGCTCTACCGGCCCCTTGCTGGTGGCCGGGTCGCCGATCTGCTCGCAGATCGCTACCGATTCCCCCAGCGCCACGAGGCGCGCAAGATAGCCTTCCACCGAATGAAACGGCACGCCGGCCATGGGCACGGGCGCGCCGTTCGACATGCCACGCTTGGCCAGCGTGAGGTTGAGCAGGCGTGCTCCGCGCTCGGCGTCTTCATAGAAGAGCTCGTAGAAGTCGCCCATGCGGTAGAACAGCAGGTGGTCGCCAGCCTCGGCCTTGAGCTTGAGGTACTGGCGCATCATGGGTGTGTGGTTGGCGAGATCTGGGTGAGGCATGTATCAGGAAGACGAGAATCGAGTCTGCAAACGATGTATGAGTCTAACTGATGGGGTGTGCACGCAAAAAAAAACCTGTGGCAGGTTCCCCCACCACAGGCAAACGCATATCCGCAGGTTTGAAGCTTTAATTCATCACCGCAACGCTTACAGCGCCGCGCTCACAATGATCTCCACCAGCAGTTCAGGGCGCGCCAGTTTGGCTTCGCAGGTGGCGCGGGTGGGCATGTTGTTGCGGTCGGCCCATTCGGCCCACACGGCGTTCATGCCGGCGAAGTCGCGGTCAATATCTTTCAGCCAGATCTGCACGTTCAGCAGGCGCGACTTGTCGGTGCCGGCTTGGGCCAGGTAGCCATCGATCTTGGCCAGCACGTCGCGGGTCTGGGCCTGGATATCGCCATCGAGGTTGCTGGCGGTGACACCGGCAACGTGCACGACGCCGTTGTGAATCACAATGCGGCTCAGGCGCTCGTTGCTGTCGATGCGTTTGATTTCGGTGCTCATGTGTTCTCCTGTTGAGTGAAGCGGTTGACCCGGAACGGGTGGATGGGCAGGCGTGACTCGCCGTGTTCCACCAGGTCAGCCATGATTTCCCCGATGATGGGGCTAAGTTCGAAGCCGTGTGCCGAAAACCCGAAGGCGTGAAAGACGCCGGGGCTGGCCACGCTGGGCCCGATGACCGGAATCTGGTCGGGCAGGAAGCCTTCGACGCCGGCCCAGGCGCGCACCACCTGCATGTTGCGCAGGTGTGGAAAGAGGTCGGTGACGGTAATGGCGCTGTTGCGCATCGTGGCCATGTCCACTATGGCATGGCGCCCCACCGGGTCGGCCTCGCAGCGCAGGCTGCCACCGATCACCACCGTGCCATTGGCATATTGCTTGAATGACAGCGGCCGGCCCATGGCGCCCAGCACGGGTTCCACGAAGGGTGCCACGCGCTGCGTGACCATCAGCATCAGGCCGTCGGCAAGCAGGGGCACGGGGTCGCCCACCTGTTCGGCGAGTTCGCCCGCCCAGGCGCCGGCCGTGTTGATCACGATGGGCGCCTCGTACGTGCCGCGCTGCGTCTGCACGTGCCACACCCCCGCTTCGTGCCACAGGCGTGTCACACGCTGCTGCTCCAGAATCTCGGCACCGGCGCGTTCGGCCGACGCACGAAAGGCGGTCACGACGTGATAGGGGTAGGCGTAGCCGTCATCCTTCACCCATATGCCGCCCAGAACGTGATGCGACATGCTGGGCACGAGTTCGCGCACCGTGGCCTGATCGGCCCAGGTTTCGTGGGTGTAGCCCAGTGCTTCCAGTTCGGCGATGCGCGCCTTGGCGGCTGCCACGTCGGCGTCGGTTTCGCAGACCTGCAGCTGGCCACTGGGTACGAAGCCGCCGTCGTGGCCGGCGAATTCTTCCATGTGGTGCCAGATGCGATCGCGTGCCGCCAGCGACAGCGGAATCTCGGCGACGTGGCGGCCCAGCGTGCGCACGCCGCCGGCGTTCACGCCCGAGGAATGGCGGCCGCAGTACTCCGCTTCCAGCAGCCGCACCGAAACGCCGCGTCGCGCCAGGTGCACGGCGCTGGAAAGCCCTTGCAGGCCGCCGCCCACGATAATGACGTCGCTGCTGCGGGCCGAGGCTGGCCGCGCCGGGGGGCGATTGCCCTGAGCCCGCGCGGGGCGTGTGAAACGGGCCGCCAGCGTCATGGGTCGATCTGCGCAAGCTGGCCCAGTGTCAGGGCCTTGATGGGCGGGCGGATGCGGTAATAGCCCACATCCTGTGGCGACTGGCCGCTTGCCTGGGCGATGACTTCCGTGACGGTCAGCCCGCACATGCGGCCCTGGCAGGGGCCCATGCCGCAACGGCTGAACGACTTGGTCTGGTTCGGGCCGGTGCAGCCCAGCGCCACCTGTTCACGGATGCTGCCTGCAGTGACTTCCTCGCAGCGGCACACCAGCACGTCGTCCTCAGGGATGCGGAAGGCGTCGCGCGGCCGGTACTGGCGGTTCAGGAAGGGGCGAATCGCCAGATGCGAGGCAATTTCCGCGCGCAGTGTGGCGGCTTCCTGCGACAAGCCTGCGTGCCCCGTGGGGTTCAGCTGGCGCAGTACGCCCAGTGCGGCCAGGTCGCCCTGCAGCGCGGCGACCAGCGCGCCGCCGATCGAGGCGCCGTCGCCCGCCACGTAGATGCCCGGCACCGACAGCTCGCACCATTCGGTGAGAGTGGGCACCCAGCACAGCTGATCGGTATCCCATTCATGTTCGGCCCGCAACGACCACGTGATCTGCGTATTGGGCACCACGCCCTGGTGCAGCAGGCACAGTTTGGCGTCGAGCGAATGCTGGCGCCCGTCTGCGCTGAAGCGCACCCGCTCCAGTGCGTCGGTGCCTTCCAGGCGCAGGTCTTCAATGCCGCGGTAGAACGGCACCTCGGCGTTCTTGATTTCGCGCAGCATGCTCAGGCCTTTGTGCGCGTAGCGCCAGCCCTTGAGCAGACCGCGCCCGTGGCGCCAGGCGAGCTTCCAGTCGGTACCCGCCGTGGTGTCGAGGATGGCGCGAATCTTTACGCCCGCGCGCAGGTATTGCACGGCCAGCAGATACAGAAGCGGCCCACAGCCGGCCAATACGACCGGCTCGGACGGCACCAGCGACGCGCTCTTGAGCAGAATCTGCCCCGCTCCGGCCGTCATCACGCCCGGCAGGGTCCAGCCCGGTACAGGGAAGGGTCGCTCCATGGCACCGCTGGCAACGATGATGGCCTGGGCCTGCACGGTAACCGGCCGATTGTCGCGCAGCACGTGCAGGGTCTTGTCGGTATCGACCTGCCATACGGCCGTGTTGGGCCAGTAGGTCAGCCGCCCCGCGGCGACGTGCTCGGCCACCTGTGCCGCGAGCGCATGCCCGTGACGGTAGTCGGGCCCCAGAATCGCTTCCCGCTGCGGGTCGGTGGAGTTGATGCTGCGGTAGATCTGGCCGCCCACTTCGGGCTGTTCGTCGAGCAGCAGTACGTTGAGCTGATGGCGCGCGGCGCGGTGGGCGGCCGCCATGCCGGCCGGGCCGGCACCGATGATCACCACGTCGTAGCTGAGGGGGGAAGTGGATGCTTGGGGGTTCATGGCGTGTCTCCGTTTGCGCTGCGGGTCGCACGGCGCACTTCGCCGCCTTCAGGAAAGACCATGCCGGGCAGGGTGTCCATGGTGCGGATGCGCATGCCCTCGCGCGGGCGCACCAGACAGGCCTGCTGGCTGGGCACACCGTCGATCTCGACCAAGCATTCGAAGCACACGCCCATCATGCAATACGGGGCGCGCGCGGCGCCACTGACGGTGGCGTTACGAAAGCGGGTGACGCCCGCGGCCAGCAGCCCCGCGGCAAGCGAGGTGTCGGCGGGCAGCGCGAGCGGCGTGTCGTTCAGGAAAACGGACACGGTGGGGGGCGAAGCGTCTGAGCCGCGTTGGGCGGGCAGACGGACGAACAGGGCGTTAGCGACCATAATGGGCAAATTTCGTGTCGGGGTTGAATCGGGTGGCCGGGAAGGCGTCGAGCAGCGGCGGGCGTTCGCCGCCCATGACCCAGGGGGCGACTCGCAGGGCATGTTGCGCGGCCAGTGTCACGCCGCTGTGGCACGTCACCACGAAGGCGCCCGGGCATTGCTCGGACTCCTGGTAAATGGGGAAGCCATCGGGTGTCATGATGCGCAGTGCCGCCCAGGTGCGCACGATCTTTGCGTGGCGCAGGGCAGGAAAGCACGCCACGGCACGCGCCGCGATCTCGGTGTTGACCGGAGCGCGCACCATGTCGTCGTACCCCACGTCTTCCATCGAATCGCCGATCTGGATCGTGCCTTCATCCGTCTGGCGCACGTAGTTGGTGGCACAGCGAAGCAGCGGTGCAAGGCGCTCGGTAATGAGCACCTGGCCCTTGTTCGGCCGCACCGGTACATACATGCCCACCTCGGCGCAAAGGGTCTGGTTTGCAAGCCCGGCGGCAATCACCAGGCGCGGTGCCTGAAACTGTCCGCGCGGGGTATGCACGGTAAAGGTTCCGCTTTGCCACTGGATGGAGACGGCCGGTGTGCAGGGCATGTAGCGCACGCCGCGCTGCTGATTGGCCACATGCAGGGCGTGAAAGAGCTTGAGCGGGTTGACGTGGCCATCCATGGGCGTGTAGCTCACGGCTGCCACCTCGGGCCCAAGGCCGGGCAGGTCGTCGCGTACGTCGGCCGGGTTCAGTATCTGGAACGGGTAGTCATCGGCACCCACGTGATCCTGCAGCCACTGCAGGCGCTCGATGCGGGTCTTGACCTCCTGCTCATTCAGGCAGATGTGGTAGCCGCCGCGCTGGTTCAGTTGCACGTCGACGCCGGTTTCCTCGAGCAGGCTGTCGCGCAGCTGCGGCCATAGCCGGCTCGACTCCAGGCTCCAGCGGGCGTATTGGGCGAGGCCAAGGCCTTTGCCCTGCACCCACACCAGGCCAAAATTGCCGCGCGATGCACGCAGCGCATTGTCGCCTTCGTCGAGTTGAATGATGCGGGCGCCACCGCACGCGGCCCCGTAGGCGACGGCGCTGCCGACCAGGCCGCCGCCCAAAACGATTACATCGGTAGTTTGCATGGTGTTGCCTATGGTCAGCCGCGGCCGATAAGTACCTTCTCGAGGCCAACGACGCGTTCGATCAGCAGGGTGAGCAGCATCGTGCCGAAAATCAGCACGGCGGATACCGACGTCACCAGCGGATCGATGGTGTGGGCGATGTGGTTGTACATGGCCACCGGCAGGGTCATCGTGCCCGGGGTGGCGACGAAGATCGTCATGGTCAGTTCATCGAAGCTTTGAATGAACGAGAGCATCCAGCCGCCCACGATGCCCGCCATGAGCAGCGGCAGGGTGATCCGGTAGAACACTGTCCAGGGCGAGGCACCCAGCGACAGGCCGGCGTTTTCGATCTCGCGGTTCATGCCGGTGGCGGCGGCAATCACCATACGCATGGCATAGGGCACGATCAGGATCACGTGTGTGGTCATCAGCCAGAAGAAGGAACCGCTCAGCCCGGCGATGTTGAAAAAGCGCAGGAAGGCGGCACCCAGCACCACTTGCGGGATCATGAGGGGCGACATGAAGAAGGCGATCATGGCTTCCCGCCCGCGAAAGCGGTAGCGTGTGACCGCCAGGGCCGCCGGAATGGCCAGCACCATGGCCGTGCACGAAGCCACCAGGCCGAGCTTGAGCGAGAACCAGAAGGCGCTCATGAGTTCGCGCGCATCCAGAATGGCCTTGTACCAGCGTAGCGACAGGCCATCGGTGGGCATGGAAATGTAGCCCTTGTCGGTGAACGACACGACGATGATGATCACCAGCGGCGCAAGAATGAAGGTGATGAACAGGGTATGGAAGATCAGGGCGAGGGGGCCATTGCGTTGCATGATGATCAGCCTTCAAAAACGGAACGGAAGCGCCGCTCGACCCAGCGGTTGCAGCCGACGATCACGATGATGTTGGCAACCAGCAGCACGAGCGCGATAGTGGCGCCCAGGGGCCAGTTCAGCGTGCTGAGGAATTCGTCGTATGCGGCGGTGGCGGCGACCTTGAGACGGCGCCCGCCGATCAGGGCCGGTGTCGCGAACGCGGAGGCCGTGAGCGCAAAAACGATGATGCTTCCGGAAAGGATGCCGGGCAGCAGCTGCGGCAGAATCACGCGAAAGAACGTGGTGCGCGGCGGCGCGCCCAGCGACAGGCCAGCCTGCTCGACCTGCGGATCGAGCTTCTGAATGGTGGCCCACACCGACAGCACCATGAACGGCACCATGACGTGCACCAGCGCCACGATGACGCCGGTGAGGGTGAACATCATGCGCACCGGTTCGTCGGTGATGCCCAGGAACATCATGATCTGGTTCACCAGGCCGTTCGTGCCCAGAAGAATCGACCAGCCCAGCGTGCGCACCACTACGGAAATGAGCAGCGGCGCCAGAATGATGAGCAGAAAGATGCCGCGCCAGCGCCCGCGCATGCGCGACAGGATCAGGGTCTCGGGTACGCCGATGATCACGCACAGCAGGGTGACCACCGCCGCCATGCCCGCCGTGCGGACGAATATTTCGAGGTAGTAGGTGTCGGTGAAGACCTCGATGTAGTTGGCCAGCGTGTAGGTGTCGAGAATGCCGCGCTGGCCATCGAAGGCGTACAGCGACAGCACGCCCGTGAGCACGAGCGGCGTAAGAAGCAGCGAAACGAAAACGGCAAGCGCAGGGGCCGACAGCAGCCAGGGCATGCGCCGGGCGCGCGCGGCACTGGGGCTAGGCATGAGCCACCTCCTCGGTGGGCAGCACCTGCACGTCGCGACTGTTCCAGCTGAGGGTGACCGGATCGCCTTCGTTGAGGGTGACGGGTTCACGATTGGGGGCGTTCACACGGATCATGCCCAGTTCGGTTTCGACTTCCAGCATCCAGACGCTGCCCAGGAAAAGCTTGGTTTGAATGCGGCCGGCCAGGCCCGCGCCGCCGGCACCCTGTACGTGAATCTTTTCCGGGCGAATGTAGGCATGCACTTCGCCTTGCAGGCGATAGGGCGCGGTTTCAAGCGTGTGGGCGCCCACCTTCACGCGGCCGCTGCTTTCGTCGACGGGCGGCAGCGCCTGCGCCACGAACTTGTTGGTCTTGCCCAGGAAGGTCGAGGCGAAATTCGAGGCGGGGTGCTCGTAGGCGTTATAAGGTGTGTCGAGCTGGGCAATACGCCCGGCGTGCATGACGGCGATGCGATCGCTCATGGTCATGGCTTCGACCTGGTCGTGCGTGACGAGTACGGTGGTGATGTTCAGATGGCGCTGAATCGCGCGCATTTCGATGTGCATTTCCTCGCGCAGCTTGGCGTCGAGGTTGGACATGGGTTCATCCAGCAGCAGCACTTCCGGGCGAATGGCCAGGGCGCGGGCGATGGCCACCCGCTGGCGCTGGCCGCCGGAGAGTTCGCGCGGATAGCGGTGCGACAGGCCGTCGAGGCGCACCAGAGACAGGGTTTCGCCGATGCGGATACGCATGGCCTGGCCCGACATGCCGCGCATTTCCAGGCCAAACGCAATGTTCTGTTCGACCGTCATGTGGGGAAAGAGCGCATAGCTCTGGAACACCACACCCATGCCGCGCTTTTCTGCGCGCAGCGACGTGATGTCCTTTCCCGCTACCGATATGGTTCCGTGCGTCGGCTCGATGAAGCCGGCCACCATTTGCAGCGTAGTGGTCTTGCCACAGCCCGACGGGCCCAGCAGCGAGATGAACTCGCCCCGTTCAACGTCGAGATCCAGCTTGTCGACGGCGACGAAGCTGCCGAACCGTTTTCCGAGACCTTTGATCGATAGAAAGCTCATGAGTTACCTCTTTGCGTCTCCGCGCACGCCGGCGCGGAGACGGTCATGCGGGAAATATCAACGTTCGACGGTGCGGTTCCAGCGGTTGGTCCAGTCCGCGCGGTTCGCGTTCACCACGGCGTTGTCGATCGACTGCAGCTTGCCGATCTGTTCGGGGCCGTAAGGCACCTTGGCGGCGACCTCGGGGGCGAGTTCGACCTTGCTGTTCATCGGGCCCCAGGCCTGGCCGTCGGCCAGAATGGCCTGCACTTCAGGCGTGTACAGGTACTGCATGAACTTGTGAGAAAGTTCCTTGATTTCGGCCTTTTGCACCGTGCAGACGGCCGTGAAGAGCGCCAGCGCGCCTTCCTTCGGATACACGAACTCCACAGGGAAGCCGGTGTCTTTCAGGGCCTGAACGCGGCCGCTGCCCCAGACGCCGATCACGCCGTCGCCGTTTTGAAAGAGCTCGGTCATCTTGCCGGGAGAGGGCTCCCACGCCAGCACGTTGGGGCCGACCTCGTCGATCATGGCTTTGAAGCCCGGTTCGATGTCGTTGACGCTGCCGCCGCGCAGTTCAGCGAACTTGATCAGGGTGTGCAGGCCGTAACCGTTCGTGATGGGCGGGATCACCAGCTTGTCTTTGTATTTTTCGTCGGTGAGGTCTTCCCAGGAGGTGGGGGCCGGCCAGTTCTTCTTGGCGAAGTATTCGGTGTTGTAGAAGAGCCCCGTGCCGATGACGCCCAGCGCCAGCGCCTTGGTGTCGGCAATGCGTGCCAGCGGGTAAAGGTCGTCGTAGATGGGGGCCGGCTGGAAGTCGGCGCAGAAGCCGAACTGCACGGCCTGCTGCATCGGTGCGTCGTCGACGATGATCACGTCGAACTGCGGGTTGTTGCGCTCGGCCTGAAGCTTGGCCAGCGTGTCGGTGGAGTTGCCGGCCACATAGGTAACGCGCGCGCCGGTTTGTTTTTCGAATTCCGGAATGATCTTTTCCTTGAACAGCGTTTCGGTGGATCCGCCGTATGCGGCAAGGTAGAGATCCTGGGCCGCCGCTGCGCCGGAGACGGCGATACACACGGCGGTAAGGGCAAAGCTGAGTGGCTTGCGCATAGTTTGCTCCTCGGGTGGGTGAAAAGAGAGAAATGCAGTCTACGGGAAATTGTCATTTTGACGACACTAGTGTTTACACCTAGTCATGCTTTTAATGCATGGGTCAGATAGCCTATAGAGCCATGTATATGCAAGAAATTTCTTGAATCTATGTTGAAAAAATATGAAATTCCGAAAATTGCATGTCGAAAAGACATAAACTAGCTGACCGCAGCCATGTAAAGTTGGCGCACCTGCGCGTGTGTGGCGTGCAGCAGAAGAACAGCAACACATAAAGGGAAAGCGAGGAGACTCGATGAGCAAGCGACTGACGTTGCGCCACCTGGAGGCTTTTCGTGCCGTCATGGCGCGCAACTCCGTTACGGGTGCGGCCGAACTGCTGGGCGTGACGCAGCCGGTGGTGACCCGGCTGATTTCCGATTTCGAAGACCGGGTGGCGTTTCCGCTGTTCATCCGCAAGAAAGGGCGCCTGATTCCCACGGCCGAGGCACTGCTGCTCATCGACGACGTGCAGCAGGCCATGACGCTCGTCGAGCGCATCAGCTATGCCTCATCCAGCATCCGTGAGCTCAAGCAGGGCAAGTTGCTGGTGGCGGCCGCACCTGCCGTGGCGCTGTGCTGCCTGCCGCAGGCCATCGCAACATTCACCAAAGAAAACCCCGAGACGCTAATTTCGTTGCACATGGATGCCTCTCCTACCGTGCTCGACATGGTGCACGAAGGCCGCGCCGACCTGGGGGTGGCCATGCTGCCGGCCAGCGCCACCACGTCGGGCAACCGCGAACTGCTGCTTTCCGGGCGCATGGTGGCCGTGGTGCCGCGCGGCCACCGTCTGGCCGGTGAGCCGGTGCTGCGCCCGGCGGATTTCGACGGTGAAGACTTCATTTCCATGTCGCCCCTGATCGAGGCGCGCACGATCATCGATTCCATCTTCATGGCGCACAACGTACAGCGCCGCATACGCATCGAAACGCAAATCTCGCTGGCCGTGATTCGCCACATCGAAGCCGGGGCGGGCATCAGTCTGGTCGATCCGGTTACGGCGGCCGGTTACCGCAGCGACCTCGTCCGCTTCATTCCGTTTGAGCCCGCGGTGGTTAACGACTATACGCTCGTTACGTCGGCAAAGCGCAAACCGCCGCTCATCATGAAGCCGTTCATCGAGCACGTGCGCCAGCATATTTCCGAGATGGTTCCGCCTGCCTGGCGCATGACACCGTAGGCGGGGTTGGTTCGACGGCATGGGGCTTGCCCGCAGGGCCGGCTGGTGCCACATGTGGCCGGTCAACCCCCTTCACTAACGGAGGTCACCCCATGGCTGTCGTCATCGAACGCCGCTACTGCGATGCCATCCACCCCCTGCATGCCGTGCTGCTGGCCGGCGGCGTACCGCTGTACCTGGGCGTCGCCCTGTGTGATTGGGCCTACATGGCGTCGTTCCACATTCAGTGGTCGAATTTTGCCTCGTGGCTGATCGTGGGCGGGCTGATACTCACCGCCGTGACGCTGGTGTTTGCACTCGTCGATCTGTTGCGGCCGCGGCGTCGGGACCAGAACATTGCGGCATATTTTGTGGTGCTGCTGGCCACGTGGGTGGTGGGATTCTTCAATGCGCTGCTGCATGCGCGTGATGCCTGGGCCGTGATGCCCGGGGGCATGATTCTTTCACTGGTCACGCTGCTGCTGTCGATCGCGGCGGTATGGCTCGCCTTTCCGACCAGCCGTATGGGAGACCCGGTATGAGAAGCGCGCATTTTGTTGGCATGGTTTCCGTTGCCGGCGTTCTGGCGGCGTGCGGGGCAGAACCGCAGACCCCGCAGTACGGCCCCAACCCCGAATTACCGGCCCCCAAGCGGGGCGTGCTGCCCAGTATGGTGATTGCCGAGCCCGCCCCGTGGGGCGACCGGGTGCCGACCGTTCCCGAGGGCTATGCCATTCGCGCGATCGCCACCGATCTCAAGATTCCGCGCCAGACACTGGTGCTGCCTAATGGCGATATCCTTGTGGCGGAAGGTCGTGGCGGCAATGCGCCCAGTCTCAAGCCCAAAGACGTGATTGCCGGCTACATCAAGGCCCGGGGCACCACGTCGGTGGCAAGCGGCAACCGGCTCACGCTGCTGCGCGATGCCGATGGCGACGGCGCATACGAACTGCAGACCGTATTTGCCGAAAACCTGAATGCACCTTACGGCCTGGCCTTGGTCGACGACACGCTCTACGTCGCCAATCAGGACGAACTGGTGAAGTTCACCTACCGCGAAGGCCAGACGCAGGCCGAGGGGCCGCCCGAACGCGTGACCGAGCTGCCTTCCGAAATCAACCATCACTGGACCAAGGCGCTCGCGGCGAGCGCCGACGGCCGCTTTCTGTACGTGGGCATCGGTTCGAACAGCAATATCACCGAGCGAGGCATGACGGCGGAGGTCGATCGCGCCGTGATCTGGGAAGTGGATGCACAGACGGGTGCGCGGCGCACCTATGCTACGGGTGTGCGCAACCCCACGGCACTTGCCGTTCACCCTGAATCCGGCGAGCTGTGGGCGGTGGTGAACGAACGCGATGAAATCGGCCCGGATCTGGTTCCCGATTACCTGACCGCCGTTCAGGATGGCGGGTTCTACGGCTGGCCGTACAGTTATTGGGGCAGTAACGTTGACGACCGCGTGCGCCCGCAAGACCCTGAAAAGGTGGCCTCTGCGATTACGCCCGATTATTCGTTGGGGGCGCATGTGGCGGCCCTGGGCGTGGATTTCTCGGTACCGGAAATGGGTGCACAGTTCGCCGACGGCGTGTTCGTGGGCGAACACGGCAGCTGGAACCGCGCCGATCCGGTAGGCTACAAGGTGGTCTTCGTGCCGTTCACGGGCGGCCGGCCCACGGGCGAGCCGATCGAGTTCGTGGGCGGCTTTCGCGATAATGATGGTACGACGCGCGGCCGGCCCGTGGGGGTAACGGTTGACCCGCGCGGCGCGCTGATCGTGGCGGATGATCTGGCGAACGTGGTGTGGCGGGTCACGCCGCAGCCATGAGCTTGATCTGCGATCTTCCTGCTGAAGGATCTTCGTCAGGTCGTCGTTCGTGATACCGGTATCTGCCGTGACGACGTTTGCAGGGTGTTGAACACGGGTCAATCGACTCACCCATGCTTCGGGTGCCGCGCCGCTGAACGCCTTACTGCCCGTATTCCACCACCAGCAGTGCCGTCACGACCGATTCCCCCGCATTGGCCAATGCGTGCTGCACGTCGACGGCGTAGCGTGCCGTTTCACCCCCCGTGACGATTTTTTCGGCCGCCGCCGACTGCACGCGCACCGACCCTGTGAAAACGGTCAGGTGCTCGCGCGCGCCGCGTTCGTGCGCCTCTGATGCGAGGACACCGCCCGGCTCGATGGAAAGCTGATACCACTCGAGCCGCCCCGCAAGTTCAATGGGGCCCAGTATGCGCAGTTCGCACTTCCCATCGGGGCTGCGTATCACCGGGGTGGCATGTTCGGCCACCACCGTAATGGCCGGAGTATCGGCCGCGGCTGGCGACGATGCCAGGATGTCGGTCAGTTCCACCCCCAGCGCATTTGCAAGCCGCCACAGTACGGCCACGGTGGGGTTGGCCTGATTACGTTCGATCTGCGAAAGCATTGATTTCGAAACGCCGGCGCGCCGTGACAGTTCATCGAGCGAAAGCTTGTGCTCCTGGCGCAGACTCTGCAGCGTGGCGCCGACTGCGGGCGGGCCTTCGGGTGCGGGGGGGAAAACAGGGGCTTGCATTGAGCGTATGTGTTCGATATATTGTGCATATGGTTCGATATAGTGAATTATTCTATTTATCGAACGATTCGATTCTACAGGACGCCCGCTATGCCAACAAGCCAAGATTTTTACGCCGCTGTGCGGCAGGAGCTGCAGTCGATTAAGGATGCCGGTCTGTACAAGTCGGAACGCATCATCGCTTCACCGCAGGGCGGCGAGATCCGGCTTCAGGACGGCAGCCGGCTCGTCAACCTGTGCGCCAACAACTACCTGGGTCTGTCATCGCACCCGCGGGTGCTTGAGGCAGCGCGCGAGGCGCTTGACGGGCGTGGCTTTGGCCTGAGCTCCGTGCGCTTCATCTGCGGCACGCAAGATTTGCATAAGGCGCTTGAACAGCGCCTTTCGCAGTTCCTGGGCACGGAAGACACCATACTGTATGGCTCCGCATTCGATGCGAACGGCGGCCTGTTCGAAACCCTGCTGGGTGAGCACGACGCGGTCATCAGCGACGCGCTGAACCACGCCTCGATCATCGACGGCATCCGGCTCAGCAAGGCGCAGCGCTACCGCTACCATCATGACGACATGGCCGATCTGCGCCGCCAGCTCGAGGCGGCCGATGCGGCCGGCGCGCGGTTCAAGCTGGTATTTACCGATGGCGTGTTCTCGATGGACGGCACGATTGCGCGGCTCGATGAAATCCGCGCGTTGTGCGATGAGTACGGTGCATTGCTGGGTATCGATGAATGTCACGCCACCGGATTCCTGGGCGCCCGCGGGCGCGGCACCCATGAATACCGGGGTGTGTTCGGCAAGATCGACATCATTACCGGCACGCTGGGCAAGGCGCTGGGGGGTGCATCCGGGGGCTTCACCAGCGCGCGGCGCGAAGTGGTGGAGCTGCTGCGGCAACGTTCGCGCCCCTATCTTTTCTCCAATAGCGTCGCGCCCACCATCATCGGTGCCACGATTGCGGTGCTCGACCTGCTGGAAGCCGACACCACCCTGCGCGACCGCCTGGAGCACAACGCACGTTACCTGCGCAACGGGCTGCAGTCGGCCGGCTTCGAATTGAAACCCGGCGACCATCCGATCATTCCCGTGATGGTGCACGAGGCCGAACCGGCGCAGCGTCTGTCGCAGCGCCTGCTTGAGCTGGGCGTGTACGTGGTGGGGTTCTTTTACCCCGTGGTGCCGCAGGGGCAGGCGCGCGTGCGTGTTCAGGTCAGCGCCGAACATACCCAGGAACAGCTCGACCGGGCTCTGGCCGCCTTTACCCAGGCCGGCCGGGAGCTGGGGCTGATCTGAACGGGCTTTCGTCATACCACGCCCCACAAGGGCCTTTGCAAGGAAACAACCATGAACCGCAACGCCACCCCCACACCGCGTGTTCTGATCATTGGCGCGAACGGCCAGCTGGGTACCGAACTGGCTGCGGCACTTGCCGCGCGTTACGGCGCAGAACAGGTCGTCACGAGCGACCGTGTCGCTCAGGGGCGGCACCCGCAACTTAAGCACGAGGTGCTTGACGTCACCGACATGGCTGCCTTGGAAGCGGTTGTCGAGCGCCACGGCATCAACCAAATCTACCACCTTGCCGCCGCGCTTTCGGCGGCGGGCGAAAAGGCGCCGGGCTGGGCCTGGAACCTGAACATGGGCGGCTTGCTGAACGTGCTGGAACTGGCCCGCACTAAGCACATCGACAAAGTGTTCTGGCCCAGTTCGATCGCCGCCTTCGGGCCCACGACTCCGGCCGACCATACGGCCCAGCACACCATCATGGAACCCACGACCGTGTACGGTATTTCGAAGCTGGCGGGCGAAGGCTGGTGCCGCTGGTATTTCGAGAATCACGGCGTGGACGTGCGCAGCATTCGCTACCCGGGCCTCATCTCGTGGAAGACGCCGCCGGGCGGGGGCACCACCGATTACGCGGTCGACATCTTTCATTGCGCACTGCGTGGCGAACCCTACACCTGCTTTCTGGACGCCGACGAAGCCCTGCCCATGATGTACATGGACGACGCCGTGCGCGCCACGATCGAACTGATGGAGGCGCCCGCGCAGCGCATCACCGAGCGCGGCAGCTATAACCTTGCGGGCGTCAGCTTCACGCCGGCGCAGCTGGCCGCCGAACTACGCCGGCATCTGCCGCGCTTCGCGATCCGCTATGCGCCCGATTTTCGCCAGGGTATTGCGCGCGGCTGGCCGAACTCCATCGACGATTCGGCCGCCCGCGCAGACTGGGGCTGGAAACCGGCTTACGGGCTCGCCGAGCTCGTGGCGACCATGCTGCACAACCTGGCCCACGAGGTCGAGCACGCCATACCGCACGCAGCCTGATTCAATCAGGCATCAGCAGATTGCGGCTTGCGTCGACGGTGCTGCGAATCAGGTCCCACACGGCCTTCATGCGTGGCAGCGGGCGGTTTTCGGTTGGCATCGACATCCAGAAGCGCCGCACGAAGCGCACCTGGTCGGGCAGCACGCGCTGCAGCAGGGCGTCGCGCTCGGCCAGAAACGCGGGCAATACCGCCACGCCCGCTGCGGCGCGCGTCGCCTGGTATTGCGCCAGCAGGCTGGTGCTGCGCAGGGCAATGCGCTCCGGGCGGTGGTCTTCGTCGAGGTATTGCAGTTCCTTTGAAAACAGCAGGTCTTCCACGTAGCCGATGAAGCTGAGTTCGCGCAGATCGTTCAGGCTGCGCACGGGCGGGTGCTGCGCCAGATAATGCTTGGCCGCGTACAGATGCAGACTATAGTCGCACAGCCGGGTGGTCAGAACGGGCCCGCGCGCAGGCCGTTCCAGCGAGATCACGATATCGGCTTCCCGACGCGACAGATTCACCTGGCGCGGCAAGGCCAGCAGGTCGATCACCAGGCGCGGGTGCTGGCGCGCGAAGGTTGCGAGCGCCGGTGCCAGAATCACCGTGCTGAACGCCTCGGTCACGCCCACCCGCACCACCCCCGACAGTTCTTCCTCGGTGCTGGCCGGCGCGCTGAACTCCAGTTTGCGAAACGACTGCTCCATGTCTTCCACCTGCGGCAGCAGGCGCCGCCCGGCTTCCGTGAGCCGGTGCCCGCTCGCTTCACGCAGAAAGAGCTGGGCACCGATGCCGCGCTCCAGCGCCTGAATGCGCAGCGCCACCGTGGTGTGATCCACCCCCAGGCGGCGTGCTGCGGCCGTGAGCGTGCCGGCACGCGACAGTTCAAGAAAGTAGCGCAGGTTGTCCCAATCCATGGCCGCCGCCTGTGTATTTTTGCAAAACCATTGCGCGGAATTGGCTATTGATTATGCAGTTTTGCAAAGCTAGCATGAATCCATGCGAGCGCACAGCCCGTGCGCCGAATTCATTCCTATAACGGAGACAGCCATGACCGCCAATCCCGACCTTGTTGCACAAGGCGAAAGCGCCGTGAACGCCCGCGGCGACGTGCCCACCGTCAAGCTGCTGATCGACGGCAAGTTCGTCGAGTCGCAAACCACCGAATGGCGCGACATCATCAACCCCGCCACCCAGGAAGTGCTGGCCCGCGTGCCCTTTGCCACCGCGCAGGAGGTCGATGCCGCCGTGGCCAGCGCCAAGGAAGCATTCAAGACATGGCGCAAGACGTCCATCGGAACCCGTGCCCGCATCTTCCTCAAGCTGCAACAGCTCATTCGCGAAAACATGAGCGAACTGGCACAGATTCTGACCCGCGAGCAGGGCAAGACCCTGCCGGATGCGGAAGGCGACGTCTTTCGCGGGCTGGAAGTGGTTGAACACGCGGCCAACATCGGCACGCTGCAAATGGGCGAAGTGGCCAATAACGTGGCCGGTGGCGTCGATACCTATACGATTCTGCAGCCGCTGGGCGTGTGCGCCGGCATCACACCGTTCAACTTCCCGGCCATGATTCCGCTGTGGATGTTCCCCATGGCCATCGCCACCGGCAACACCTTCGTTCTCAAGCCGTCTGAGCAAGACCCCATGGTCACCATGCGGCTGGTCGAGCTGGCGCTTGAAGCCGGTATTCCTGCGGGCGTGCTGAACGTGGTGCACGGCGGCGAAGATGTGGTGAATGCGATTTGCGACCATCGCGATATCAAGGCCATCAGCTTCGTCGGTTCCACCCGCGTGGGCACGCACGTGTACAACCGTGCCAGCCTGGCCGGCAAGCGCGTGCAGTGCATGATGGGTGCCAAGAACCACGCCATCATCATGCCCGACGCCAACAAGGAACAGACGCTCAATGCCCTGGTGGGCGCGGCCTTCGGCGCGGCGGGTCAGCGCTGCATGGCGCTGTCGGTGGCCGTGCTGGTGGGCGAGGCGCGCAACTGGATTCCCGAGCTGGTGGAAAAGGCGCGCGGGCTCAAGGTCAGCGCCGGTACCGAACCGGGTACCGACGTCGGCCCGCTGATCTCGAAGGCGGCGCTGCAGCGTGTTGAAGGCCTGATCGAGCGCGGCGTGCAGGAAGGGGCCACCCTGGAGCTTGACGGTCGCAATCCGCACGTGGCCGGCTACGAGCAGGGCAATTTCGTGGGCCCCACCATTTTCTCGGGCGTGAAGCAGGGCATGGCGATCTATGAACAGGAAATCTTCGGCCCGGTGCTGTGCGTGATGGACGCCGCCGATATCGACGAGGCCATCGAAATCATCAACGCCAACCCCAACGGCAATGGCACGGCCATCTTCACGCAGTCGGGCGCAGCGGCACACCGCTTCCGCGAGGAAATCGACGTCGGCCAGGTGGGTATCAACCTGCCGATCCCCGTACCCGTTCCCCTGTTCTCGTTCACTGGCTCGCGTGCGTCCAAGCTGGGTGATCTGGGCCCCTACGGCAAGCAGGTGGTGCTGTTCTACACTCAGACGAAGACGGTGACGGAGCGCTGGTTCGACGACAGCACGGTGGCGCATGCGCCCAACACCACCATCAGTCTCAAGTGAAGCTCAATAACAACCATACGGAGACAACACCATGAAGATTGCGTTCATCGGTCTGGGCAACATGGGTGCGCCCATGGCGCTGAACCTGCACAAGGCCGGTTTCAGCATCAGCGGCTATGACATTTCCAGTGCCAGCTGCGAAGCGCTGCGTGCGCAGGGTGTGCCCATTGCCGATTCTGCCGGGGCGGCTGCCACCGACGCCGATGTGGTGATCAGCATGCTGCCCGCGAGCCAGCACGTCGAACAGCTGTACCTGGGCGAGACCGGGCTGCTGCAGGTGATGAAGCAGGGCGCGCTGCTGATCGACTGCAGCACCATCGCCGCGGAGACCTCGCGCAAGCTGGCGCAGGCGGCCGAGGCGCGGGGCATCAGCGCGATCGATGCGCCGGTTTCGGGTGGCACGGGGGGCGCCATTGCCGGCACGCTCACGTTCATCGTGGGCGGCAAGGCGGCCGATCTCGAACGTGCCCGGCCACTGCTCGAGAAGATGGGCGCCAACATTTTCCACGCCGGAGATGCCGGCGCGGGTCAGACGGCCAAGATCTGCAATAACATGCTGCTGGGCATCCTCATGATCGGTACCTCCGAGGCCATTGCCCTGGGCGTGGCCAACGGGCTTGATCCGAAGGTGCTGTCCGAGATCATGCGCCGCAGTTCGGGCGGCAACTGGGCGCTGGAAAAATACAACCCGCTGCCGGGCGTCATGGAAAACGTGCCGGCCTCGAAGAATTATGCCGGCGGGTTTGGCGTGGATCTCATGCTGAAAGACCTGGGCCTTGCCCAGGAAAACGTGCGTGCCGTGAAGGCGGTGACGCCACTTGGGGCGCTGGCTCATGCGCTGTATTCGGCACATAGCCAGGCGGGTAACGGCGCGCTGGA
>Ga0079223_10000411_pt1 | contig 21416 bp, 16 predicted proteins | sample Stecom2011_FD_75072 | JGI IMG/M metagenome (GOLD analysis project Ga0079223, IMG submission 75072) | Agricultural soil microbial communities from Utah to study Nitrogen management - Steer compost 2011 | ecosystem: Environmental > Terrestrial > Soil > Agricultural land | place: USA: Utah...
TGAAGAGCTTGACATTCAAAAACAGGCTTCCGAAAACTCTTTGTTCGCACAATTACAAGCAGCCGTTAGAAGCAGAAATGCCGCACGTATCAGTTTGGAAGCTCAAAACAAGAATCTAAAGCAGGCGGAGAACGCAACAGAAATATTGTTTAAAAATTATGAGACTGGCACGATTGATTTTAGAGAGGTTTTGGATGTGCAGGAACTGCAGTTGCAATTTCAAATCAATCGAATTGAAGCTATAGGTGATTATTTCAAGCAAACAAGCGTTATCGACTATTTTACGGCTAGGAAATTATAAGTATTTATCTATGAAAATAGCTTATCTTATAATGTGATAGCTAAAAAAAAAATAAGTATTCATTTAAATCAGAATCAACATGAACTTTTCGAATAAAAATAACAAACATAAAAACAACAATAAAAAGGTTGTGAAGAAAAATTTAAGAGTAACTACAACAATTATTGCAATGGCTTTTTTAAGCCTTACAATAATGTCCTGTAGAGACACAAAAAAGGACGATTCTCATTATAGAATGGATTCCGAAATGATGGATGATGGTCATCATCATGACTCGTCAATGAACAATGATGATATGAAAGAATCACAAGAGATTATGGTTTCCAAAGTACAAAATCCTGAATCAGAATTGGTATTGGCAGACTATATGACACTTAAAAATGCTTTAGTAGAAACGGATAATAAAGCGGCTTCAGAAGCTGGAAAGAAACTTGAAAATACCTTAAAAAGTTTTAAATTAGATAGCTATCCTACTGAACAACAAAAGAAATTACAGCAAATTATAGCATCGGCCATCGAACATTCAGGAGAAATTGCACATAGTGGTATGAAGGAACAACGTGCTCATTTTCAGATGTTGAACAATGCAATAACCGAAATGGTAGCTATTACCGGAACAGAACACACACTTTACCAACAGTATTGTCCCATGTACGGAGATGGTGGTGCTTGGTTGAGTGCTGAGAAAAATATTAGAAATCCATACTTTGGTAGTAAAATGATGACATGTGGAACCGTACAAAAGAAAATAAATTAATTACACCTTTTAGAGGATGTTCTAATATATCTATAGTTACTTTAAAGTCTTTGTTTGAATGATTGAACGAAAGCTTCATATAGAATAATATGAATAACTAATTTTTAAAAAAACCAAAATGACACATACATACAACATAGAGGGAATGACCTGCAATGGTTGCAGAAGCCACGTTGAAAAGATACTTTCTGAGGTGGAAGGCGTCTCAAAGGCTACCGTGGATTTAGAGAAAAAAGAAGCAATCATTGAAATGGAAAACCATATTTCAATCGAAAAGTTTCAGAAAGCTTTAAAAGATGATGGGGGAAGTTATAGCATCTATAATGTGGGAGAACAACCCCATACTTCCGAAATCGAGAAAGAAAAACTTCCAAAAGGTGTGGGTACCGGTGTTTTTTATTGTCCAATGCATTGCGAAGGCGATAAAATTTACAACAAACCCGGAGATTGCCCGGTGTGTGGCATGGATTTGGTCGAAGAGCAAAATTTATCAGCTATAACCAAAGAGCAATGGACCTGCCCGATGCACCCAGAAGTTGTACAAGATGAAGCAGGTTCCTGCCCAATATGTGGTATGGATTTAGTTCCCATGCAACCCGATCTTTCGGCAGAAGAGAAAACCTATAAAAAACTATTGAAGAAGTTTTGGATAGCCATGGCCTTCACGTTACCAATTTTTATTATTGCCATGAGCGAAATGCTTACTACAAATCCATTATATGACATTATGGAGCAGCAAAGTTGGAATTGGGTTCAATTTGCACTCTCCATTCCAGTGGTGTTTTATGCCACTTGGATGTTTTTTGAACGTGCTTATAGAAGTATAAAAACATGGAATCTTAATATGTTTACTTTGATAGGCATTGGTGCTGGTGTGGCTTGGTTGTTCAGTGTGGTAGCCATGCTTTTTCCAGATGTTTTTCCAGATCAGTTTCTATCGGAATCTGGTGCGGTACACGTTTATTTTGAAGCCGCAACCGTAATTTTAACGTTGGTACTTTTAGGTCAATTGTTGGAAGCGCGTGCACACAGTAAAACCAATTCGGCGGTCAAAGAGTTACTAAAATTAGCGCCTAATAAAGCCGTTAAAATGGTAGATGGCGAAGAGGTAGTAGTAAGTATCGATAAAATTGTATTGAACGATATTTTAAAGGTGAAACCAGGTGAAAAAATTCCTGTAGATGGTATCATCACCGAAGGAGAGACTAGTATCGATGAATCGATGATTACTGGAGAGCCGATACCTGTAAGTAAAACTATAGACGACCAAGTAAGCAGTGGAACTATTAATGGCAATCAAACATTTTTGATGAAAGCAGAAAAAGTAGGAAGCGATACCTTACTGTCTCAAATTATCAAGTTAGTTAATGATGCCAGTCGAAGTCGTGCGCCCATTCAAAATTTAGCCGATAAAGTATCGGGTTATTTTGTGCCGGTAGTAGTTATTATATCTTTAATAACTTTTGGAGTTTGGGCCATTTGGGGACCAGAACCGGCTTATGTCTATGCTTTGGTCAATGCCATTGCCGTATTAATTATTGCTTGTCCTTGTGCCTTAGGATTGGCCACACCTATGTCCGTTATGGTAGGTGTTGGAAAGGGCGCTCAAAATGGCGTCTTAATCAGAAATGCTGAAGCCCTTGAGAAAATGGATAAAGTAGATGTTTTGATTATTGATAAAACAGGAACTATTACTGAAGGAAGACCAACTGTGGAAAAAGTGGGTGCTTTTGGCACTAGTTTTTCCGAAGCTGAGGTGCTTCAATATATTGTGTCTTTAAATAGTAATTCCGAACATCCATTGGCAGAAGCCACCGTTAAATATGGTAAAGAACAGAAAGCCGAAGTATTAAAATCTGATGGATTTAGTGCCGTTACTGGTAAAGGTGTTGAAGGTAAAGTAAACGCTAAAAACGTCGCATTAGGAAATCCTGAAATGATGAGTTATGCGCAAGCAGAAATTTCTTCAAAAATGGAAGAAGAAGCAAAAACTTATCAAAAACAAGGTAAAACTGTTTCTTATTTGTCGATAGACAAAGAGGTTGTTGGTTATGTGGTTATTGGCGATAAAATAAAACCTACAAGTGCAAAAGCCATCAAAGAACTTCAAGAAAGAGGTATTGAAGTTATTATGATGACTGGCGATAATCATGACACAGCGCAAGCAGTGGCCACAGAACTTCATCTTACAGATTTTAAGGCAAGCATGCTCCCAGAAGATAAGCTCAAGGAAGTAGAAAAATTACAAAAACTAGGAAAGGTAGTTGCCATGGCAGGTGACGGTATCAATGATGCACCGGCCTTAGCGAAGAGTGATGTTGGAATAGCCATGGGCACAGGTACAGATGTGGCTATCGAAAGCGCCATGATTACCTTGGTAAAAGGCGACTTGCACGGTATTGTTAAAGCTCGAAAACTAAGTCATGCTGTGATGAAAAACATCAAGCAAAACCTCTTTTTCGCACTCATTTATAACACCTTAGGAGTGCCGATTGCAGCAGGCGTTTTATTTCCATTTTTCGGTATTTTATTATCACCTATGATTGCTGCCTTAGCCATGAGTTTTAGTTCGGTATCTGTTATTGGAAATGCATTAAGATTAAGAACCGCTAAGGTTTAACTTAAACAAAATTTAAACAAATGAAAAAGAATATCATTTACATTAGAGCGGCCTTAATTATTGGTCTTCTAGGTGGTTTTCTGCTATTCGGTGGAAAAACTGCGACAAATAATGACAACCACGAACATGCCGAAGAGGTTTCACAAATGTGGACTTGTTCCATGCATCCACAAATCATGCAGCCCGAACCAGGCGATTGCCCACTATGTGGCATGGATTTAATCCCAGCAGATTCTGGAGGTGAAGGTCTTGCCTTGAATGAGATAAGAATGACAACCAACGCCATGGCCTTGGCAAATATTCAAACAACAGTTGTAGGTAATAGCTCTGAAACAGAAGAAAACTCTTTATTGCTTTCTGGAAAAATTATGCCTAATGAAGAAGCCAATGCGGTGCAAGCCAGTTATTTTGAAGGTCGAATAGAAAAGTTAAATGTCAATTTTACCGGAGAAGAAATCCGAAAAGGACAGTTATTGGCTACCATTTATGCACCGGCTCTTGTGGCAGCACAACAGGAACTTTTAACGGCAGCTTCTATGAAGGAGTCCCAACCCGCCTTGTATAAAGCCGTTAGAAATAAATTAAAACTATGGAAACTTTCGGAAGACCAAATTAACCAAATTGAAACTTCTGGAAAAGTACGAGAGAATTTCCCAATTTATGCCACTGTTTCTGGTACGGTTTCCGAAAAAATGGCAGAGGAAGGCGATTATGTAAAACAAGGGCAACCTATAGTGAAAGTTAGTGATTTAGGAACTGTATGGGCCATGTTTGACGCTTATGAGAACCAAATTTCACAGCTAAAGAAAGGTCAAAAAATATCTGTAACTACCAATGCGTATCCCAATAGGGAATTTGAAGCCACCATTTCTTTTATCGATCCAAGTTTAAATACCCAATCCCGAACTGTTTCAGTTAGAGCCACTTTAAATAATAAAGAGGCTATTTTAAAACCAGGAATGTTTGTTACCTCAAAAGTTCAGATAGCAAAAAACACTAATAATCAATCACAAATAAGTGTTCCAGCATCTGCAGTACTTTGGACAGGAAATAGATCTTTGGTCTATGTGAAAACAAATCCAGACGAACCCATTTTTAAAATGCGCGAAGTTGGCTTAGGTGCTAAAAACGGTGAGATGTATACCATTCTTGATGGTTTGTCCAATGGAGAAGAAATAGTAACCCATGGTACTTTTACAGTAGATGCGGCAGCACAGCTTCAGGGTAAGAAGAGTATGATGAATACCGAAGGACCTTCTGAAATAGATGCCACAAAGTATTTATCGAATGTTGAAAGATTGGAAGTGCCATCAAAGTTTCAGGCACAGTTAAAAGCAGTTTTTGATGATTATATGACCATTGAAAATGCTTTGGTCAAGGACGATTCAGAAACACCAAAAGAGGCGGCTGGGGATTTGCTTAAAAGTCTTCAAAAAGTGGATATGAAGCTTGTAAAAGAGGAGCCAGGACATAGTCATTGGATGCTGTTGGATAAGGAACTTCGAGAGGCTGCCCTAGCAATTTCAAAAACATCTGATATTAAAGAACAAAGAGATCATTTTATTCATCTTTCGGCACATTTAATTAATGCCGTGAAAACTTTTGGTATCAACCAAACGGTATATGTGGATTATTGTCCCATGGTGAATAATGATGTTGGGGCATATTGGTTAAGTACTAAAGAAGAAATTCTTAACCCATATTTTGGAGATGCCATGTTAACATGTGGAGAAGTAAAACAAATTATAGAATAAATTAAAAACAATTAAATTAAAAACAATGAAGAAAGTAATTTTAAGTATCGCTGTAATTGCAGGTATGGGTTTAACCAGTTGTAAAAACGAAGCAAAACAAGAAACGGCAACAATTGAAGTATCTGAAGAAATTGCCATGGCAGACCTGTCTTTTGGTGTAAGAGGTAATTGTGGCATGTGTAAGAAAACCATCGAAAAAGCAGCAAATAGCGTTGCAGGTGTTACTAGTGCTAATTGGGATGTAGATAAAAAGAAAATCGACGTGTCGTTTGATGATACCAAAACGGATGCTATGGCAATTCATAACGCCATTGCAGCATCAGGTTATGATACAGAAAAAGCAACTGGACATTTAGATGCCTATGAAAATTTACCAGGATGTTGTAAATACGATCACGACATGCAAATGAATCAATCTGGTGACATAAAAGCAGAGGTACACTAATTAAAAAATAGTAGATGTAAAAAAAGAGTTCTTTATTAGAGCTCTTTTTTTATATTTCAATGCCATTTTTTTCCTTTCTTTTATAAGTTTTTTGAATGAATTTCGTCTAAGGAACTTATAGGCAATAAAAAATAATTCTGGATTTTCATATTGTTTCATTTCTATTTATAGTATTTTAGAAAAAGCTTCTCTTTTAAAGTTAGTAAAAGATGAGATTCAAGGCATTCATAATTATTAAACAATGTAAATTTGTAAAATGAAAGAAGCGCTTTTATTCCAAGTAGAAATATATGTAGCAGAACTGTTAAATAAGCAGCTCTCATCAACAAATTATTATCATAACGCCATTCATACTAGACGCGTTGTAGCTCATGTTGAAGAATTAGCTGCCAAGGAACAATGCACGGAACAGGAAACAATAGCTTTACTGGTAGCAGCATGGTTTCATGATACGGGTTATATTCATTCTGATAAGGAACACGAAGAAGAAAGTGTGAAAATGGCTCATTCCTTTTTAAAACAACAAGGAGTTTCTGAAGAAATCCAGAGTTTGGTTGAGCAATTAATTCTAGCTACAAAAAGTGAGTATGAGCCCAAGAATAAACTAGAAGGCATTATTAAAGATGCCGATTGTGGCCATGTAGCTTCTGAAGAATTTATAGACATTTCAATGAATCTGATGAAAGAATTAAATGTCAAAAACCAATGCAATCTTTCTGAAATTGCATGGATGCAAGAGACTTTGGTTTTTCTAAAAAATCATTCGTTTTACTCCAATTCTGCAAAAAAACTTTGGCAGCCAAAAAAGGAAATTAACCAATTAGAAGTTCAAAGGAAATTAGATAGACTTTCAACTAAAAAAAAGAAAAAAGGAAAAAGCTCAGGATTTGGCAGAGGTGTGGAGACTTTGTTTCGAGTACAATTAAAAAATCATATAGAATTAAGTGCCATTGCAGATACTAAAGCCAATATTTTACTCTCTGTAAATGCTATTATTATTTCGGTAGCACTATCTAATTTAATTCCAAAACTGGATAGTCCATCAAATTTATTTTTAGTATATCCCACTTTAATTTTAACACTTTTTAGTGTGGCTTCTGTGGTGCTATCTGTTTTATCTACACGTCCAAAAATATCTAATGTGGCAATTACTAAAGATATGATTCGGCAGAATAAAACCAACATCCTGTTTTTTGGAAACTTTCAAAAAATGAGTTTGGAAGATTTTGAATGGGGAATCGACTATTTAATGGATAACGAAGAAACCTTATACAATTCACTCACCAAAGATTTATATTATTTAGGACTTGTGCTTAATAGGAAATATAAATTATTACGAATTACCTATACTGTTTTTATGTTTGGAATTATTATATCATCCGCAGCATTTATTTATAGTTATTATATAAATCTAGTCGCATAATATTAATTAAGGAAAAAATGAAAAATAGAAATACAAGACCCTTTAAAGTAATTATGTCCTTACGCTTATTAAAGGAAAAACTTGAAGCCTTATTAAAATCCAACAACAAAAGTGTTCATACACAAGCGAAGCAAGCTTTAGAACTTTTTGATAAGGATTCCGTATTGTTAAGGGGAACAGAATCTATTGCAGAATTCCTTACAGAGAAACCTGTTTTAGATCAGTTAATGACTTTTGTTTTTCCAACTGCTTTAACAGATAACGAAATTAAAGGAGCTGTTTTTCCTCATTCTAACGAGGTGTTTTATTGCAGTGCAAGACTCCAAAACATTATCAACACAGCCAATACAGACGAGAATCTATTTGATAGTCTATACAAGGAGTTTGAAGGCTCTTTCGATTTGCTTACATATGCCATTATATTAAATATTTATTATAAATACCAGGTAGATTTTGAAAGACCAAAAACAATATCAGTAACCGATAAACGGGGTAATAGTAAAAGGTATCGGGTAGTTTTTAATGCTGATTTTCTGGATATCTATCCAAATGAAAAAGCCATAGAAATTACACCTGAGATTTTAGACGAATTATTGAGTCATGCGGACAGAATTGATATTTGGGAAAAATATTTTCCAAAGGACTCATGGACCCTTGAAGGATTTGGAATTTTAACTCTTATTGATACCTCTTTGGATGAGCGCATAGACGATTTTAAAACACATTTAATTGAACCCAATACCGAAAGTTTTGAATATTTAAAAAAGGATATTAGACGCATATTCAATATTCCAGATTTGCAACTTGGTAGCTATAGTGTGGCAGACAATGTCATTACCCCACCGTTTGATAGAAGTTTTGATATGTTAACCATATTACCTGAGGAACATATTGGTGTTGGTAACTATGCATGTAATCATATTAATAATCAGTTATTCAAAGATTGCAAACCAATAATTATTTCAAATGTTGCAACCTACCACAACCAAACTAAGGGCAACCGGTTAAGCAAGCTTTTGTTAGAAAGAGGATTAAAAAGTGCTGCTTTAATTCCTATCCCAATAAATGGAGAATTAGGTTTTATTATAGAATTGGCCGCTTTTAAGCCAAATCAACTTAATGCCATTAATATGGTTAAGTTAGAAGCAATTATGCCGTTTATTTTAAGTTATTCCAAACGTACGTTTTCAGAATATCAAAATGAAATAAGTGCAGTTATACAGCAAGAATGTACAGCAATTCATCCTTCTGTAGAGTGGCGTTTTCAAGAAGAAGCTAGACAATATATACAAGAACGAAATTATGGGAAGAACCCGGTTTTTCATGAAATAGTATTTAAGGATGTTGTGCCACTTTTTGGACAAGTGGATGTTGTAGGTTCATCGAATGCCAGAAACGAAGCGATTCAAATAGATTTAACAAAACAGCTAGAAATAAGCAAGCAAATACTTATAGATAGAACTAAAATAGATTTACCGTTCTACGAACAACTAATATTTCAAATAGATAACTACTTATTTGATTTAAATGAAAACTTTCATACCAATTCAGAACAAGAAATTACGCTGTTTTTTGAAAAACAACTCATTCCTTTATTTGAACATTTTCAAAATAATTCAAAGGATAAAAATGTTTTGGGAGAATTCCTTAAATCCATCGATAAAACGACCAATAGTTTATATGATGCTAGAAAAGCCTATGATGTAACCATTGAAATGGGAAATAAAGAAATGTCTGCATTCTTGGAAAAACAGCAATTAAAAGCTCAGAAAATTTTCCCTCATTATTTTGAAAAATTCAAAACGGATGGTATCGAACATAATTTGTATGTAGGGCAATCTATAACCAAGAGTTTAAGTTATCATCCAACTGTTTTATACAATTTACGTTTGTGGCAGCTTCAAATGACTTGCGAGATGGAAGCCATGTATTATGAAAAACAAAAAGAGTTTCCGTTGCAGCTGAAGGTTGCATCCTTAATTTTAGCATACGATGTACCCATTACTATTCGCTATCGAATAGATGAAAAACAATTTGATGTAGATGGAGCCTATAATGTACGTTATGAAATGATAAAAAAACGTATAGATAAAGCACATCTCAAAAACACCAACGAACGTTTAACACAAGCGCATAAGCTTAGTGTGGTTTATTCAAGTACGGCTATGGAACGTGAATATTTATCCTATTTTGAATTTTTACAAGCAAAAAACTATATAGGAAAAAACATCGAAATAGTTGAATTAGAAGAACTTCAAGGAGCAAGTGGATTGAAAGCTATTCGAGTAGATTTGAATGAAAAACTACAAAAAGTATCTGATATTTTCACCTTGGAAGACCTACAAACAGTTTAAAAAATAAACATAATTTTATATAAAGTAACTTAGTGGTCAGTTGTGCTGCTTATCATCTTTAAGGAGGTACATTTAGACGTCTTATTTGCCAATTTAGGCATATTTAATTCGTCTCATCTATGGATATGTATTTCGGTCTAGATTTTGGGTTTTTAATACCATATAAAAATGATGTTGCTTCCAATCAACCTTAAATCTATATAAAAGTAGGATAGGATTTTTACTCGCTTTCAGTTGCGAGAGCGCATTGAAGAGGAGAACTTTTTTAAGTGACTACTGAAAGAGTAGGATTTAAATATTCTGATACTTTTATCATCAATAGGTAGTTCTTTTACAAAGATTGTTCTATTTTTAGATACGAATTGTTCCATGTCAAAATATTTTAAAGAATGGAGATACGGAACTTAAATTAATGCATAAATATTTTTATAAAACATGAAGCTACTCGATAAAATATTAGTCCCAATTGATGTCAATATCGATTCAACAGAACAATTAAATACAGCCATAAAAATTGCCAAGTTGTGTAATTCTGAAATTTTCATTTTATATGTATTACCAGAAGAAGGTTTAAAAGATGCCATCAAGGATCTTGTAATTAATACCGCTACTGAAGCATTGAATAAAATAAAAAATATTTTTAAGAAAGAGGGAATAACAGTTAGTGAGCCCATAATTAAATATGGCAAACCCGTTGAAAATATTCTTAAAATAGCTAATAAGGAGAATGTTAATCTTATTTTAACAGGTTCAGGCAGTAAAGAAAAAGAAAAATTTAAGCGTGGATTTACAGCCGAAAAACTTATGCGACAATCTGAAAAACCTGTATGGGTTTCTAAGTCAGATAAAGAAAATAAACTACAGAACATTCTGTGCCCTGTAGATATTTCAAATCCTGCTAAATATGCCCTTAAAACGGCTATTTTATTATCGAAATTTTTTAATGCTAAATTAACAATTTTAAGTGTTTATGAACAATATGAGTCCTTTTCACCAAGACTTAGAGTGGATGTTGAAGAAGAAAATTCTATTAGGCTCAAACAGTTTGAAGTTGAAATGGAAGAATTTATCAAGGAGTTTGATTTAACAGGAATAAACCATCATATTGACCTTAAAGCTGGATCCGCTCATGTGGAAATATTAAAAGCTATAAAAGAAAACGATCATGACTTATTAGTTATGGGAACACACGGCCGCTCTGGGATAAAAAGATTTGTAATGGGAAGTGTTACAGAAAAAGTTACCCGCGAAGTGCCTTGTTCTTTTATTACAACCAAATCGGAAGATGTTTTTCAAATAAAATATGACGATGAGATAAAGGAAATAGAAGCCCATTATAAAAACGCAAACAATTTGTTTAAAAATGGATTCCATAAGGATGCCATCGGACAATATTTAATTTGTTTGCAAATCAACAGTGTGCATATTCCATCCATGTTCAAACTTGCCAAAGTTTTTAAAATTATAGATGATCATACAAAAGCAAAGCATTATAGCGATATGGCGAATGAGGTTTTAACCAGCTTATGGGATGATGAAGTTGCACAAGAAATTAAAAAATACTATACATCTGGAACATAGAACCTTGAGATAAAGTACTTATTTTTTCATTATACACCAAAAGGATTATCAATGCTGTGCGCTGGCTGGGTAAACCACTTAGGACCTTTGTTAGTCATGTAAATATGATCTTCCAAACGCACGCCAAATTCTTCTGGTACCACAATCATTGGTTCAATACTAAAGGCCATTCCTGTTTGGAGTGGAATTTTGTTTCCTCTCAAGATAAATGGGTGTTCGTGAATTTCGAGACCGATGCCATGACCCGTTCTATGAGGCAATCCAGGTAGATCGTAATCTGGTCCTAGACCATCTTTTTCTAATTGTACACGAACTTGGTCGTCAATATGTCCACAAGGCTTACCTAGTTGTGCTGCATCAAATGCTGCTAATTGAGCCGTTTTTTCATTGGTCCAAATTTTCTTTTGTTTGTCTGTGGCGTCTCCATAAATATAGGTTCTTGTAATATCTGAAAGATATCCGTGGTACTTAGCGCCGGTATCGACTAATACAATTTCATTTTCTGCCAGTGGTTTAGGCGATTTTACACCGTGTGGAAAACTAGAATCTTTACCAAATAAAACAATGCAAAAATAGGAGCCACTGGCGATTCCTAGTTTTTGATGCGCTTTATGGATGAATATCTCAACCTCTGATGTGGTAATGCCAGGTTTTAAAATTCTAGCTGTTGCCTGATGGACTTGCATGGTTAAATCCATAGCGTATTGGATGTGTGCAATCTCGGCTTCACTTTTCAACATTCTGATGTCTCTAATCAATTCCTCCGCACTACTGATTTTAAATTTCTTGTGTTCCTGAAAGCGGGAAACTATGGTAAAAGCTGTAGAATCATCAACAGCTAAACGTGTGCCTTCTGAAACAACTTCAGCTATTTTCTGTACAGGCGATTCGTGTTCCGCCCATGGAATGAGTTTGCCTTCAATTCCTATAAAATCGTTAAAAGTTCCTATTTCAAATTCCGGAACTACATATTGAAGTGTCCCATCTGCAAAAAGAAGCGCACCAACTATCCGTTCGGACGGATTCCATTTTGTGTTGGTAAAGTAATATAAATTGGTTCCAGCATTGATATATAACGCATCCAACCCTTTTGCTTTTAAGGCCACACAGGCTTTATCGAGTCTGTTTTGAAATTCGGTGTTATTAATAGGTGAAGGTTTCGTAGTAGGTTCGATTAACTTAGAAAGTTCTACTTCTGGTGTACTTCCACCAATGCCGTATGATCTGTTGCTATTCATGCTAGATGTAATTTTAAAACTTAGGTAAATTTACAAAGGAGTTTACGAATACCAAAAGAATAGATGCAAGAATCCTCATTCATTGTTTATATACCATGGACTCCATGTCTTGAACCTTCATCTAAAAATGTATTTATATGCAACTTCGAGTTTTTGATTCTTGTTATTTTATTTCATGTTAAACTAAAGGATTTTTTTCTTAATTTAATGTCGTAGTTAACTTAAAACAAAGACATTATGAAAACAAATAGAAAATTACCTGCATTTTTTCCTACCATTGGAATTTTAATGATGGTATTGGCTTTTTACGCTTTCAAGGCAGATCATGGAACCAACGAAGTTTACTTAGCTCAAACTCCTTGGGAAAATCTCAAGGTGCTTCCTCAAGACATATCAAAGGATAGCTTGACACATCTTATGAACAACTACTCAGCTTCTCTTGGAGTAAACTGCAAATATTGCCATGTACCAAGTAAACTGGATCCAACTGAAATGGATTTTGCTAACGATGCTAAAATTGAGAAAGAAATTGCTCGCGGAATGATAACCATGACCAATGAAATTAATGAGAATTATTTTAAGCCTTACTTTCCAGACCCAAAACCACATCAAGTTCATGTTGTAAACTGTGTGATGTGTCATCGAGGAACATCCAATCCCGAAAAATATTTATCACAAATGGGAGATATGTATAAAACCTACGATCCTGAAAGAGATAACAGAAAAGAGAAAATCTTGGAACAAGGACAAAAATAATAAGTAGGGGTGGTTTCAACAAAAATCGTCACTAATATATGTTTGTAAACTTTTAAAGCTAAATCTCATTCAAAGTCATTCGCAACCTAATTATTTCTGAAGGTTTTCCATCGTTGTCCGTTACAAGAACCAGATCGGTTTGGGTTTTGGAAATGACTTTATCGATGATTACAGATTCCACTTTTAAAGGAAATCCTGGATTGGGAATGTGTTGAATTAAAAAATCATCGGCAAGTTCTCCATGCTTTATTTCAATTAAGCCAATAAAACTTCCTAGAATATCCCCATCATCATATGCATTGGTTGCATCTTCTACTGTAGCGGTAAAAATAAGATATGGTTTGTCTTCAAAAGTAGTAGCGCCTGAAAAACCAGCTTCCAAGCCATTTATTTTTGGTAAAGAAAACAGATTGGCTTTTGGAATAGGAAAGTTGATTCCAGTTTTACAATAGGTAATAAAGTCTTTATATGAAAAGCGGAAAATGATATTTCGACCTCGATTAAAAAGATGCAACAAATCCCCATTCATGGCTAGTGCCTCTATATCGAGTTCATAGCCATGCATGAACTCCATGTTTCTCAAATACTCATAAAACAGGGAGATATCGTATAGTTCATAGCTTATTTCCTTTCCTATTTTTATCAAAACACATACATTCCGTTCGGGAGATTTGGAGCCAGAACCAAAAACAAGAATTTCAGTATCACTTATCATTTCCATAGCTTCAAAATCGGGTTTATCGATTTTAGGAATTCTATGGCCTTGGAGTTTTTTAGGAGAATAAATCAGACTTTCTGACAGAATATTAAAGTTGTTATCCAGATGAAATAAATAAGGAGAATCATCACCAATAACATAGAAACCCTCTTTAAACTTAACGATTCCAGAGGCACTTGGCACATCTTCCAAAATCTGACAACTTAATATTTCAATATCTAATTTAGTTTTTTGCACAGAGTTTATTTTTAAGATGCCATGCTGTAAAGATGATTGATCTGTTTTGAGATGTCATTCACAACATCGATTTATTAGTTGTCGTTTCTGTACTTTCTTTTTTTAGTAATCAGCCAAAATCTTAAGTCATCGTAAAACAAACTCATTTGTAAAATAGCAGCTCCAATAAGGAGGGTGTTCAATTTTAAATCTAGGGTTGAAAAGAAGAACCCGCCAGAAAGACCTCCTAAAAAGAAAAAACAAATAATATAAACCCGCAATTTAATAGTCGCTTTTATACTCTTTCTGTATAGTTTGGTTTTAGGAAAAAACAATTGCGAAAGTTCAATGCCCAAATCGGTAAAAAGTCCTGTTAAGTGCGTGGTTCTAACAACGGCATTCGAGATTTTTGTAACATAGGAGTTTTGAAGTCCCATAGAAAACAGCAGCAAACAGGCAATGGTGTTTGGATGAAGAAGGCCTGTAAAATTACTTAAAAGTGCAATACAAATTAGAATAAGCGATTCTATGATTGTTGGGAGTGCAAATACATTCATTTTTTTGCTCTCGTTAAAAGACTCTATTAAAAAGCTAGATGTAAACGAGCCCAATAAGAACGAAAAAATATATAAAAAGTAAATGGTGCCTTTCCAGAATTCAAAATTAGACATGTCGTTCACGAATAAGGCAAAATGCCCCGTAACGTTTGTTGTTAGCTGTTTAAAGGATAAATATCCAACCACATTTACTAGTCCTGCAACAAACGACAAAACTGTTGCAAGATGAATGTTATGTTTTAAAGTCCGACTTTTACCCTGATGTCTAAACATGTTGCTTTTACTTCCTTTTCTATGCGAAAATACATAAATCTACAAGGTTTTTCAATCAATAAATCAGCAATTTTTTAAGTTTGATGGCAGTTGCTTTACATGTCGTGATTTATTTTTCCTTATTTATAAAAAAAGTGCTCATTTAGTTGCTAAATTGTACCTTTGGTTTCTTAATAAATTACCTTGGGTCAAGTCAATCAATTTATATCTAAAAATTATAAGGATTTCTTACAGTTCTTAAAAAGCAGCGACTTCTCGAAAGCAGTTTTAACAGGAATTGCAGTTACTATCCCTATACTTTTAGGAATATTTTTAAATCAACTGGATATAGGCTTAGCCATTTGTTTTGGTGCTTTTTGGTGCTCTCCAAGTGATGTTAGCGGAAAACTTAAACACAAAATCAATGGCATTCTGTTTTCTGCGCTTTTAATTATGATTGTTAGTTTTATTGGAGGGTATTTACAATTTCAAACCTGGCTTACAGTGCCAGTTCTTGGCATCTTAACTTTTGGAATCGCCTTTATATCAGTTTATGGTTTTAGAGCGTCGCTAATTGGCTTTTCTGGGTTGTTGGCTTTGGTATTGAGTTTTGCTCATACCAGCGATGTGTTGGAAATTTATCAATATGCCATTTTAATAGGAATAGGTGGGCTTTGGTATTTATTGATTGCCATGACATGGTATTATATTAATCCGAAAGCTCAAACGGAAGAAAAATTAGCAGCTACTTTTATACTTACAGCTGAATTTTTAGAAACTAGAGGACAATTGGTTGGGCCGCAAGCCAATCGGGAGAGTTTACAAACTAGGTTGTTGGATTTGCAAAGTGAATTGGTTGAAAATCATGCTAGTTTAAGAGAGATTTTAGTTCATACACGAAAACAATCTGGAAGATCCAATTATAAAGGAAAGCGTTTATTGATATTTGCACAACTTGTAGAAATGCTGGAAACAGCCATTGCCAATCCTGTAAAATATAAAAAAATGGATGCTTTGTTAGAGAAACATCCCCATTATGTTACAAGTTTTCAGAATCTTATTTTTGAAATGGCACTTCAATTAAGAGGCATCGCCGATGCTGGAAATAATGTAAAAAAACTACCTAATAATAAAGATTTAACCGATTATTTTAAACAGGTAGAAGCGCAAATAAACGTCCTTAAATTGGAAACAGTAACAAAAGATTATGAGGCATTTTTGATGCTTCAAAATTTATTGGAATATCAGGAAAAGCAGTTTCAAAAATTAAAACGTATTAAATGGCTTTTAGGAAACCCGAATGTGGACGATTTAGAATTTATAGACACTCGTGAGCTGAAACGTTTTATAGTGTCTCAAGATTACGATCCTAAGTTGTTAGTTCGAAATCTTAGCTTACAATCCAATATTTTCAGGCATTCCTTGAGGTTGGCAGTAACCGTGATGGTTGGGTATGTTATAGGAACAGTGTTTTCCTTTCAAAACCCATATTGGATTCTTCTTGCCATTATTGTTATTATGCGGCCAAGTTATGGGCTTACAAAAACCCGTTCCAAAGACCGGATTATAGGAACTTTATTAGGTGGAGGCATTGCCTTGGGAATGGTGTTTTTAATCCAAAATCCGGTTGTGTATGGTATTTTAGGTGTGCTTTCGTTGGTTGTGGCCATTTCTATGGTACAGAGAAATTATAAAGCTTCTGCTACTTTTATTACCTTGAGTGTGGTGTTTATTTATGCCATACTTCAACCCGATGTTTTGTCTGTAATTCAATATCGAATTATAGATACCGTGTTGGGAGCTGGGTTATCTTTTATGGCTATGCTTTGGTTGTGGCCAGCCTGGAGTTTTTCGGAAATAAGTGAAAACATAGAAACCAGTGTTGCGGCCAACAAGGATTTTTTAAATCAAATTTCTCAATTTTATCAAAATAAGGGAAAGGCTTCTACCAGTTATAAATTGGCGCGAAAAAGAGCTTTTTTAGAAACCTCTAATTTAAACTCGGCTTTTCAACGGATGGCACAAGAGCCTAAATCCAAACAGAAAAACCTAGATAAGATATATGAACTGGTGGAGTTAAACCATGCTTTTTTATCTTCCTTGGCGTCTTTAAGTTCTTATATTCAGCATCATCCAACTACAGAGGCCTCTGAAATGTTTAAAGAAGCTGCTAATAAAATAGACCATAATTTAAGTTTGGTAATGACGGTTTTAAGTAATCCTTCTGCTAAAAAAACCATACATATTCCAAATGAAGCTGCTTTTTTCAATGAGCAATTAACAAGCAAAATGCGCTTTATGGCTTCTGAGGATTCGCCTTCAGAAAGGAATTATCAAGAAGCTCATTTGGTATGGGAGCAACTTCGATGGTTGTATGCTATGAGCAGAAGTATGTTGAAGGTATCGAATTCCATTCAGTTTGATTAGGGTTTTTTGTATAGTTGTTAAGATGGTGAGTTGGATGTTTTTTGAGGTCTTGCACGAGTTTAGTATTTTCAAAAAAGCTTAAATGAATAAACCTGCGATGTCTATGGGAAACAAGACCTGTTTATCCCGCAGATATCGCAGATTCACGCAAAATTTAAAATAAGAGATTCTGTGAAGCTCTTAATAATAACTCTGCCACTAACTTATTAACTTCTTAGGCTATACATGTTCCATTTTTTTAATATTATGAATCACGCCGCCATCTACTAAAATATCGGTACCTGTAATAAATCTGGCCGCATCACTAGCCAAAAAGCCTATGACATTTGCTACCTCTTCTGGTTTTCCATTTCTTTTTAAAGGTGTTGCTTGTTTTATTATTTCCATGCGTTCTGGATGTTCTTCAGCAGCTTTTAATGACATCGGGGTTTCAATAACTCCTGGAGATACGGTAACCACTCGAGCGCCTTTTGCTCCCCAAGCGTCCACATATTTATGGGAGAGTAGAATAACCCCACGTTTTGCAAAATTATACATCATATCCGAGCTGTTATTTACAAAAGGTCTTACAATTTCGAAGGAATCTGGAGCTTGCGGATTAGAAAGGGCTTTATCGTAAGTCTCGTTTGCAGGAACTACATGTGCCATCATGGAGGCTAGGAGTACAGCTACAGAATCTTTGGTTGCCAGTTTGTGAAAAGCATTCATTAAAATATCTGTTCCGATTAAATCGATGGTAAACACTTTTTTTAGGTCTTGAACCGTTCCACTCACTCCAGCGGTATGGATTAAAGCCTTTAGTTCCCCAGTTTTCGAGGTGAAATCTACGAGTTTATCGACATCTTTTTTGTCCGTAATATCGCAGGCAATTCCAGTAGCTTGGTAGCCTTCTTTTATGAGGCTTGCAACTGTTTTATCCACGCTTTCTTGCGAGTAATCGGTAATAATTAAGGGATTGTTTTTGAAAACTCTCGCGCATGTCTGACCAATTCCTCCAGCTCCGCCCGTAATTACGATGACTTTTTTATCTGTATTCATTTTAAAGATGTTTTATAAGTTGTATTTAATAAAATACCTGTTAGGTTTTAACAACCTGACAGGATCTAGATTTAGTAACGAGTTATGGCTCCAAAACCATTAAACTTCGTTAATTCTCCTTTTGGAAGGAATACGACATCGCCTCCATAGCTCATATTGTATTCTATAAGCTCGTCGTAGATATCGTCAATTACATCTGTGTCACTTCTGTGTTCGTTGGACACATAAATAATTTCATCATTTTCCATGACGGCTGGTTGGAACAAACCTTGCTCTATAAAAAGCGTTTGAATTTTCCCTTCAGTAATGGCCTTATAGATTTCATTGGTATCACTTAAGAATTTATTATCGGAAACCGCTTTTTCCAATTCAGATTTTCTCTCGTTGTTTTGTTTAACAAGATGTGCTTCCACAAGCTTCCAGGCCTCATTAACTATGGCATGATCTTTTTCTCCGATTTGGTTTTTGTTAAGAAAGACGTCAAAGAAACTGTGTTTCTGATCGGCTACTTTTAAATATTCCGAATAGTTTTCTTCCACCGAACAAATTAAAACAGGTAAAGGATTTTGATGTCTCGTACTATTTACCTCTTTATCTACTTGGTTAAAAAATTCGGCAGTTAAACTTGATTGGCGAGAAGCTACAGATGGTTCTGGTGTGGTTTTATTGAAAAACTGTTTGTTTTCTAGCGGAAATGGCTTACCAAATTCTTTAACAACCCTATTATTAGAAGCTTCAATAAGTCTTACTCTCTCCTTGCTTAAAACCAAGACATAATAATTGGCTTCTATATGCATGGCTCTTATTAAGTCTCTAGTAGCAAAAGTTTCGTCTATAACAACACGGTCTACCACTTTAATTGGCAACCTTGTATATTCCGTAACATCTTTATTGACAAAAAGTATTAAACTTTCCAAATTATGACTGTGGTCTATTTGTCCTGCTAATTCCTGTAATTTACCAACTAGCTGTTGGGCAGACTTTTTATCGGTATCTGCCATGAGTCTATTTTCGGCATCCTTGATCAAGTTTTTAAGCTGTAAGGCGTCTTTTAAATAGTCGGGTTTTGTTCGGTGTGTATTCATAATAATAGTAATACAATTCTCCGAACGCATGTTTTTTAGTTGTTTTAAAGTGGTGTTCATTTTTAATTTGTTTTAAAGATTCATATATTTTTATTCGGTACTAACTACCGTTTGTAATTTTAGTTCTATGGGTTTGGGTTGTGTTGAAGTTCCGTAAAACCTATCAAATATCACACAGGCCGTAAGGTCTCCAGTTACGTTTACTACGGTTCTAAACATTCCAAGAATTCTATCTATACCAATAATAACAATTAAACCATCTATTGGTATGCCAGCACTTTCCAGTACAGAAGCAAGAATTATGACACCTCCTCCAGGAATGGCGGGCGTTCCAATGGAGGCAGCTACAACCGTTGCCGTTATTAGAACTAGGTTAACAATCGATAATTCTATTCCATAAGCTTGAGCCAAAAATAGCGTGGTAACACATTGAAATAACGCTGTGCCGTCCATATTAATTGTAGCTCCTATTGGAATTACAAAGTCGCTTATATTTGAGGACACTTTAAGGTTTTCTTCGGCCGTTTTCATGGATACCGGCATTACTGCAGCCGAGCTTGCCGTAGAGAAGGCCAGTAATTGAGGTTCTCTGATAGCTTGTAAAAACTTGAAAGGGTTCTTTTTGGCAACAAATAAAACCAGCAAAAGGTAAAAGGATATGAGAACCAATAGGCCAATAAGGACGACTCCCATATAATATCCCAGACCCAGAAAAATACCAACTCCAATTCTAGACAGTAAAGCGGCCATAAGACCAAATACAGCATAAGGTACGAGTTTCATGGCCCAAGAAACCACTATCATACAGATTTTTTGAATAGCTTCTGTAAACCTAATGATAGGATGGGCCGTGTCTTCTTTCAGCTGGGTGATGGCAATTCCAATGATTATGGTAAAAATAACGATGCCCAGCATTTCACCCATTAAAACAGCTTCCAAGGGATTGTTAGGAATGAGGTTTGAAATAGCTGTAGGAATATTATCTATTAAACTAGTCTGTTCTTTAGGGATAATTTCTTTTCCACTATTAGGGAATCCGCCAAGCGATAGCACGTATTTTCCTGGTTTCATGATAAGGGTCACAGAAAGTCCAATGATAATGGCTACAACTGTGGTAAAAATAAAATACAGAAAGAGTCTTAAACCAAAGGTCTTTAAATTGTCGGAGGTATTACTAACAATTCCAGATATGATAGAGGCGAAAATCAACGGAATCATCACCATTTGAATGAGCCTCATAAATATTTGGCCGGGCAGTTCCATCCAATTGGCCAGCCAGGAACCAAAGCTTTCAGAAACCAATCCCGTAGAAGGATTCAATAGAATTCCTACAGCGGCACCAAGAAATAATCCAATAATTACTTGAAGCCATAATCGTCCTTTAATAAGACTTTCTAAATGGACGGATAAAGCCGTTAGAGGTCTAAATTCCATATTAATTTCTTTGGGTTTATTGAAAAGTAATTTACGGTCTTAGTATAAAATAATCGTTTTGTTGACTTCGTTCAAAGTTAAGGGTATTGTTTGGGATAGGCTATGATATTGGTCAGCTATGGATTTATAAAAATGATATTCATCACCTTAATTAAGGCTATGGGTGAATAGATAAATGCCCTATAGTTATAAAAGCATTTGGATTTAACTCTATTTTTAATTTCACGCGAATTGACGCTTGATTTTCAGATTTAATTTCACACGAATTATAGATCATCATTCCATACACTATCCATACACTATCCATGGAGTATCTATGGAGTATCCATGGAGTAACAAACACCCCTATAATCCCCTCGAGGGGATAATATGATCCGTCTTAGAATAACTGTATAGGGTATTAAATAAATACATCCTGATATTATTGAAAGATTGACGAGGTATTAAAAAACTTGAAAAA
>Ga0079223_10000414_pt1 | contig 21361 bp, 14 predicted proteins | sample Stecom2011_FD_75072 | JGI IMG/M metagenome (GOLD analysis project Ga0079223, IMG submission 75072) | Agricultural soil microbial communities from Utah to study Nitrogen management - Steer compost 2011 | ecosystem: Environmental > Terrestrial > Soil > Agricultural land | place: USA: Utah...
TGATGTTTCACCTCAACAGATTGTATCTGTCTCTGCCTCTCTAATTCCTTTCCTGGAACATGATGATGCTAATAGAGCTCTTATGGGTTCCAACATGCAGCGTCAGGCAGTTCCATTGCTTAACCCTGCTGCACCTGTTGTCGGAACTGGTATGGAGAAGGTGGTTGCCCGTGACAGCGGCGCAGCAGCCATAGCTCCCTACGATGCAAAGATAGAAAAAGTAACCTCAGCCTTTATCGATCTTAAAAAGATAGAAGATAGTGAGGAATCACTTGATATTCATACCGAGAACAGGATCTATCTGAAGAAATTCTACCGCTCCAATCAGGACACCTGTATCAATCAGAGACCAATCGTCAAGGTAGGCGATATAGTAAAGAAAGGTGAGCCTATATCAGACGGCCCTGCTATAGAAGGAGACAGGCTGGCACTCGGCCAGAACCTGCTCGTAGCCTTCATGCCCTGGTATGGTTATAATTATGAAGATGCTGTGATTCTCAGTGAGAGTGTTGCTCGCGACGATATTATGACCTCAATCTATATCGAGGTGCAGGAAGTTCTTGTCAGACAGGTCAAAAACGGTAAAGAAGAGCTGGCTTACGATATACCCAATGTACCGATCAATGCCCTCAGAAATCTCGATAAAACAGGTATAGTAAGAGTAGGTTCGGTAATCAAACCGGGAGATATTATTGTTGGTAAGATCACTCCCAAGAGTGTCGATATTGATCCCTCACCGGAAGAGAATCTGATGCGTGCTCTCTTTGGAGACAGAGCAGGTAATTTCACAGATAGCTCCCTCAAGGCTAAACCTGGAATGGAAGGTGTCGTTATCGATGTTAAAGTCTTCAGAAAACAGGAAGACATCACAGAGTTCGAACTCGATAAAAAGGATATTCTGCATAAGCTGAAGCAGGAACATACAGAACGTAAGAAAAAGATAGATAGTTTTCTGGAGACCAACCTGAAAAAATATCTACTCGGCGAGAAAGCAAAGAATATAATGGACTCTAAAGACGGACGTTTCTTCATCCCGTCAGGCAAGAAGATCACCAAAGAAGATCTTGTTAAGATAAACTTCAAGAGATTGAGCCTCGATTATGAATTCGTGGAAGATGCAGACAAGAACCAGCAGATCTTCAATAATATTATTCTAAAGGTAAAAGATGCCAGCGAAGAGAGTGATAACATCTTCAAGAAAGAGAAGGAACGACTCCGACATGGCGATGAACTACCATACGGTGTCCATAAGATGGTTAAGGTATATATCGCCAAAAAAAGAAAGATACAGGTCGGAGATAAGCTGGCCGGCCGGCACGGTAACAAGGGTGTGATTTCCAAGATTGCACCAATAGAGGATATGCCCTTTATGGAGGATGGAACACCTGTTGAGATAATTCTCAATCCTTTAGGTGTGCCTTCCCGTATGAATATCGGGCAGATTATGGAAACCCACTTAGGTATGGCTGCTAAGATTCTCGGCTTTCAGGTGGAAACTCCTGTCTTTGACGGAGCATCCCTTAAAGATATTGAGAAAGAGATGAAAAAGGCAAACCTGCCGTTAGATGGTAAGCAGGTCCTCTATGATGGGAAGACCGGTGAACCATTCCGGGAGAGAGTTACTGTCGGAATTATCTATATGATGAAACTCAATCACCTGATAGAAGATAAGATACATGCACGCTCGACCGGACCGTATTCACTGATCACTCAACAGCCATTAGGCGGTAAAGCTCAGCATGGCGGTCAGAGATTGGGAGAGATGGAAGTCTGGGCTCTGGAGGCTTACGGGGCTTCGAGAATACTGGAAGAGATGCTCACCATCAAATCCGATGATGTGGATGGGAGAACAAATGCGTTCAAGGCAATAACAAACGGCCAGAATCCATCCAAGCCAGGGGTTCCAGAATCTTTTAACGTCCTGGTAAGTGAATTGAAATCTCTCTGTTTCAACATAGAATTTCTGACCGATAAAGAGTTATAAGGTAAGTCTATGAAGTCATATAGTGTAGAACGAAGCATGATATTTCCGCAAGTGATAAGAGGAATCTATCACCTTATGCAGAGATCGGGGAGTTCCGATCTTTTCACTAAACCGCCAAGAGGAGGTTACTACAAGTGATTAGAGAAATTAAAAGAGAAAAAAAGATAGAGCATTATGATAATGTAAGAATCAGGATTGCCTCTCCGGAAGCAATCAGAGAGTGGTCTTACGGTGAAGTCACAAAACCTGATACTCTCAATTACCGAACTCTGCGGCCAGAAAAAGACGGTCTTTTCTGTGAAAGAATTTTTGGTCCGGAAAAGGATTACGAATGTAGCTGTGGTAAGTATAAGAAAAAGAGATTTCAAAATACTGTCTGTGACCGCTGTGGTGTTGAAGTAACTACATCCAGGGTCAGAAGAAGCAGGATGGGTCATATTGAACTCGCTGTTCCGGTTGCGCATTTCTGGTTCATCAAGAGTATGCCGAGTAAAATCGGAACTCTGCTCGATATCAGCATAAAGAAACTGGAAAGGGTGCTCTATTATGAATCATACATAGTCATCAACCCTGGTCAGACAAACTACGAGAAAAAGGATCTGATAGATATCGATGACTACTATGAAGAGCGTGATACTTATGATGACGAATTTCTGGCCATGATGGGTGCCGAGGCGGTAAAGATGCTGCTCGATGAACTAAACCTGGAAGATGAAGCCAACCATCTCCGAACCTCTATCAATATGGAAACATCGGCCATCAAGAAACAGAAGGCTATTAAGAAGCTGAAGATAGTAGATGCCTTTATCAAGTCAGGGAATGACCCCTCCTGGATGATTTTGGAAGTCCTGCCGGTCCTCCCTCCGATTCTGAGACCTCTTGTCCCTCTGGAAGGGGGAAGATTTGCTACTGCAGATTTTAATGACCTTTATAGAAGGGTAATTACTAGAAATAACAGACTGAGACAGTTAATAGAGATCAGAGCACCGGAAGTGATACTCCGTAATGAGAAGAGAATGCTTCAGGAGGCTGTAGATGCTCTTATCGATAACTCAAGAAAGAGCCGTCCGGTAAAGGGTAGAGGTAACAGGCCATTGAAATCTCTTACTGACCAGCTTACCGGTAAACAGGGTCGATTCCGTCAAAATCTTCTCGGTAAGAGAGTAGATTATTCGGGTAGATCTGTTATTACTGTTGGTCCGCATCTGCAGATCAATCAGGTTGGCCTTCCCAAAGAGATGGCTGTTGAACTCTTTAAGCCTTTCATTATCGAGAAACTGGAGCGAAACGGAGAAATAGAGAAGACCAAGAGTGCTCGCAAGCTTGTTGACAAGAAACAGCCCGAGATCTGGAAGATACTGGAAGAGGTAATCCAGAACTATCCCGTTCTCTTGAACCGTGCTCCTACTCTTCACAAGCTAGGTATTCAGGGTTTCCAACCTGTTTTAACAGAGAATAAGGCTATAGAATTACACCCAATGGTCTGCACACCATTTAATGCCGACTTTGACGGTGACCAGATGGCTGTTCATGTTCCTCTTTCTCATGAAGCACAGATGGAAGCGAAGCTCCTCATGCTTTCTTCTCGAAATCTTCTTCTCCCGGCAAATGGGAAATTAGCGATGGTTGCCAGCCAGGATATTGTCCTTGGTTGTTATTATCTGACAATGACTCCTGAGAAAGAGCCTGATGATACGAGTAAGCTCAAGATCTTTTACAGTACAGATGAGGTGGTTCTTGCATTCGAGCATGAGGAGGTAAAACATAACAACAAAGATTTCAATAAGAAAACGAGCAAAGAGAAACGGAACCTAGACATTCACACCTGGATTCTGGTAATAATAGCTGGTAAGAAGGTTCTTACAACAGTAGGAAGGGTTCTCTTCAATCAGATCATTCCACCCTCAGTCCCCTTCCAGAATTATACTTTCGATAAAGGGAAGTTGAACGATTCTGCTATGCTCTGTTTTGAAAAAGTCGGACAGTACCTCACTGCTCAATTTCTTGACGATTTAAAGGATATCGGCTTTAAATATGCAACTAAAGCGGGAGTAACCTTCAGTGCAAATGATATCATAATTCCGAAGAAGAAAGAGAAATTGATTCAGAGCGAAGAGGAGAATATAAAAGACATTATAGATAATTACAATAAAGGATTGATAACTGAAGGGGAGAAATCACAGCGTATTATAGACCGCTGGAAGAGTGTAACCGAGAGAGTTACAGAAGCTTTGATGGAAGAGTTAGCTGCTGACCAGAAAGGTTTAAACTCCATCCATATGATGTATCTTTCCGGAGCTCGCGGTGGTAAAGACCAGATTAAACAGCTCGGTGGTATGCGTGGTTTGATGGATAAACCAACCAAGACTGGTTCAGAGAAAGCAGAAGTTATCGATACGCCGATCAAATCAAACTTTAAAGAAGGGCTGACCGTACTCGAGTATTTCATCTCAACACACGGTGCCAGAAAAGGCCTGGCAGATACAGCACTTAAGACTGCTGATGCTGGATATCTAACAAGAAGGTTAGTTGATGTTGCTCAGAATGCAATCATTTTGACAGAAGACTGTGGAACGATAGATGGTCTTGAGGTTTCTGCAATAAAAGAAGGGCTGGAAGTGGTAGTCTCCATGGCAGAGAGAATTCAGGGAAGAACAGCCCTGGAAGATATAACAGACCCGGTTACCGGTAAGGTTCTTGTACCTGCAGGGGATGAGATTACCAATGAATCGGCCAAGACCATTCAGCGACATGGTGTTGTCTCGGTCAAGATCAGGTCAGTAGTTACCTGTGAAGCGACCAGAGGTATCTGTGCAAAGTGTTATGGAAGAAATCTGGCAACTCAGAAGCCTGTAACTATCGGAGAGCCTGTTGGGATTATTGCTGCCCAGAGTATTGGAGAACCTGGAACACAGCTGACTCTTAGAACTTTCCATATTGGTGGAGCAGCGAGTACAGATATTGAATCGGCAGAAGTCGTAGCTTCGGTTGACGGTATAGTAAAATTCAAACGAATGAATACGGTTACTACTAAATCAGGAGAGTTGATCTCTATCAGTAAACTCGGTCGAATCCAGCTTTTATCACCCGAAGATAACAAGACTGTTCTTGACGAATTCAAGGTAGAGTATGCCGCAACAATCTTTGTTCGGGATGGTGAGAGTGTAGTAAAGGATTTCAAACTCTTCTCATGGGATCCATACAATAACCCGCTGGTTGCAACTGCCGAAGGTCATATTCAATACGAGAATCTGATCAAAGATGTCACTTACAGAGAAGAGTTCAATGAGCAGATCGGTAAACGGGAAACAACTATCATTGAATCTAAAGACCGTAAAGTTCAGCCACAGTTCAAACTGCTTAAGCCCAAGGGTGGAGAGGAAATTATCCCTCTGCAGACCGGATTGAGCATTGAAGCCGAAGATGGTGCTTATGTCTATCCGGGTGATGTGCTCGGTAAGATCTCTCGTATCACAACTAAAGCTCGAGACATCACCGGTGGTCTACCCAGAGTCGGTGATCTCTTTGAAGCCCGAGTCCCGAAAGACAAAGCGATTATCAGTGAGATTACAGGAAAGGTTCGTATCGGTGACCTTACGAAGATGGGTAGAACGATATATGTTCAGGCTGAAACAGGTGAGGAGAAGAAATACGTAATTCCGCCCGGTAAGAGGTTGATCGTTCATCAGGGTGACTTCATAGAGAACGGTGATCCACTATCTGATGGGCCGCTTGATCCACACGATATCCTTTCAGCTAAAGGTATCAAAGCGGCACAGATGCTGATACTCAACGAGATTCAGGAGATATACCGAAAGCAGGGTGTTAAGATCGACGACAAGCATCTGGGTGTAATTATCAGACAGATGTTCAAAAAGGTAAAGATAGTCAATCCGGGTCATACATACTTCCTTGAAGGTGACCTTGTAGACAAGAATGATGTTCTCGTAGAGAACATGAAGATCGAAGAAGAGGGTGGTACTGGAGCAACTTACGAACAGGTATTACTGGGAATAACCAAGGCCTCATTGCATACAGACAGCTGGTTATCAGCAGCTTCATTTCAGGAGACGACGAAAGTCTTGACACAGGCTTCGATAGAGGGGAGGATAGATCACCTTGGAGGGCTGAAGGAGAGTATTATTCTCGGTCATAGAGTACCTGTCGGAACCGGAGCCAAGCATTACAACCAGTTAGTCAATAAGGCAGTAGAAGAGGGCAAGACTGTTGCTGAGATAGTGAAGGAAGTTGCCCATCAAGAAGAGAAAAAAGAAGAAGAAGATATACTCAACTTTTAATAAAATAATGGAGGAAAAATAGTGCCAACAATTAATCAGTTAGTTCGTAAAGGACGCAAAAAGATAGTTTACAAGCACAAGAATCGTGCACTTGAAGCCTGTCCGCAAAGACGTGGCGTCTGTACCCGTGTCTATACGACAACTCCGAAGAAGCCGAACTCGGCACTGCGAAAAGTAGCTCGTGTCAGGCTTACCAACGGGTTTGAAGTTACTGCTTATATACCGGGAGAGGGCCACAATCTTCAGGAACACTCGATTGTGCTGATCAGAGGTGGAAGAATCAGGGACCTTCCAGGTGTTAGATTTCATATAGTGCGTGGAGCTCTTGACGCAAGTGGAGTTGAGAAGCGAATCAATTCCAGGTCGAAGTATGGGACTAAAAGGCCGAAGAAATAAGAGGAGAGGAATAATAGATGGCGAGAAAAAAAAGATCATTAAAGAGAGAGATATTACCCGATCCGAAATATCATGACCTAAAAGTGACCAAGTTCATAAACTGCGTAATGAAGAAAGGAAAGAAGAGTACTGCAGAAAATATCGTGTATGGTGCTTTCGATATCATGGCTGAGAAGACCAAGAAAGATCCTTTAGAGGTTTTCTTGCAAGCTCTCGAGAATGTCCGTCCCATGGTAAAAGTTGTTTCCAAGAGAGTTGGTGGCCAGAACTACCAAATACCTTTGGAAGTAACCGAGAAGAGTGGCCAGGCGATAGCTTACCGCTGGATTATCAGTAATGCCAGGAAACGTTCTGAGAAGAACATGGAGCAGAAGCTTGCTGGTGAATTTCTTGCTGCCTACAACAGAGAAGGGGCAAGTATTAAGAAGCGGGAAGATACTCACAAAATGGCAGAATCAAACAAAGCTTTCGCTCATTTACGCTGGTAGTTAATATCTAAAAATCCTGCTACTTCAGCAGGAAAGTCAAGTTAAGAGACCGTTGAGAACTTATGGCAAAATTATTCAGTCTGCCGGCAATAAGGAATATCGGGATTATAGCCCATATAGATGCCGGCAAAACGACAGTTACGGAAAGGATTCTCTATTACACAGGCTACCTGCATAGAATGGGAGAAGTCCATGACGGTAATGCATTCATGGACTGGATGGAGCAGGAGAAGGAGCGAGGTATAACCATTACCTCGGCAGTAACTACCTGTTACTGGCTTGAGAAACAGATAAATATAATAGACACTCCCGGCCATGTTGATTTTACGGCAGAGGTCGAAAGGTCGCTCCGCGTGCTTGACGGAGCGATTGGTGTTTTTTGTGCAGTAGCCGGTGTTGAACCTCAATCAGAGACGGTATGGCATCAGGCAGATCACTATAAGGTCCCCCGCCTGGCCTTTATAAATAAGATGGACCGGTTGGGAGCTGATTTCGATCATGTCATCGATATGATCAACGAAAGGCTTGACCCTAACGCCTTTGCTGTGCAGATTCCACTTGGTAAAGAGGATAACTTCAAGGGAATCATTGATCTGGTCGAAATGAAGGCTTATATCTTCGATGAAACGACTCTTGGCCTGAAATATGACTTGACCGAGATGCCTGAACAATACATTGATCAGGCAAAAGCACGACGGGAGAAGATGCTGGAGATTCTTTCCGAGCACGATGACGAGATACTCAGCAAGTATATCCATGGCGAAGAAATCACCGGTGATTTGTTAAAGAAATCGATTCGTAAACTGACGGTCAAGAACAAAGTGGTTCCGATCCTCTGTGGTTCTGCCCTGAAGAATACCGGTATCCAGCTGCTCCTTGATGCGATTGTCCATTACCTTCCTTCACCACTCGACGTACCACCAATCATCGGTAAGGACAAAAAGAGCAGTAAAGACATTGCAATATATCCAGACTACGAGCAGAAGTTTGCTGCTCTTGCTTTCAAGATTCAGATGGATAAGTATGTTGGGAAACTGCTCTATGTCAGGGTCTATTCCGGAACGATAAAGAAGGGCGATATAGTTATCAATCAGACGAATAACCGCAAGGAGCGAATTGCCCGTATTCTGCAACTTTTCTCTAATAAAAAGACCGATGTCGATATGTTGAGGGCTGGTGATATTGGAGCTATTGTTGGAACCAAGATCTCCGGAACCGGTGATACACTCGCCAAAGAAGAGAACGATCTCCTTCTGGAACCGATAACTTTTCCCGATTCGGTAATCTCTATCGCCATAGAACCGAAGACTAAAGCAGATCAGGATAATCTCTCCGATTCACTGAACAGGATGCAGGAGGAGGATCCAACCTTCCATGTTCATCAGGACAAGGAGACCGGGCAGACTCTGATTTCGGGGATGGGTGAACTTCATCTGGAGATTATTATTGACAGATTACAAAAAGAATATAACGTCAATTTTAATACAGGTAATCCTCAGGTCTCTTATAAGGAGACGATCACGAAAGCTGTTGAGGCAGAGGGTGAGTTTATTCGTGACGTGGAAGCAAAAGGCCATTTTGCCATCGTCAAGTTGCGACTCTCTCCTTACGACGAAGAACAGAATGCCCAGTTGGAAGATGGAACAATTAGCGATCACAAAAAGAACAGGTTTTTCAACCGTATTACCGAAGATGTTATTCCCTCCAACTTCTGGAAGGGGATTGAAGAGGGTGCCCTCAGTGCTTTGATTGATGGTCCTTTGACTGGGAGCCCGGTGGAAAAGGTCAATATTGAATTGATCGGTGGAGAGTATAACGAGATGGTTTCTAAGGATGTAGATTTCCTTATTGCAGCGTCGGTAGCTGTTAATAATGGCCTTCAGAAGGCATCACCGGTCATTATGGAACCGATAATGTTAGTTAATGTGATAACTCCGGAAAAGTTTGTAGGCGATGTTATTGGTGATATCAATGCCAAGAGAGGAAAAGTTCTTATTGTCCGTAGCAATCAGAATAAACAGAATATTGTGGCAGAGGTTCCGATGAGTGAACTGTTCGGTTATTCCACCCGGATCAGATCCTTATCCCAGGGCCGGGCAGTATATACAATGGAGTTCTGTAAATACGAAAAGGCGTCAGCGTCGATTCAAGGAAGTATTATCAAGGATATCAGAGGTTATTGAATCTGTGTATTAACTCTTAATGAACAAGGTTTTTTAAGGAGTGAAGTTTATGGATCTTAATTTGGAATTTACCGATAACAAAGCTGTTATGAAAATTGAAGGTGCTGTAACGAGTGAGAATGTTTTCTTTCTGCAGGAGAAATTGAATGAAGTGCTCAATTCCGATAAGAAGTTATTGGAGATGGATTTGAGTGCCTGTAAGAGTATGTGCTCCTCTGGCATCGGCAAGATTCTCTACTTCTATAAAGATTTCCAGGAGAAGGGTGGTGTTCTGGAGATCGTCAAATGTTCTCCCAGTATTTATGAACTGTTTACGACTATCAAGCTGAATCAGTTATTCACTATTAATCTTTAACACCCTACCAGTCGAGATCGATCATGAACGATAAGATATTGGTAGTAGATACTAATGAAGATCTACTCTCTTCGATCAAAGATCTTCTTGAACTTTACAAGTTCGATGTTGACCTCTCTTATTCCGGAAAGGATGCCCTGGAAAGGATAACTCTCTATAATTATGATGTAATACTCTCCGATATTCATCTTCCGGATATTAGCGGCCTGGAACTTCTCGAACGGATCAAGCTCACCATCAACTCCGAGATTCCGGTTATTCTTATGACCGGTATGATAACGGTTGATATGGCCCTGAAGTCGATCAATCTCGGTGCTTCCGACTTCATCAAAAAACCGTTCAATGATTATCAGATCTATAAATCAATTACCAGGCAGATTACTAAAAGAAAAAAGGATTCCTATTTTAACAATTATACCCGCTATCTCATCGGAACGAATTACTGTTTCGAATTCTCTGCCAACGACTATCTCGATTTCAATATTGCCGATTTTCTGGTCAGCCATCTCATAAGATTAAAGGATATAACCCCGGCTGTATGTAACGAGCTCTCTCTCTGTATCGAGGAAATGCTGAGCAATTCCTTCATCCACGGGACATTCAATATCGGTTCTACCTATAAAAAGATGACACACGATGAATACAATTCATTGATCAAAGAGTTACTTAAACAGCCGGAAATCAGGAATAAAAGAGTGTCCGTTACGATCAGTTTTCGCAAGAAGACCAAGGTGGTCCTAATCACTGTTACCGATCAGGGTAGCGGTTTTCAATACAGCGAGAATCAGGTAGAGGACAGAAACAACATATTTCGCGGATTGAGCTTGATCCGCATTCTGACTGATGATGTTCAGTTCTTCAATGAAGGGCGAACGATAAGGATAGAGAAGAAGATAGGGCGAAGACAGAAGCGAAATCTTTTACTTAATGAAGCCTGAGCTTGCCGAGCTCAATAATGCAGTCAACGGCAGATATACCGGGTAATCAACCTTCTCTTTAAGAAATATTCCAGATGCTGATTAACCAGGCAATACGTTATATTTCCGATCTTCTTAATAGATATAACCTCCCGAATCATACGTCTGAGGCACGCCTGATCGTTTCACACTATACAGGTATACCTCATCTCGAACTCGAACTGCAGAGAGAGAAAAAGCTCCCAGCCGAAACCTGGCAGAAGATTTCTGCCTGCATTGAACGAAGATGCCTTCATGAACCGTTACAATACATCTTCGGTGAAGTATCATTTGCAGGCCTCGATTTCTATGTTGACCCGTCGGTTCTCATTCCTCGTCCTGAAACAGAACTCCTTCTTGAGAGAATCCTCAAAGATTATGAGACTATTCCTGCACATCAGAGAGTGCTCGATATTGGTACCGGCTCGGGAGTTATAGCGGTTGGATTGAAGAAATTCAGGCCTGAGTGGCAGGTTGAAGCTACTGACTTATCGAAAACGGCACTGAAGATTGCCAGGCAAAATGCCAGGAGAAATAGAACGGAAATAGTCTTTCATCAGACAGATCTCTATCCCGAAATCGAAAAGAGAGTGCAAAACTGGCCACTTTACGACATTATCGTCTCCAATCCACCCTATATTCCAGCAGATGAGTACAGGGAACTGAACCGGGAGATCAGGGAATATGAGCCTTGTGAAGCCCTGTTGGCGAGGGAGAATGGATTTTACTTCTATCGCAGGATTCTGGAGAGGGCAGCTTCTTTTCTTCAGCCTGAGGGGAGGATATATCTCGAGATCGGGTATAATCAGGGGGAAGGTATAAGGGAGCTGGCCCGGCAATTTAATTATAGAGTTATTGACATGAACAGTGATTATCAGCAGTTTGAACGTATCGTTAGCTTGGCTCTGAAATGACGACGGGATGAGATAAACGGAATAACTTGACTGGTAAAGCTTACCTTTCCTTTGTCCATATAGCGAGACGTCAGAGAAAATAAAGAAAAAAATAAATGCGGCAGGTAAGATGGAAAAACTGATTATTGATGGTGGTAAGAGATTAAGCGGAGAAGTAGGGATAAGTGGAGCGAAGAATGCCGTTCTTCCGCTGATGGCAGCTTCATTGCTGGCTGAGGGTACTTCAGTACTTCACAATGTCCCGGTCCTGAATGATATCAAGATGATGGCTCATCTCATGCGGATTATCGGTTCAAGGATCGAATTCGAGAATAACAGTCTCAGGATCGACAATGATCATTGCAGTTATTACGAAGCACCTTATGAACTCGTCAGTAAGATGAGAGCATCGATCTACGTCTTGAGCCCTTTATTGAACAGATTCGGGACGGCGAGAGTATCGCTGCCGGGTGGTTGTGCTATTGGTGCCCGTCCCATCGATCTTCATCTCAAAGCTCTGGAAAAGATGGGGGCTGAAATAATCACCGAGCATGGCTATATCAATGCCCGGACCGGACAATTAAAAGGAACAGAAATCTTTTTCGATAAAGCGAGTGTAGGGGCAACTGTCACTGTATTACTTGCTGCAGTAAAGGCTGAAGGGAAGACTGAAATCATCAATGCAGCTTTAGAACCGGAGATTGGAGCTCTGATAGATTTTCTTCAGGGTATGGGCGCCAGCATTACCGGTAAAGGTACAAGCAGGTTAACAATAGAGGGGGTAAAAGAGCTTTATCCTTATGAATCACAGGTTATCCCGGACAGAATAGAGGCGGGGACCTTCCTGATTGCTGCCGCCATTACCCAGGGAAAGATCAAACTTGTTAATGCCCATCCCGAGCATCTGGAAGCGTTACTGGAGAAGCTGGAAGCAGCAGGTTGCCATATAGAGAAGGGAGAGAACTGGATTGAAATCTCTATGGATAGAAGGCCATCAGCTGTTGATATAATCACCAAGCCCTATCCCGGGTTTCCGACAGATCTGCAGGCACAGTTTACCTCTCTTATGGCACTATCAGGGGGAATCAGCATCATCGAAGAGACGATCTTTTCAGAAAGATTTCATCATATTCCTGAACTTAACAGGCTCGATGCTAATATTAATCTGGAGGGGGATAAGGCGATAATCAGAGGTGTCCCTCAACTCAGTGGAGCCGAAGTAATGGCTACCGACCTGAGAGCGAGTGCTGCACTTGTACTTGCCGGTCTCGCTGCTGAGGGGGAGACGACAATTTCCCGTATCTATCATCTCGATCGTGGCTATGAAAGAATGGAGAATAAATTGAACCAGCTTGGTGCTTCTATCAGGAGGATAAATGCCTGATTATTCGCTGGAGAGTTTTTCTTGTCGGTATAATTCTTCTAAACAGGTAATTGTATGAATATTCTGATAACTGGTGCTGCAGGTTTTATCGGTTCTCATCTCTGTGAAAGATGCCTGGAATCAGGCCATAATATCATTGCCCTCGATAATTTCAATGATTACTACGCTCCGTCAATAAAGAGAAAGAACATAGAAAAATCTCTCTCGTATACTGCGGAATACAGACTACTGGAAGGGGATATACGAGATAAAGATTTTCTGCAGGATATCTTTGCCGAACAACAGATAGATCTGATAGTTCATCTGGCCGCTATGGCTGGAGTCAGACCTTCTATTGAGAAGCCAGAACTCTATTATGAGATCAATGTCATGGGAACACTTAACCTTCTCGAAAGATGCCGGGAAGCAGGTATTAAAAAGTTCGTCTTCGCCTCTTCTTCTTCGGTTTACGGGAACAACACAAAAGTCCCTTTCGAAGAGAACGATCCGGTTGATCATCCAATATCACCCTATGCTGCAAGTAAAAAAGCTGGAGAACTGATATGTCACACTTTCCATCATCTCTACGATATGTCTGTCGCCTGTCTCAGATTCTTTACCGTTTATGGTCCCAGACAGAGGCCGGATCTGGCGATAATTAAATTTGCCAATCTTATGAAAAATGGAGATCCGATCCCTGTCTTTGGCGATCTTAATTCAAGCAGAGACTATACCTATATCGACGATATAATCGATGGAACGGTGAAAGCAATTGATTTCGTTGATAAAGAGAATTGCTATGATATATTTAATCTCGGAGAGTCCGATACGATAACCCTCTCCAGAGTGATCGAAACTCTGGAAGAGAATATGAATCTGAAAGCCAGAATAGAAAAATACCCATCTCAGAAAGGGGATGTCTGGCAAACGTATGCCTCTTTAGACAAAAGCAAAGCACTACTCGGATACAACCCCGTAACGAAATTCGACGAAGGGATCAGACGGTTTATCAATTGGTTCAAGGAAGAGAATAGATAAGCTGCCTTACGTTAGAACTTATCCTGCCAGAATCATCCTGTTTATCCAGTAAACAAAGATTGCGTTTATGTCAGCAGCGCTATCATCTTCGAGATATAGAGATTACCCTGACAGAGATTCAATGCTATTGAGTTTCGGGGTTAAAGGGGTTGGGATATTTGTGATGCATGGTAAACGATGGTGCAAAGGAATCGTGATTTATCCGTTTATATGAGACTGAAGATCATTCCATCGCTGCTCTGTATCTGATATTCAGTGTAACTGGAACCTCAAGATCAGACGAAAGGATTAGATCAAAGTTCACCATAAACCCGGACTCATAGGCCGGTGGTGGGTATGGATTCTTAGTTAACAAGGCTGTTCTTGGAAAATTAAGATCGTAGACTGAATGTTTGGATTAAACTGCGAAACTGCAAAATATAGACATAATTCCTTTTAGGATGTAGCTTAGTTTAAGCTGTTGAGATGGAAATATCACTGCTTTAGTGTAGTTGTGCCCAATAACTCCAGAAACAAAGTCCCCTAACAATGATCAAATCTTCCAGTTCTCTTCAGGAATCTTTTACAGCATTACCTGATAGAGCAGTTAACTTCTGAGCATTTCAGGAGTCGGCCTCTGCCGACTGCGGTGGTGACTAAAGATAAAAGGTTAGATTAGAATGTGGATAACAGGATGAACGACAAAAAAAAAGCTCCTTTAAAAGGAGCTTATCATTATCAGCAGATAAAACTGTGATTATTATTGTTCCAGTTTCGCCAGAACGTCAGAACGTGATAAGATGATGTATTTTTTGCCATCAACATCAACTTCAGTTCCACTATACTTACCGTAAAGAACCTTGTCACCTTCTTTGAGTAACTTTTGTAACTCCTCATCAGTCCCCACTGCAATAACAACTCCCATCTGCGGTTTCTCTTTTGCTGTATCGGGAATAATGATACCCCCAATATTCTTCTCCTCTAATTCCTTCACTTCGATCACTACACGGTCATCAAGCGGTTGCAATTTCATAACATATCCTCCTTAATATTCTTTCTTGATAATATAATCTTCACTGATTAATTAGCAAACTCTTGTTTCGAGTGCCAGTTTCTCCGGAGAGAAAAATATGTCAAATAAAAAATCTCGGAATCGGGTCTCTGTTCGTTATTTATCTATCTATTGAGGAATTATTCTTTTCGTAAGGTCCAGTGAATCGTATCATAAGTTCATCTTTACTGAGAGTAATCTGGGTTCCATCATTCATGTTTTTCAAAGTAACTCTCTTTTTTTTCATCTCTTCGTCGCCGATGATGAGGGCGAACTTAGCATTAACTCTGTTTGCCGCTTTCATCTGGGCTTTGAGAGAGGTTTTTTCTATATCGAATTCGACCTGGATGTTATTATTTCTCAATTCAGAGCAAATTTCGATTGCATAAGGGATGGAATCTTCACCGAGAGCAACGAGGTAAATTGTTGGTGCAGGTTTCTCTCCAAAGGGGAGTTTTTCGAGCTCCATCAGGGCGATAAGTCTTTCGAATCCACCGGCAAAGCCGATAGCCGGGAGTTCGGGTCCGCCGAGTTCTTTGATGAGTGTGTTATACCTTCCTCCCCCGAGGATAGCATTTTGAGAACCGAGTCTTTCAGTAATAAACTCGAAAGCTGTTTTGTTATAATAGTCGAGTCCCCTTATAATGCGCGGGTTAACGACAAAGTCAATCTTCATGAATTGGAGATATTCTTTCACTTTCTCAAATGAATACCGGCAATCATCGTCGAGGAATTCTAATATCGAGGGAGCATTTTCGGCAATTTTTTTGCAGTTTTCATTCTTACAATCGAGTAATCTTTTGGGGTTTTTATCGAGTCGTTTGAGGCAGTCAGAGCAGAGTTCAGCTCTGTAAAGTCCGAAATATTTTTTCAGGCTATCATCGTAGCGTGGCGAACATTTGCTGCAGCCGATACTGTTGATCTCCAGGCGGTAGCTTTTAAGGCCGAGTTTCTTCATATAAGAATCGGCAAGAGCAATAACTTCGGCATCAGTATAGGGGTGGTCAGAACCGATCAGTTCGACTCCATACTGGTAGAACTGGCGGTATCTCCCCTTCTGTGGTCTGTCATAACGAAACATTGGGCCAGAATAGAATAGTTTTGAAATACTACCGGTTTTATGGAGTGAGTTTTCGATGAATGAGCGGACGACGGGAGCAGTTCCTTCCGGGCGGAGTGCTAAAATCCTTCCCTTCCTGTCACTGAATTTATACATCTCTTTTTCGACAATATCAGTGACTTCACCGACCGATCTTTCGAAGAGGTCGGCATTCTCGAATATCGGTGTTATAATCTCACGGAAATCGAAAACTCGGGCAATATCTCTGAAAGCCTGAGTGACATATTGCCATTTGTAACTCATATCGGGGAGTATATCGTAAGTTCCGCGGGGGATGGATATCTTATCGGCCATTTCTACTCCATAATCAATTATTTCTTGTTCAGAAAAACGTGTGCACCCGCAGTCGATATCTATCTCGTCCGGATAATAAGATAGTTAACTCGGAACAAATGATCCGACGGCACATTGTAAGTTCTGCTTATTGCTGCTTCCTTCCGGACCTGACAAGGTTTGCAGGTTACAATTGCGTCGGGTTTATTCGTCAACGCCACTTTTCTCACCTCCGGGGAGAATCGATATTCTCCTGCGGGGATTCAGTCCCTCTGTAGCGGATTGAGGGTTACAGGGCACCGCTGGCTCCCCACCTAGCACACGTTATCAATTTCCTGAAGTTCGGTATAGTTGTCAAGCACTCAGAAGAAAAAACGCACTCATCCTCGAAGATGTATCTTCGTAAGATAAGTGCGTTGATAAACTCTTTTCTGGTTGGCTTATTTCATCAGAATCATCTTGCCGTTAGAAGTATATTTACCCTGTCTGATCCTGTAGAAGTAAACACCACTCCCTGTTTCCCATCCAGCCTCATCTCTACCGTTCCAGAGGATAGTATGTTCTCCTTCGGTCATATAACCATCGAACAGGGTCTTAACGTGCTGTCCACGGCTATTGAAGATCTCCAGAGTTACCGGTCCTGCTTCAGCGAGGCTGAAACTGATACTGGTCTCCGGATTGAAGGGATTGGGGTAGTTACCACGGAGTTGGACTCTCCTTTGTTCCGGTGGTTCAGGTATTTCAGGAACACCAACACCTCTAACCCTGACAGGAACTCCAGTAGCACCGATGGTCATATTTCGTACTGCGCCGAAGTAGTTACGTTGTTGTAGTGGAAGGAATTTGACAAAGAGTGTCTGAGTCAGGTTTCCATCCACCGGTTCCAGGATAATTATACTCTGGAATCCTTCATTTTCATTGGTGGAGAGGAGATAACCCCGGGGTGCCCTGATTCTTACATCTGTAAGCAGGTTCTCACCAGTAAGGTTATAACTGAGTACCATCTCCTCCCCGATCAGGATCTCTCCGAAATAGAGTGAATCAGGCTCGGCAGCCAGGACTGGTATCAGTTGCGGGTCGAAGATACCGATACCGTGCAGGTTGACAATCTCGTTGGTTGTTCCCAAAACTCGGTTGCAGATCCGGCCTAAATAGGGACGGGGCAGCAACGGACTAAATTTTACGTAGATAGTTTCATTAACAGCACCGTCAACCGGTTCGAGCAGCAGGCTGCTAAGAAAATCACCATCTTCAGTCAGTGACACTCTGAAACCAGTCGAGGCATTGATCAGAACATCAGAGATAAGATTTTCACCAGTCAGATTATAGCTCAGATGCGCTTCGTCTCCGATCATAACCTCACCAAAATCGAGCGAATCGGGAGTTGCTGTTAACTGAGGTAGATCTTCCTCATCAATCGTTCCGGTACCGCTCAGAGCAACCATCTGAAAGGGGATACCCATAGTACTGTGTCTTACTCTCCCGTTATAATCACGAGGCATAGTGGGGATAAATTTAACGAATATTGTCTCAATCAACTCACCTTCTGATGGTTCCAGGACAAGATTTTGCTGGAAATCACTTACCTCATCCAGAGAGACGAGGAATCCACCTGATACGTGTATAATGACATCTGATATCAGGTTCTCACCTGATATTGTATAAGAGAGAACTGCTTCTTCTCCAATCTCTACTTCGCCGAAAGCTAATGCTTGCGGGTCAACATTCAAAGTAGGTGATTGAGCATAGAGATGACTTGTCGGAATGGCAATGATAAGAAATGCCAGAGCTATCAAGCCCAGAAGAGTCGAATTTTTTAAACAGTGTTTCATATTCACCTCCAGTCTCAAAATTCTGATAGACATAATCCTTTTGAGTCTTCATAGCATAATATTGAGATTATTATCTGTCAAGCTAAATTTGCTGATCAGCGTGGTAATTTTAGAAATGCTCAAAACCTTCTCCAGAAGCAGGATAAGATTGTATTTGACAGCAGTGTTTCCAGCCTAATAAGCTTTAGTGAGACAGGAATGGATTCACAGAAAAAGTAATGGCTTTATTGAGTTAAGAACTATAGTTCTAAGAAACGATCCTTACCCATCATCAATCGAGCAGCATTGGGCATAATCTCTTTTAGACTCTGCTCTATTTTGAGTGATAGTTTCCTGATTTCCCACTGAGCGTGGATATCGGAGCGGAGACGCGAAAAGTGATAGAGTTCCCGGAGATTGGCTTTAAAGAGGATATTGACTTTATGGGCATTGGTCAGGATATAAGATCCGAGGCCGCTCTTTTTCTCTTCCAGGTGTTCGTAGAGGGGACCGAGTCTCTCCATTGTTTCGGTAATTATTTTCTGGTAACCTGTTATCCTGAAGATTTTCGGAATAACATAACCGTAATCGGGATGGTAATCGGAGCGGATGATAGTAGCGATCCGGTGTCTCTTAAGCTGGGCGAAGCAGGAGGCTGAGATGGAGGTTTGTATTAGACAGTCAACAAGTTCAAAAGCTCTTGGGGGTTGATTATAGGCTTTCATTCCATCATAAATATGGTTGTACAACCTCTCAATTTCGGATGATGAAAGACTTGCGATCTTCTGTTGCAGCAGATCGAAATCAGCAGGGGTACATTGAAAGAGTAAACCGGCCAGGATCTGATTCTCCGGTTCGGGGGTCAGGACCTTCACTCTCGTTTCGAGAGAGTTTTCATTCTCATGATCCGGGAAGAATTTTCTCAGTTCGGCACCAAAGTTCTGGAGGTTATTGCAATAAGGATCGGGTTTGACATAGCGAATAAGAGAGGGGGTGATCTCTTTAACCTTTTTTAAAAGGGCATCATAGAGCTCATTTGCTTCTGAGAGGTTGAGATTGGCGAGACGACGGAGGAGTTTTTCCAGGCTTCGAGCATTGATCGTAACCCCCATCTGAGTACCGGTAGCGAGGGGTAGAACATAGCGGGCATCCTCTTTAGCCAGTTCTTCTCTCTTTTTTTTCTTCATATCGGGATACTCTTTCTGATAATGCTCCAGACCTTTATGATACAGCTCTTCGTAGAGAGAAAAGAGCTTTTTGACCATGAGGGCATACTCCTCTTTGAGGCCGGGTTCATCGAGTTCGGCTGGAGTTATGTAGAGACTCTCCCAGGTAACATATCGCTGAGATTTCTCGGTGAAGGAGGCGAGCCTGCTTCTCTGAATGTATTCGGTCAGATAACGTGAGATACCGATCAGATCGAAGTTGAATACGGCATGTTCAGCAATAGAGGAATGGCCCATATCGAAAACGATTCGTTCGTTAGAGAGGCGGGCCATTTCAACATCTCTGATAGCCTGCTCTCTCAGAGTTGTTATAGATTTACTGCTTCGACTGATCCTGGCGTAGGCAGCAGAGATAGTCTCCGGGGTAGCCTTTTGCAGAATTACTGACTTTTCTATTAATGTTCTGTCTATGTTATAACCGGCTAATGTTACGAGCATGTGTCAATCCTCTCCTCGTTATTTTCTCAAACACACCTGTCAGACTATTACAGGGGGTGTTCTTTCCATTCCTTTAACGATATCTACTCCTGAACTGGTACCTATACGGTTAGCACCAGCTTCAATCATCTTAATGGCGGTTTTTCTGTTTTTGATCCCACCCGAGGCTTTAACCCCGTATTTGGGGCCGACAATCTTTCTCATCAGAGCAACATCTTCAAGAGTAGCTCCCCCGGTAGAGAAACCGGTAGAGGTTTTAACGAAGAGAGCTCCCGCTTTTTTAGCAGCGAGGCAGGCAATTATCTTCTCCTCTTCCGTCAGGAGGCAGGTCTCGATTATTACCTTGAGGATAGCATCCTTGTTGAGACAGATATCAGATACCGTGCTGATATCGTTTATCAGGGTAGAAACATCCCTCTCTTTCAATGAGCTTATATTATTGACCATATCGATCTCTCCGGCTCCCTGCCTGATACAGTTCAGTGCTTCTTCTCCTTTTACTTCGCTCAGATTAGCTCCGAGCGGGAAACCGACGACAGAGCAGACCAGGCTCTCTGTTTTCTTTAACCTGGAATAGGCGAGACTGACAAATATTGGGTTTATACAAACAGATTTGAATTTATAACTCTTTGCTTCCAGACAGATTCTCTCTATATCCTGACTGACGGTATGCGGCTTTAGTATTGTATGATCGATATAGCGAGCCAGATCAGCTTTACTGTCTGCAGTCATATCCGGGTCATCAGCCCGGCAGATCTTACACTGGAGGCAAATCTCGTGTCCACCGCCACAGCGGCATTTTTGCCTCTCGTCGAGAGCGAAATATTTAAGTGCGATTTCTCTGATATTATTCATGATTGTTCTCCTTATTCTGGATGATTTATACAGGTTAAGTTTTATAGATAGCCTGATAATCGGCTGACAGTTGTCCGCAGGCTGCACTGATATCGCCACCTCTGCTTTTGCGGTAGGTAACGGCAAAGGGGAGAGGCAGCAGATGCTTGATGAACCGGTCTATCTCCTCCTCTGTTGGTGTCTGGAGGCTTGAGCAGGATGAGGTATCGTTCCAGGAGATGAGGTTCACTTTGCAGGAGAGATCTCCTAGCAGCTTAATCAAAGCTTTCGCATCTTCTTCGTTCGTATTGAAACCCCGGAACATAACATATTCCATAGTTATCCGGAAGGGGTTATTTCTCCGGTAGAGCTGGAGGGCCTGTTTCAGTTCCGGGAGAGGATATTGTCTGGCAACCGGCATCAGGTATTCTCTCTTTTCCTGTATGGCTGAATTGAGTGAAACGGCCAGCTTGACCTTAATTTTAGAAGCAAGCAGTTTGTGCATTCCAGGTATTATCCCGCAGGTAGAGAGGGTAATCCGACGGGGGCTGAAAGAGAAGGTTTTCTCGTTCTGTATCAGCTTAATCGCCTGGAAGACATTGCTGTAATTATCGAGTGGTTCTCCCATACCCATGAACACTAGATTTGTTATTCTCCTGCCGGAGGAGTAGAGAA
>Ga0079223_10000416_pt1 | contig 21328 bp, 21 predicted proteins | sample Stecom2011_FD_75072 | JGI IMG/M metagenome (GOLD analysis project Ga0079223, IMG submission 75072) | Agricultural soil microbial communities from Utah to study Nitrogen management - Steer compost 2011 | ecosystem: Environmental > Terrestrial > Soil > Agricultural land | place: USA: Utah...
ATTGCCGTGTTGCGCGGCAATCTCGCGCCGGACGGGGCCATTATCAAACCTTCGGCTGCCGACCCCAAGCTGATGACCCACCGCGGCCGTGCGATTGTCTTTGAATCTATCGAGGAGTTGCACGAACGGATCGACGATCCAAACCTCGATGTAGACGAGACCTGCGTCCTGGTGCTGAAGAACTGCGGGCCAAAGGGTTACCCAGGCATGGCAGAGGTGGGCAATATGCCTCTGCCGCCCAAGGTGCTGGAAAAGGGCATTACCGACATGGTGCGCATTTCAGATGCCCGAATGAGCGGAACTGCCTATGGCACCGTGGTCTTGCACGTGGCGCCCGAGGCTGCAGCGGGCGGCCCCCTGGCGCTAGTGCAGGAAGGCGACATGGTGGAGCTGGACGTGCCGAACCGGCGACTGCACCTGGATGTAAGCGAGGAAGAACTCGCTCGTCGCCGCGCCCAGTGGCAGGCACCTGCACCCGCAATGTCTAGCGGTTACCAGAAGCTGTACGTGGACCACGTCATGCAGGCCGACAAAGGGGCGGACTTCGACTTCCTGGTCGGTTGCCGCGGCGCCGAGGTTCCACGCGAATCCCATTGAGCCGCAGCAGGATGCACCTCTCAGGTCGGCGACTTCAGCGCGCCGATCTGAGAGAGCTGCCTTAGACTACCAGCACCTCGTCCCCGCTCGAGGGGCACACACGAATCAGGCCCTGCTGTTGCAGGTCCCGCAGTAGCCGGCCCACGTCAGTCTCGATGCGCCCCGGATCGACGTCAGGAAATAGCTGAACCAGAAGCTGCGTTGCCTCCTTGGCTGAGGTGGGTTCAGCCAACAGGTTCCAGATGCCCGCGCCGATCAGGTCCAGCTCATAAGCCGAGCCAGGTGCCTCACCCGCCAGGAACAGGCGCTCACCCACTGGGCGCGCATAGACAGCAGGCGCTTGATGAAAGAGCTGCGTTTCCCGTGATGGCAGAGGCGTTTCGGCACGTGGCCTCAGCCGAATGGCAGAGGATCCTTCTGGAGGGGCAGGAGGCTGCTTGGGCAACTCGCTCAACAGGAGTTCAACCGCCGAATCAAGATCACTATAGGCCAGCGTCAGACAGGGCGTGGCGCTGATCAAGTCATGAAAGCTGTCCATGAGGTCCGGAGAGGGGCCCTCGGCAGCGATGCTTTGGCCAATAAGTGCGCGCATCGCCCTGGCCGCTTCCGTCCGCTTCAGCCACGGCCGTGTCACTCGCGTCTTCCGCTCAAGAAGCACGATCGCGCCCAGCGGCGCCGTCGCGCCATGAGCGGCTTGCAACTGCGGGGGCATGCTCAAGTAGAGATAGTTGCTGTCTCTCGCTCCCGCTTGGCCGGCAACGAACTCACGGAAGCTAGCCGGAAGCTCCGGCGCCAGGGGCAACCTCAAGCGAGGCGGCACCCCAAAGGCCATACCGGTCCCCTCTTCCGGTCTCAGTGCAAGAAGGTCATCGGTAAAAACACGCAAGCCCGCGGCGGCCAGTGCTGCTGTCAGAGTTGATTTGCCTGCGCGGCTGGAAGCCGGAAAGACGATGAGGCGCCCGTCAATCTCTACCGCGGCGCAGTGCAGGCACATCCGGCCTGCTCCGGATCGGACATAGGCTTCTGCCAAATCTACGATGAGGGTACAAACCGCGCCGACGACCGTTGGCTCCGCATAGACCTCCTCTCGCCAAGGCACTGAGATAGCATAGTAATCGCCGTAACGACGTACGGACGCCATGGGAGGTTTCGCGAGGGGGTGCTCGGGCGCGATCCGGTAGTGCCAGCCGTGCAGCAAACCGGCAAGTTCATCCAGCACTGGCTGGGCGTCGGCAAACTCGACCGCGCCCGCCAGGCCGTCAAAGTAGGCATACATGATGTGAAAACGTGGGCCGGCGCTTAAAAGACGTCTTTCATGTCGACCCAGATATGCAGGTCAGTACGATCGGAATGCTGATGCCGACGGCCCATTCTTGCTCGCCACCCGCGGCTGCCACGGCTGTGGCGGTGATGACGATGAGAGTGGTGGTGGTGATGATGGTGCCCCCGCGAACCCCGGCTATGGCGGCTTCCCCGACTTCCACGCGAGGCGCTGGCTTCATTTAGATCGAGCAGCACTGGGCTTGCATAGGCCAGCGTTGCCGCGGCAACCCCGAGGCCCAAACGTTGTAGCAAGCGGCGACGCGCGGCGTCAGTACCACTCGCGTTGTGACTGTCATCCTTCATGCGAACACTCCCGTCGTCTCTTCACGGCGAACGGCCATGCGGCTCTATAGCCTTGAACTAAAAAGCGGAACGAGGGCTTACGGAAGATCAAACAGCTATGACCAAAGCCATTCCGCTATAGAGACTACGCAGGCAAGTTCGTGGCTATCCCCATGAGGAGCGTGTTCAAGAAGTGTCGCGCATGTCAGAGAAAGGGCGAACCCACAAGAAGGTGCCACTGATATAGCGACGACGACAGTCGAGCTTACCGTCGGCAGCTCGCCATCACGCGCTCGACCGCGGCTAGTTCGGCACTGTGAAGCAGCGCCCCTTCCTTTTGCCGGTCGCTCAACCACCGACCCGCGAAGGCGCAGCGCTCTTCAGCGCTCATGCGCTCCATGCGACTTAAGCTGCTCGTGCCGTAGCTTGCTGTGGTCATCAGCCCCGAAGACTCCCAGGAAAAGGAAATTGGAGTTGCGAGCTTGCCCGTCCAGCGGGGATCAGTGAGCACAAAGGCAACCACGGCAATGAGAAAGATCACAAGGATCCAGGTACGCATCCGAAACTCCCTCGGCTTGCAGCGATTGCACCGAATTAGAGTAGACTGAGACATGCCGTATAACCAGCATGGGGCCAGCTCTGTTCTAGACTAACGTGCAAGGCTTCGCCAGTAGATGGCGCAACGTCCGCTCATAAAAGATCGCATTCTGAAGTTTGGAGAATTCCTTGCCCAACTTGCCGCGTCTGCTTCTGACAGTTCCTCTTGCCGCCTTCCTCGCTGTTCAAGCAGAGCAGGTGCACGCCAAAACCGACGCGCAAGCCTCAGCGCGCACCTGGGTAGAGGAGCGGATCCTGGCCAGCGATCTCCTTCAGAAGTTGGACTTCTCGAGCGCGCCTCAACTAAAGGCCGAGGGAGATGGCTGGCGGCTTTTGCTACCCCCTGCGACCGCCAAGGCCGACGCGGAGGCGGGGAAACTCCTTTTGCGCAGCAGCGACTCGGAGCTCCTGGTTGAGCCGATCGATCAGTCGCAGATCAAGCTGCAGTGGCAACTGCCTGAAGTGCTCGACCTTCTGCCTGAGCGCCCTGCTGACGAGGCACTGGGCGCACTGCGGATTGGGAGGCAGCGCAATGGCGGCACCTACGATCTCGGCCTGGATGCCTTCCTGGACATTGATGTTCTACTGGAAGAGCTCACCGTAACCCTCCCCGCGATTGAAGCTTCGCTCGCGGAAATCGCTCTCTGGGGTGAGAGCAATCAAGGTGATGATGACCGCTTGCAAAGCGACAGTGCACTCTCTTTCCAGAACCTGACCCTCGGCGGCCCGTTTCTGTCCCTCGACGTGCAAAGCATGGAACTTGTCACCGTCATGGAGGGAATCGAGGCTAGCGGCTATGCAGAGCTACTGGACGCGCTTCTGACAGATGGGACCAGCGGCTTGACCTTTGCTGATCCCGGTCTGGCAGCAGGGGCAGCGAGCCTGCGCGTGGCTGAAGCGGATTTGGCTCTTGGCGCCTCTTCGCTGCACCTGAAGAGCGCTGAAACCGCTTTCGCAGCAGAAGGTCTTGAAGGTGACGAAAGCGATTGGGTCCTTCAACTGGCGTTAGAAGATCTGCACGTAGCGCCGCTGCCACCTTTGGTCGAGAGCTTCCTGCCGCACAATCTCGAACTGGATCTAGCTATCCTCGGGCTGCCCCAGGCACAGCTAGACCCTCTCTTTGCTCGATTCGAACAGATCAGCCGTCGCACCGGCGCGCGCTATGCCACGGGTATGGCGTTATCAGACCTATGGGCTCTCCTGCAAAGTTCCGAGGCCAGGATCAACATCCCCTCCCTGCATTGGGAGGCAGCCATCATCAACGTTGATGGCCGTGGGATGATGACCCCCAGCCGAAGCAGCGAAGTTGGGCTAGTGGGCGAAGCCTATCTTGAAATCTCCGGCCTACCGCAAATCATCCAACAGCTGCGTGGCCACCCCGGGGCGGAGCGAATGGTACAGATACTGACCTTGCTTCAGGGATTGGGCATTCCTGTCGAGGACACTGATCACGGCAGCGCGCGCCGCTATGAGCTGTTGGTCGCGCCACAAGGTCAGATCGAGGTCAACGGCACCGATATCATGCCCCTGGTGCCCGGCCTGCTTAGATAGGCAAAGGACTAGGCCCGACTATTGCGTCCAGTGCTGATAGAGGCGGTCGCCCAAAACGCCACCGGCTGCGCCCCCTGCCAACGAGGCGGTGATTCGGGCAATGAGGTAATCGCTCGACATCCCCTTTACAGCCGCCAGCCCGCTCTTCGCCACGAGGGGAGCGACATAGCTCCCTATTGCCATATGCGTGAGGACTGCTCCGGCAGCGGCCCCGGCACCGATGGCCAGGATGCGATAGCCATCAATCCTTTCTTCAGCCACCAGGGAATCGGTCGAGGGAGAAAAAGCAGCTGCATACCCTCTGTCCTGCGCCAGAGAAATCCCAGGCGCAAGGAAGGGCAAGAGTACCAACCCAACCACGAGAAGCCTCTGTATCTTCATGTTCCTCCCTTCCGCTTTCTCAGCGTCGTGGCGAAATGCTGTCGACGTGGGTCTGCCCGGTCAGGCGGGTCAGTACATGCATGGAAGAAACGCCGGCGGTCATGATGCCGCTCAGCAGCAGAAGGACAGCCAGTTCCGCATGAAGTCGGTGGCCAAGATCCAGCAAACCGAAGTCGGCAAGCACCCAAATGAGACTGGCCAGTACGGAAGTGACCAGGGCGATTCCGCCCCAACGTAATGCAAGCAGCGTGGCACGCAGCGCGAGGAACCAGAAGATGACAAGCATTAGCGCCACAGGAATCTGCAGCATCCAGTAGTCTGCAAAACCTTCCCGTACCCAGTGGAATAACGATCGCCCAGAGGGGTTATAGACGGAAAAAACCAGAAAGGCGGCGAAGCACCAGCGCGCGAGGAAGGCTCTCAGATCAAAGCGCGTATAGCGTCCCTTGCGACCATAAAGCGGCTGTTTCGCACTGGTCACGGCAGCTGGTCCACAGCTTGGCGGCTGCCTGCGTATCGCTGCGCCTCCTGCAGTTCGTTGGTTCCCAATTGCTTGTACAAGAGGCTCTCTGTCGGGTCCTCGCCGCAGGCAAGAGCCTCCCGCTGGCGCACCACGGCACGTTCGCGCGCATAGGGATCGAGCGCATCATCCAGGATGAAATCCAGGACCTGTCGGCTTTGCGCATAGCCGGTCATCTGTGGCAGCGGGTAGAGAGGGGCGAAGAGCGGGCCCAGCAGGCCAATCCCCGCAACTTGCGTAGCGCTTCGGCCGCTCAAATTTCGGGCACTAACCCCACCGACCAGCGGAAATACGAGATAGGGACCATTGGGAACCCCGTAGCGGCAAAGCGTGTAGGAAAGATCCGTCGGCCTAGATTCGAGAAGCAGTTCGCCCGCCACGTCCTCGGAACCCAGGAGGCCAACGGTGCTGTTGATGCCGAAGCGCAGGCCCGCGATTGTGGCGTTGTCGAGATCTCCGGCCAGTCCGGAGGTCACTGCAATGACAGGCTCCTGAAGATTACGGAAGATGTTATGCAGACGCTCGCGCGTGGTGGGTGTGAGCTGTGTTTCATACCTGTTGAACAGCGGCTCGAAAATTTTTTCTTCGGCCCAGCTGTTAAAGCGATGGGTAGCGCGGTTGAGCGGCTCCAACGGATCTGGTTGGAATTGTTCCTGACCAAGGGCATGCCCCTCTGCGCGCACTGGGAGCGCCGCGACCGCAGCAAAGAGCACCACGGCCAGGACAGCCGCCGACCGTTCAGCTTTGGAGAAAAGTCTCTGCAACACCTCTGGCGTTTTCATAGGAAAGGGGAGCTGCAGATCTTGTTGAGATATTCGATCTCCGATCCAGTAGCGGCCCGCAGCGCCAGTTCCTCCGCGGACATCGCGGGCGCACCCCAGAAAAAGGCGCTGAAATTATCGTAGTAGGCATTGGCGGAGGTCGACGCGATGGTTTCGAAGAACATGTCCGTCAGCACGTAACCCGCATAGAAGGTCGTCATCAGAAGCAGTGGCATCCTCTGGCTACTCCTCTTGCCCAAAGGAAGCCGTGGCCGGCCAGAAGACGCGAAGATCCGACGGATAGTCCGCAGTGGTGCCCGCCTCCGGCACGAGCTTTGGCTCCAGCCGACGTTCCCAAAGCAGCCCAAAGCCGCTCGCCGCTGTCGCCCCCACGATTCCGACGGTGCAGCCGAGTGCCGCCGCCCCCAGAGACAGGCTGACCACGCCGGAAACGCCTACGCCGCTAGCCGCGATTGGCGCCCCGGCCAGAAGCGCACCGGCTGCGCCTGCAGCAGCGCCGAAGACGCAGGCCTCCCCCGCCTTCCGCATCATAGTGAGACGGGCCGCATCAGTGGCTATTGTAGGGCCGGAAGGCGGCTCGGCCGCGTGCGCCCCTTTTGCATCCAACGATCCGGAGATAAGCAGTGTGAGTGTTAAAATCGCCGCAAGCCGCATCCCGATCCCCCGACAGCCGGCTTATTTCCTACTGTAGCAGGAATTCGCCTTGCTATAAACTACTGTATATTGATGGTCGATCAGCGTGCTTGCTGGTTCCGTGCCTCCAACATGAAGTATCTACGAGGGCCTTTCGATCATCGTGGCGCGCTTTGCCAACTACCTAGCTTCCGCCGCCATCCTGACGCTGGCTCTCGCCGGCGGTCTTTGGACCGTCTGGGGATCGGCTGGGCCGCAACCGACTGTTCCGCTCTACCGGCTTCCATCCCAGCTTTTGGAGAAGCCTTTCGATCGCCTGCCCCTGATGCGCTGGTACAGCGAGGAGAGGATCGAGCGCGTCGGAACAGCTCTTTTCCTACCCGACAAGAACATCGGCTTCTCCTTCTATGAGGACGCTCCGATGCTTACGGAGGAGCAGGCACTCTTGCTCGAGTCCGGGCCGCATGCCCTCTGGGCGCTGCGCAATAAACAGATGGAGGCACGGCTGCAGCGGTCGGCGCAGGCGTTCTTCAACAACGCAGAAGTCACTCTGAACCGAATATTTTCCTCGGCCGCTTTCCAAGAAGACTATGCCCCCGCTTTCCGCGCCATCGTGACCTCTTCCGTGGAGGCTGCCTCGCAAGCACCGGAATCACAGGCGGCGGCGCAGCTCGCCCTGCAGGCCTATCGGGATCTGCTGGTCGAAGAGGTGGTCGCGCCCGGAACGCCGATCCTGATGGAGGAGGTTCGCAGCGCTTTAAAAGAAAACTTCCAGGCCGGCCCCGGTCGGTTCCTCGGCCAGCTTTTGGGGGGCAATGTCGATCCAGAGGTCTTTGCCGTTGCCCTGGACCGGACTCTGGAAGACCCCGCCATCACGGCGCAAGTCGAAGCTGCCCTCAAGCAAGCGCTGGTCGCCAAAGAAACTGAGCAGCTCGCCATTACTTTCAGCCGCGCACTTTTGACAGAGATGGCAGGGCGACAGGAGACGATCGACCTCCTGCGTCGCCTCCTGATAGATCCTCGCTTCTCCGACAGCCTGATGGAGCTGCGGATGCTGAGCCTGGTGGAGTTGCGGGATATGAGTGAGCTGTTGCTGGGACTTGGGATAACGCAAGGTGTCCATCCCCTGGCCGCACTGGTTATCCGTGCATTTCTTCAACTGGATCCGCCCTACTTCGTGCTCCTGGCACCAGCGCACGTGGCGGCGCGCTTGAGTGCTGGCGACTTGCCGGCGGGGCACCTCCTCTACGCTGTGGATTCGCCTTGATGTCGCCTGCCACTGCCCGTCCCCTCTTGAAGGTGGAGAAGCTCTCTATCCGGCATCGCGACGGCCGCGAAATCGTTCGGAATGCCAATTTCGAGATCGTTCCAGGCGAAATCGTGCTTCTCATAGGCCCGAGCGGAAGTGGCAAGAGCACCTTGCTAAGCCTCTTCTCCGGCCTTTTGGATCGCCACAAGGGCTGGCGAGCGGAAGGCTGCTGCCACCTTCCCAACCAGACGGTCGACCTCTCTCAAGAGCGGGCAGCGGCCGGGGGCATCGTGTTTCAGAACTACGCTCTTTTCGATGAGCTATCAGTTCGAGGAAACCTAGCCGCCGCCGCTGAACATGGAGAAGGCGGGTCCGAAGAATTGAGCGAACTCATCTCGAGCCTGCTTTCGGACATTGGACAGGACCAAAAACCGGCAGAGTTGAGCGGCGGCCAGCAGCAGCGCGTTGCCATCGCACGTAGCCTCCTCGCCAGGCGTCCGTTGCTGTTCTTTGATGAACCAAATGCCGGCCTGGACCCTGTCCAGACGCGCCGTCTGGTGGAACTGATCGATCGGCTCCGGCGCGAACAAGCGCTTTCGGTCGTGATCGTGGCTCACCACGTCCACGACTTGCTACCGGTAGCGGACCGGGTGCTTCTGCTGGATCCGCAAACGCGCAGTCTACAGCAGCTTGATCCCGCGTCTCCGCGCCTCGCGGACTATTGTCCTGTAGTTCCAAAAGCCATCAAAGAAAGGCAAGAAAGGCACCCGGTTCACGAGCCGGCAGGTGAACCAGCAGCCTACTCCAGCGCGATTAGATTACGGCTGAGACCCTCCTGGTGGTTTAGCTATGCGGCCCAATATTTCTGGTTGCTCGCACTGGCGCCCTCCATGCTGGCATTCATCGTCATCGGAGGCCTGTTGACGGGTTTCGTCGCGACCTGGTCGGCCTTTCAGTACATGCCCTTCGCCAACTACCTGCTGCCACTGGTTCACGACGACACCTTGACAGCCTTGGGCCTGACACAGTCTCGGGTATTAGCGCCCTTGATGCTGTCGGTTCTCATGGCCGCACGTAATGCAGCGATTGTCGCAGCAGATGTGGGCCATCGCGTCTACACACGACAGATCGAGGCCATGATCAGCCTTAACATGAGCCATCGCGGGTATATCTCCGGCGGCGTGCTGGCGAGCAGCCTCCTTGGTGCGCTTCTTCTCGCACTGCTGCTGCTCGCGGTCGCGGCCACCGCCTCTCTGGTCACGTGGCAGGCTCAGTTTCCAGAGTTGCCAGCAGCAATCTTTCGCGACGCCTTCTTTCAACTGGTTTTTCGAGAGGGAGATTGGCTTCCTGACGGCTGGCTGTGGATGCTCGCCAAGATCCTGCCCAGCGCACTCGCCGCAGGTGCTTTGGGCCTCTACTTCGGCCAGCGGCCGAAGACCTCCGTGGTCTCCCTCAACAGCGCTATCGCGCAAGCCATCATCTTTGGCGTTTCCGCGGCCTTGATCATCAACGCGTTGGTCACCCTGATCGAGCCGATACGGGTCTGATGTTGAGCGACCGACAGATGTCGGTTGGCGGATCTATGGCGGATTATGCAGCACGTCTCTTTCGCCAGAAAAGCGCACCTGGGCATGAGACCAGGTCATCCCAAGCGCGAGAATCAGGCAGATCATCCCCTGAACAGCGGAAGTCGTCAGCTGGATCTCGTCGAACTGCTGGATTCCCACGCCGACCCGGAGCAGCACGCTCGCGAAACAGAGGCCGATCACTGCAATTACGCCTCGCACCCGCATTGCGGCGACCGCCATGCGGACCATGGCGATCAGCGCCGTCACAAGCAGGATTCCACACATTGCCTGCAAGGAAGAAAGGCCCCCGGGACTTTCGGTCACCCAATGCCAGTAGGAGCGCTCGCTGGGGTTATAGAGGGCAAAGACCACAAAACAGGAAAGAAGAAGCCGGCGGCAGAAAAGCGCCGGTACATTGATGTTGCTAAAGCGCGAGAGCCGTGCCATCTCCGGCGCTCCTTACGCAATCAGCGTGCCGCGAGAAGATAGTCTTCAGACCGCTGTATCAAACCCTGCAGCGCCTTCTCCACTTCAAGGCGCTCCTGAGCCACCTGCATCCAGGAGCGAGCATTCGGTAGTACGTCTTCGTAAGCCTGCACGACATAAGCGGCCGTTTGCAGATCCCCCGCCGCCAGAGCTTTTTGGGCCAGCCTGATATCATCCCACAGACGGCCGCTATACGCCTCGTTGCGCCCATTCGTGGCAGAGGCAAAGCTGAAGAGTTCAGAAACCGATGCACGCAGGGATGAAAGGGCCGCCGCCAGCAGGGCCCGATGTTCGGGCAAGCTGACTGCACCCGCAAAATTGGCTTGCAGCGTCTTCAGGGGCGGAAGCCCCTGATCAGCAGAGGGAGCGAGATAGGTGAGCTGTCGCAAGGCGACCTCATCTTCCGAAAGGAGGTCGACAGCCAGTTCCAGCTCCTGTCGATAGGGAGCGCCGCTGCTGACGGCAGCTTCAAGCCGCGCCACAGCAAGAGCACCCGCTAGTTGGCGGCGCCGCTGCTGTTCTTCCACCATCATGGCCTGCGCCGCCGCAAAGGTCGCCGCGCTCTCTTCGCGCACGGCATCGACTTGAGCCGTCACTTTTGCATCCGCTTCGCTTAGAAGCCCCAACACCGAGTCTTCCAAACCCCTGTTGGCCCACGCCAGAGCGAGCGCAATGGTAGCCACCAATCCGGCGATGGATGCCATGAGCCAAGCAGATTGCCGCTGAGCCCGCTCGCTCGCGATGGGCAGGGAGGCAGCTTTTTCCGTTTTCTCCGTCTCGCCGTCTTCTTGGGTCAGACTTGGGTAGTTTTCCATGTTCACTTCCATGGAGGAGACCTGAACGTCAGGAATGCGCTTCTTGGCCATCTTGCTCAGCCCCTTCCCCACTTCATTTCGGCCAGTTCATTCGCCACCTCTCGCACCTCTCTGGCTGCTGGACTGCGAGGCGCCAGATTGGAGGGAGCGGAACCGTAAAAGGTCGACTCCTGAAAGACGGCGCGATCCGCAAGCTGTGCCTTCAAGGGTCGCGCACCGAGGGCTTCGAGTTGGGCGCGTGCATGCCGGGCGACGCTGCTGCGCTTGACGCGGGTGAGGACGGTAAAGGCGGGAATCTCCCGGTCGGCCATGGATCCGGCGCTTTCCACGACCTTGAGGGTACGCATCGCTTCATACACAGACGCCTCGTCGGCCATCACGGGAACCACAACCTGATCCGCTCCGCCTACTGCGAAGACCATTGCCTGATTTCCAAACCCGGCGCAGTCCACCAGAGTGACATCATGATTGCCGCGCAATTCCTTGATCCGCGGCAGGATTGCGTGCTCGTCCAACTCTGTGCGCAAGGTCGCCGCAGCTAAGGCACCTTCCTTTGCGTGCCAGCGGCTCAGGGTCTTGTTTGGATCGGTATCCAGCAGGGCCACACTGCGCCCGGCCTGCAGCCAATGCACTGCCAGCGACGCAGCCAAAGTGGACTTGCCCGCTCCTCCCTTGATGGAGGCGATCACCAAAACTCGTCTCGACATTCCCCCTCCGGGTCTTGTCCGACCCTGTCTTCCCCGTTCTCCCACCCGTCTGAACGTCGTGCGGTCAGACTGGTGGCGGCGTCGTCACGTCATCCGAATCGATCTGGCCACTCAGGCGATTGCGAAGATGCGACCAGGAGATCCCGATCGACATCAGCGTCGCGAACATCACCAGCAGCACAAGGTCGACAACCACCCTGTTACCCATGTCGATCAGCTCGAGATCGCTGAGCCACCAGGCAAAGGCCCCCAAAGTCGCTGTAATCAGACCGATGCCAATCGGGCCGATCGAGCGGATCGTCGCGCGCAGGTAGATGAGGTGGAGAAGAAGGAGAATCAGGGCTGCAAGCACCTTGACCGAGGCATTCTGCAAGCCCGACTGGACAACCCAATGCCAGAAGGAATAGCCGGTGGGATTGTAGGTGGCGAGGACGATGAACATCGCCAGCATCCAGCGCACCACCCAGCCCCAGAACCCGAACTCCATCTTGTCCCCCCGCCGACCCGAGCAGGTCGGCACCAACTACCACTTTCAGCTTAACCGAATTGCCCCCTATAGGCGAATCAATTGATAGTATTCTAGCGTCCTGTGGCAGAATGCGGAGAACAGTTGAAGGGGGAATTCATGCGCCACCTCACCGCGCCGGCAGTTGCAGCCTGCCTGTTCCTGATAGCCCTGGCCGCGCCAGGGAAGGCTTCAGCGGAAGCCATGCTCCACGCCTGCAATGAAGCATCGGAACCGGTGTCGCTCGCTGTGCGGGTGTACGGCCTTGCCTGGGAGAAGGCGACGCTGCAACCAGGTCATTGCCAAAGGCTGCGGGTGTCCGGCTTCAACCTGCTGTTTGACGCGGCGACCCTTTGGCACGGCGCCAAGCTTCGTCTTCAGCCGCTCAAAGGCTCCGAGACGCAGCAGGCTGGCTTCTGCGAATGGAAAATCGATTTCGGCGCCAAGACTTGGCAGCACCACGCGATCCGCATAGAGGAGGACGGCATCCTTTGCGTCATCAATCACTCAGCACCAGAGGCCGCTGCCTGAGCGAATAGCGTGAACGCAAATGCCCCTCTTTCTGAGAGTGTCAGTGGCTCTCTGCGCCTCGCTCGCAGTCGCGCTATCGATGGTCGTTACGCTGAATCTCCTCAAGTACGACGAGACGTTGCGACAACTCGACCACGAGCGGGCTGGAATTCTCCTGTCGACCCTCAGCCACAGCATCATCATTGCCCACGACCTGGGATTGCCACTTGCAGCCAACTCTCTTGCTGAAGAGCGCGCAACCGCAAGAAAGAAGGCGCAGGGCATCGAAGATCTGATTCTCTTTGACTATCAAGGCGTCATTCTGGACGCCAGCGATCAAGGGCGTATCGGCAAGAAGCTACCTGATGCCTGGCGAGGCGAGGCGCCTTCCGCTCTTCAGTGGACGGCGCGATCTGACGGAAGGCTACTGGTCGGCAGAAGGCTCCACTCCAGTTTCGGGGAGGAGATCGGCGGCCTTCTGGCGATCATATCCGCTAGCTCGCATGCCGGAGCCTTTCAGGCAGCGCTCCTTCGGTGGCCACTGAAAGCCCTTGGCATCTTGCTTTTCTCCCTTCTTCTCTCCCTGCCCCTGATCTACCTGCTCGCAAGAAGGCTCCGCAAGCTGGTGCAGCTTGTCACGGACGAAGCTTCACCCAGTCTGCGCGAACGGAGTTCATGAAGGTGGGGTGCAAGGTCCCGCCGGAAGCAGCGACATCGATTGACCGCTTGCGCTGGGTGGTGACGCTGGTCGCGCTCTCCCTGATGCTGCTAGCCACGCTGCTCCTCACCACCATCACCTATCGCGGCCTGGATGAGCAACTTGACCACCGCATCGCCCTCAAGGGGCGGCTGCTCACCGATCATCTGGTGACGCAGTTCGAACGCGCCGCACAGCATGGCATTCCGCTATCTCGCCTCCCCGATCTGGAGCGCTTCCTCGACTTGGCTCGAAAAGACCATCCAGAGATTCTCTACCTGGGGCTGGCAGCAGAAGGGGGCATGTTGGCATCTTCAGGCACTGCGCCACCGACCAGCCTTGCCGTTGTGCAAGAGGCGAGCCGCCAGCTCATTAGCCAGGGTGGTCGTCCCGGCGCCTCTCACCTTGGCACAGAAGAACTCCAGTTCATTCTGCAAGGAGTGTCCGACGGCAGCGCACCTGTGGCCGTTCTCATCCTGGGCGCAGATGAACTCTTCGCCTGGCGCAAAGTGGAAGACAGCCTGTTCGATACGCTTACCGTGCTGCTCGTCTCGCTGATTGTCGCCTTTGAGTTCGTGGTCCTGCTCTTGATGCGCCCTTTGGCCGGTCCGCTCCTCACTCTGGCGAAGCTGCGTGCCGCCGGCGAGGGTCGAGGCCCACCCGTCTGCTTGCGCTATCGCGCCCGAGACGAAATCGGCCAGGCCGTTGCGCGCTTCAATGCCTCAGCCGAAAGGTTGGCCAGAAAAAGCGGCCTGAAGCTGCGGGAGCTGACCCCGGCAACAGCGCTGGATATACGCCTGCCGCTCTTCCTCTTCATCTTTGCTGATGAGCTGCAGAAGCCTTTCCTGCCACTCTATGCAAACAGCCTGGCGCCGGCGCAATCCTGGATCAGCACCGAAGTGCTGATCAGCCTGCCGATCGCCGTCTTCATGCTGGTGATTGCCTTGGCCACGCTCTGGGCCGGTCATCTTGTCGATCGCCTGGGACCTCGCCGAGTTCTCCTGGCTGGCGCCCTTCCCGCCGCTGTCGGCTACCTCTTGGCCGCGATGGCTACCGATATCTGGCTGCTTCTGCTGGCGCGCGCTTTCACCGGCCTGGGGTATGCGGGGATCGTCATGGCCGCTCAAGGCTACGTAGCCGCTGTAAGCAGCCCGGAAGAACGGAACCGCGCGATCGCCGTTTTTGTAGGTTGCCTGATGGCCGGATCGATTTGCGGCACCGCGATTGGCGGTATTTTGGCGCACGAGGCCGGCTACCAAATCGTCTTCCTCCTGTCGTTCGCCCTGACGATGGCTACTGCCGTCGCGGCCTGGTGTCTTGTTGCGTCGCTGCCGGCACAGGCGCGCAAACCGCAATCCTTCAACTTCCGATCGTTCTGGCCCCTATTCAGAAATCGAGCCTTTCTCATCCTCCTGTTCTCGGCGGCGATCCCGAGCAAACTGGCGCTCAACGGCATCATCAGCTTTACCCTGCCGATCTATCTCAACCACTACGGCGCCTCGGCGGCCGAGATCGGCCGCGTTATTCTGATCTATCCGATCCTCATCCTCTTTCTGGGACCCTGGCTCAGTGGTTTGGCCGACCGTTGGAACAGCGCCCGCTTCTTCACCCTCGCCGGAGGGTTGCTTTCCGGAACTGCGATCATTCTGCTGGGAGTATCAGAGGGGATAGGTGCAGCCGCCTTGAGCGTGGTACTTCTCGGCTTGGCGCACGCTGCCTCCACCTCACCACAGATCTCTATGGCCATCGAGCTCTGCCCTCGAGAGGTGGAAGCGCTCGGGCAAGCGCGCGTGCTCAGCCTGCTCCGCACCCTTGAACGAATTGGCAGCGTCGGTGGCCCGCTTCTGATGGGGAGCCTGATCGCCTGGCAGGGCCTGGGGAGTTCTTTGGCCTACGCAGGCGTTGCAATCGCGACTGTCGCCTGCGGCCTGCTTTTCATCGGCCACAGACGACAGGTCGAAGCCATCTCCCCCTCACTCTGATCAGGGGGTCACTCGCGAGCTCTTCGGGTTTCTGCGCTGAAATGATTCAGTCTAGGCAGCCAGCTGATTGGCTGCGCCCAGCACGGCCTTCACAGAAGCGGTCGAGACGTCGCCATCGATCCCCACGCCCCAGACGGTTTGACCGTCCGCCGTTTGGCACTCGAGGTAGCAGACAGCTTGCGCTTCACTACCGCGGCCAAGGGCATGCTCATGATAATCAACTACGTCGAGCGCCAAGCCACATTCGCTGTGCAGGGCCGAGAGGAGGCTCGAAATGAGGCCATTGCCCCGCCCGCTGATGCTGCGCTCATGCCCGTCCACGCGAATTCGCCCGACAAAGGCCCGGTCCTGACCTGGCCGCCGCGGTGAGGTGCTGTCGTAGTCGACCAGGCTGAAGCGCCCCTCCTCCTGGAGGTAGGTGTTCTGGAACGCCTGCCAGATATCGGCCGTGGTGAGCTCTCGACTGGTCTTGTCAGCGATATCCTGAACCACCTTACTGAAGTCGACCTGCAGGGCGCGCGGAAGCTTCAGCCCCTTGTCCTGCTGCAATACCCAGGCCACGCCTCCCTTGCCCGACTGGCTGTTGACCCGAATGACCGCTTCGTAGGAACAGCCCAGGTCCGCGGGGTCGATGGGCAGGTAAGGGATATCCCAGTAATCATCATTCCGCTGTTCGCGCGCAGCAAAGCCCTTCTTGATGGCATCCTGGTGGGAGCCCGAGAAGGCGGTGAAGACGAGGCTGCCTGCATAGGGGTGGCGCGGATGCACGGGGATCTGGTTGCAGTACTCCACCGTCTCCACCACAGACTGGATGTCTGAGAAATCGAGTCCTGGATTCACGCCTTGGGTGTAGAGGTTCAGGGCCAGCGTCACCAGATCGACATTGCCGGTGCGTTCACCATTCCCGAAAAGGCACCCCTCGACCCGGTCAGCCCCCGCCATCACCGCCATCTCCGCGGCCGCGACACCCGTGCCGCGATCATTGTGAGGATGGACACTGATCACGACGCTGTCCCGCCGCGAAATGTTGCGGCAGAACCACTCAATCTGATCGGCATATACGTTGGGACCTGCCGCCTCGACCGTCGCCGGCAAGTTCAGAATAACCGGGCTTTCTGGCGTCGGCTGCCAGATATCCAGCACCGCCTCGCAGACCTCCAGGCTGAAATCGAGCTCAGCCGTGCTAAAGGTCTCCGGCGAATACTGAAAGTGCCACTTGGTGTCCGGCTGCTTGGCTGCCTGGTCGCGAATGATCTTCGCCCCCTTTACCGCAATGGCCTTCACCTCCTCGCGGTCCATGTTGAAGACAACGCGGCGAAAGACGGGCGAAACGGCGTTATAGAGGTGCATGATCGCTTCGGGCGCACCGCGCAGAGATTCGAAGGAGCGCTCGAGCAGCTCCTGGCGCGACTGGCTCAGCACCTGGATTGCCACGCCCTCTGGAATCCGCTCCTCCTCGATCAGGCTCCGTACAAAGTTGAACTCGGTATTGGAGGCAGAAGGAAAGCCAACCTCGATTTCCTTGAAGCCAGCCTTGAGCAGCAGATCGAAGAAGCGCTGCTTCTTGGCGCCGTCCATGGGATCGATCAGCGCCTGGTTTCCGTCCCGGAGGTCGGTGGACAACCAACGCGGCGGCTTCGTGATGGTGCGCGAGGGCCACTGCCGATCCGGCAGATCGATGGGCGCAAAGGGGCGGTACTTGGTTTGAGGGTTGCTCAGCATGGCCTGCGGCCTCCGGTCATTCACTCTGGTTTTCTGATCTGGCTTCGACGACGCAGGAGCGCAGCGGTCGCGGGCGGCCGTCAGGCCCGGCGACCGCCGATAAGTCGCAGCCCAAAAACCAGCCGCCCCCATACAAACATCTTGGGGACAGATATGACAGGAGTGGAAACTGAGAAGCTATGCATTTTTGGACCAACGGAGAAGGAGATCAGCGACACATCATTCTGCCCCGGCCTCGTCACGAGGCCGGGCGAAGAAGTCGCAACGCTCCGTTTATGCTTCTGTCCATGCCGATGACTTTAAGCGGCTCCCGCAAAAGTGCAAGCCTTTGCTTGAAAGAAGCCTGAATACGGCCTGGCCGCGGTCCCTTGCTGCCTTGGCGATTTGCAGAGGACTCCAGAGGAGGGACGGTCCAACGTCGGCATGAACTGGAACAGTTGATGCTGCATTGCGCCGCTATCAGTGACGATCATGGCGAATTGTTGCTTTGCCGATCTGGCCATTGAGGTTAATCAGAGCCCCCGAGACGCCAGGATTCGCGAGGAAAGGACCCTCGGCGGGTCAAGGGATGCCTGCTTTCGCAGTTACATCCGCAGCAGGAGTTAAGGGATGAAAGAGCTTTTAGCGATCAGCCGCCGGGGGCTTCTGGCTGTAGCCACCGGCGCGGTGGTCAGCATGATCATGGCCACGGCTTCGGCAGCCTGGGCCGCGCCATTGGATGTGGCGGCGGTCTACAATGTACCGGTCGAACAGCAGTGGGTGAGCCGTATTCACAAGGCGCTCAACGCAGCGCAGGAACGGGGCGAGATCACCTACGTCTACTCGGAGAATGTCGCCAGCACGGACTACGAGCGGGTGATGCGCGAGTACGCTGACGCGGGCAAGCAGTTGATCATGGGTGAGGCCTTCAGTGTGGAGCGTGCCGCGCGCCAGGTCGCCGAGGACTATCCGGACACTGCCTTTCTGATGGGCTCCAGCTTCGGCCCCTCCGGCGACAACTTTGCGGTCTTCGATAACTGGATCCACGAGCCTTCTTACCTCACCGGCATGATCGCCGGCCGGGTTACCGAATCGAATCTCATCGGCATGGTGGGTGGCTATCCCATTCCGGAGGTCAACCGCCTCATGCACGCCTTCATGGACGGCGCCCGCGAAGTGAACCCCGACGTGGAGTTCCTCGTGACCTTCATCGGCTCCTGGTATGATCCGCCCAAGGCCAAGGAAGCAGCCTTCGCCATGATCGACGCCGGTGCTGACATTCTCTATGCCGAACGTTTCGGCGTGGCCGATGCAGCCGCCGAACGCGGCGTAAAGGCGATCGGCAACGTTATCGACACCCAGGAAGACTACCCCGGCACGATCATCGCCTCGGCACTCTGGCACATGGAGCCGACCGTGGAGAAGGCCATAGAGGCTGTCGCCAACGGCACGTTCGAAGCGGCCGACTTCGGTGAATATAGCTTCATGAAGTATGGAGGCGGCTCCCTTGCACCGATGGATCCGGAACTGGTGCCACAGGAGGTGATCGAAGAGGTCAAGGCTCGCGAGCAGGAGATCCTGGACGGCGCCTTTGAGGTAAACGTAGACGATTCGGAACCCACCTCGACTCGCTGATTTGCGCGGCAGGCACCCTCGCTAGGGGGCGCCTGACCGGCATGAAACAACATGAAGGTAGATGACGTGCCCGCGACCGCACGAAGCCCTGTCTTGCGCCTGACCGGCATAACCAAGCGCTTCGGTGATCTGCTGGCCAATGAGTCGATCGATCTGGAGCTTGCCCGCGGGGAAATCCTGGCTCTTCTCGGAGAGAATGGCGCGGGCAAGACTACCTTGATGAATATCATCTTCGGCCACTACACGGCCGATGAGGGCAAGGTTGAGGTGAGCGACCCCTCGGGTGTCCTTCAGCCCCTACCGCCAGGCAATCCTGATGCCGCGCTTTCCGCAGGCGTCGGAATGGTGCATCAGCACTTCACCTTGGCTGACAATCTCTCCGCCTTTGACAACCTTGTACTCGGCACCGAATCACTATGGCGGCCGTGGCAGAACCTCCGGGGCGCTCAAGCTCGCGCCCAGGAACTCATGTCCAACAGCGGCTTGACGGTCGATCTTGCAAAGCCGGTTTCAAGCCTCTCTGTTGGAGAGCGGCAAAGGGTAGAGATTCTCAAGGCGCTCTACCGAGGCGCAAGAATTCTCATCCTGGACGAGCCGACGGCGGTGCTGACGCCACAGGAAACGGAGAGCCTCTTCGCCACCCTTCGTCGCTTGGCAGCCGATGGCTTGGCGGTGGTGTTCATTTCCCACAAGCTCCACGAGGTCCTGAGCATCAGCGACCGGATCGCGATTCTGCGTGGCGGAAAGATCGTTGCCACCCAGCCTACCGCTGAAACGAACCGCGAGTATCTGGCGGAAACCATGGTCGGAAAGACCATACCGGAACCGGTTCGAGAACCGCAGAGCCCGGGCCTCCCAATACTGCAGCTTCGGAATGTCGCGGTAGAAGCGGAGCCGGGCCGCACGCCGCTGCGGGATCTCAGTCTCACGCTCCGCGCGCACGAGATCCTGGGTATCGCCGGTGTTTCGGGCAATGGACAAACGGCCTTTTCCAATCTCCTCAGTGGATTGGCTCGCCATCATCATGGAAAGGTCGAGCTCTTCGGGAAGCCTTTAGCAAACAGTACTCCCGCCCGCATGGTGCGCCAGGGCGTGGGGCGCATACCTGAAGACCGACATCACGACGGCGTGGTGGGAGAAATGACCGTCTGGGAAACGGTCATGCTGGAGGACTACTATCGCGCGCCCTATCAGCGCTTCGGCCTCTTGCAACGAGATGCCGCGCGGCAACGAGCAGAGGCCGTGATCCGCAACTACGAGGTCAGGTGTCCCGGTCCTGACGCGGTCACCAAGCTGCTCTCCGGCGGCAATATCCAGAAACTGATCCTCGGGCGAGTGCTTGACCGAGAGCCGGGATTGATCCTGGCCAACCAACCGACCCGTGGGCTGGATATCGGTGCCGTCACCTACGTCCACGAACAGCTACTGGCAGCGCGCAAGCGGGGGGCTGGCATCATCCTGATCTCCGAGGACCTGGACGAACTCCTGACCCTCTCCGATCGCATCGCGGTGCTCTATCGCGGCCGCCTGTCTGAGCCGCAGCGCGTGGAAGAGGTCACGATCCGCGGACTGGGCCTCATGATGGCGGGTCAGGGCTTCGAGGAAACGGCGCATGCGGCTTGAGCCCCGAGAAGAGGTTCCGCTGTCGCTTTCGGTCGGCGCCCCCCTTCTCGCCATCCTGGGGGCGCTGGTGCTCTGTGCCCTGCCTCTCGCAGTGGCAGGCGCGCCGATCCTGGAAGCTTACGGGCTGATGTTGCGCGGTGCGCTCGGCAGCCGCTTTGCTCTCACCGAAACCCTGGCGCGGGCGGCCCCGCTCATCCTCACCGGCCTTGCCGCCGCCCTCGCATTCCGAGCCAAGCTCTGGAACATTGGAGGAGAGGGCCAGCTCTACCTGGGAGCCGTGGCAGCGGTAGTGGTAGGCAGCACCGCCTGGGCGGCCAGCCCCTACGTCATGATCCCGGCAGTGATGCTGGCGGGCTTCGCCGCGGGTGCGCTGCTTCTGCTGATCCCGACACTGCTGAAGACCCGGCTTGGGGTCGATGAGGTGGTAACGACGCTGCTGCTTAACTTCGTCGTTTTGCTCTTCGTCTCGCTCCTGGTCGAGGGACCGCTGCAAGACCCCATGTCGATGGGGTGGCCTCAATCGGAACCCATCGTCGAGGAAGCCACCCTGCCCCGTCTTATTGCGCGCACGCGGGTTCACCTGGGGCTGGTCATTGCCCTGGTGGCTGCCGCACTGGCTTGGCTTCTAGTGGCACGCACCCGCTGGGGCTTCGAGATCCGCGCCGTGGGCGCCAATCCTTCGGCGGCGCGCTTTGCCGGCATGTCCACGCAGGCCGTGCTGCTGCGCGTGGCGATCCTCTCTGGCGGTCTCGCCGGCCTGGCCGGAGTGGGAGAAGTTGCCGACGTTCGCGGCTACCTGACCACCGACCTCTCCCCCGGCTACGGCTATTCGGGCATCGTCGTCGCCATGCTGGCGCAGCTCAATCCCCTCGGCGTGGTTGCGGCCGCCTTCTTTATCGCGGTCGTCTTCGTCGGCGCCGATTCCATGGGTCGCGCTCTCGGCATCTCCAGCTATATCGCCCACCTGATCGTCGCCACCTCCCTCCTCACCATGCTGCTGGCGACCCTGTGGCTGCGCTACCGGGTGCGCTGGAAGTGAGGGGATGATGCAGAAGGCGTTCGCCACCTTCTTCCTGCTATCGCGAGCGACCATCGGGAGGGCGGCACTTTGGGGCAACTGTCCAAAGGCCCTGGAACACTTGCCACCTCTTGGAGGCGTGGACTGGAGCGTCGTCGACCTCCGG
>Ga0079223_10000417_pt1 | contig 21326 bp, 18 predicted proteins | sample Stecom2011_FD_75072 | JGI IMG/M metagenome (GOLD analysis project Ga0079223, IMG submission 75072) | Agricultural soil microbial communities from Utah to study Nitrogen management - Steer compost 2011 | ecosystem: Environmental > Terrestrial > Soil > Agricultural land | place: USA: Utah...
CGGCCACGTCGCGCACGGCGCCGCGACGCTCACCGTCGACCGCGTCGGCCTGAGCGTGAACGCCGGCGACGACGAGGCGACAGCGGGCGGCTCGGGCGGGCTCGAGCTGAGCGTGCCCGCGGGCCGCGCCTGGGTCGACTGGGACGCCAGCGTGGCCCTGGACGTCACGCGCGACGAGGCCACGTGCGAGGTCCTCGACGCTGTGGTGAGGTCGGGGCGGCTACGCGTCGAAGCCGGCATCGACACCGCGGGCGGCGACGGCAGCGCGGCCGTGGCGACCGACTTCGCCCCCGTCACCGACGGCGCCGGGGAGCTCACGGGCGTGGAGCTGGCGAACGGCAGCCTGGTCCTCGACGGCGCCGTGGCCGTGACCTGGGACGGCGTCCTCGACGACGCCGACGAGGACGGCGTCCCGGGCGAGAACCTGGTGCTCACGTTCGCCGACCGCACGATGACGCTCGAGGAGTTCATACGCGAGCAGTTCGGCCCGCTGGCCTTCGGCGCCAGCGTGGTGGCCGCCCTGCGCTGAAAAGGAGGCGCCGCCCGCCGCGCCGGGCCGGCCGGACGGGCCGCCGGGCCCGGCAAGCGCCGTGACCGGTGAGCACCGTGACAGGAGGCCACGGGCGACCCCTGCCGCCTACTCGTCGCGCGGGTCGAGCGCGTCGCGCAGGCCGTCGCCGAAGAGGTTGAAGGCGAGCACGGTCAGGAAGATCGACAGGCCCGGGAAGACCGCCATCCACGGCGCCTGGACGAGGAAGTTCTTGGCGGTGTTGAGCATGCCGCCCCAGGAGGGCGTGGGCGGCTGGACGCCGAGGCCCAGGAACGACAGGGCCGACTCGGCGATCACGGCCTGGGCGATCGTCAGCGTGGCCTGCACCAGCAGCGGCGCGAAGCTGTTGGGGAAGACGTGCCGCGCGATGATGCGCGCGTCGGACGCCCCCAGCGCCCGCGCGGCCTGCACGTAGTCCTCCGCGCCGACGGCCAGCACCTGCGCGCGCGTCAGCCGCACGAACGTCGGCGTCGTGGCGATGCCGATGGCGATCATGGCGTTCGTGAGGCTGGGGCCGAGCGCCGCGGCCAGCGCGATGGCCAGGATCAGGAACGGGAACGAGAGGACCGCGTCGATCACGCGCATGATCAGCTCGTCGAGCGCGCCGCGGTAGTAGCCGGAGAGCAGGCCGAGCGGCACGCCCACGCCGACGGCGATCGCCACCGAGATGACCCCGGCGATGAGGCTGGCGCGGGCGCCGAAGAGCGCGCGCGAGAGCACGTCGCGGCCGATCTCGTCGGTGCCGAGCGGGTAGGCCGCCGACGGCGCCTGCCGCACGGCCAGGAAGTCGGGCTTGGCGGGGTCGTAGGGCGCCAGCCACGGCGCCAGCGCCGCCACGGCCACGAAGGCGAGGACGACGAGGGCGCCCACGACGGCCGGCGGCCGCCTGAGCAGGCGACGCAGGGGCCGGCCGACGGGGCGAAGCGCCGGGGCGTCGCTCGCTCCGGCCGCGGCGGCGGGGATCGCGCCGACGCTCATCGCGCGCCGATCCTGGGGTCGAGGACCGCGTAGGCCACGTCGACGAGCAGGTTGATGAGGATGTAGCCGGTGGCGGTCACCAGCACCACCCCCTGCACGACGGCGTAGTCGCGGTTGAACACGGCGTCGACGACCAGCTTGCCGAAGCCCGGGATCGTGAAGACCTGCTCGGTGAGGACGGCGCCCGACAGCAGCGCCCCGAGCTGCAGGCCGAGGATCGTCACCACGGGAATCAGCGCGTTGCGCGCGGCGTGGCGGACGTTCACGGCAGCGCCGCGCAGGCCCTTGGCGCGGGCGGTGCGCACGTAGTCCTGCCTCAGCACGCCCAGCATCGAGGAGCGCAGCTGGCGCATGAGGACCGCCGCCAGCCCCGTCCCCAGCACGAACGCCGGCATGATCATGCGCCTCAGGTTCTCCCACACGCCCTCTGAAAGCGGCACGTAGCCCGAGGCGGGCAGCCAGCCGAGCCGCACCGAGACGAGGAGGATCAGCATGATGCCCAGCCAGAAGTTCGGCACGGACAGGCCGGTGAGCGCCAGCACGGTCCCGCCGTAGTCGACGGCGGTGCCGCGCCTGACCGCGGCGAGGACGCCGATAGGCAGGGCGATGACCAGGGCCACGAGCATCGATAGGACCGCCAGCTCGATCGTCACCGGCAGCTTCGAGCCGATCAGGTCGAGGACGCGCTCGTTCGTGCGCAGCGACCTGCCGAGGTCACCGCGCGCGAGCTGCCCGAGCCACGCGAGGTACTGCACCGGCACCGGGTCGTCGAGGCGGTAGCGCTCGCGGATGAACGCGATGACCTCGGGGTCCTGCTGCTCGCCGGCGAGGATCAGCGCCGGGTCGCCGGGCAGCGAGCGCTGGATGGCGAAGACCATCAGCGTGACGATGAACAGCGTCGGTATCGCCGTCAGCGCTCGCCGGCCGACGAAGGGCAGCACCGCCTACCTTGCCTCCTCGCTAACGCTGCGCGAGGGTCACCCCCTGCAGCCTTATCAGGCCGTCCGGGTACGCCTGGAAGCCCTCGACGTTCGTCCTGTGCGGGAAGAACAGGACCGTGTGGTACAGGTAGATTATGTGCCTGTCGGGCAGGTAGCGCTCGAGCGCCTGCCGGTAGAGGTCGTACCTGGCCTCGGTCGTCGGGGCCGCGCGCGCCTCGTTCAGCAGCCTGTCGACCTCCTCGTCGCAGTAGCCCGACTCGTTCAGCGCCCCCTCGCAGGTGTGGAACTGGTGGATGTTGCCGTCGGGGTCGATGCGGCCCGACCAGCCCACGGGGAAGGCCGCGTACTGGCCCTGCTCCTGGAGGTCGAGGGCGGTGGCGAACTCGGTCGCGCGCAGGGTGATGTCGAAGCCGACCTCGCCGGCCAGCGCCTGGATGACCTCGCCGACCCTTATCGCCTCGGGGTTGTTCGCGACCATCATCTCGAACTGGACGCGGTCGACGCCGGCCTCGTCGAGCAGGGCCCTGGCGCGCTCGACGTCGCGCGTGGGTATGGCCACCTCGGGCACGTACCACGGGCTCGATGGGGGCACGGGCTGGTTGCCGACCACGAACTCGCCGCCGAAGACGACGTCGTTGATCGTGTTCCTGTCGATGGCCAGCTCGAAGGCCTCGCGCACGCGCACGTCGGCGGACAGCGGGTCGGTGCGAGGCTCCGGGTTCGCGATGTTGATCGTGATGCCCTGGTACCCGAGGCTCGGGACGCTGGGGATGACGATGTTCGGGTCGGAGCGCATGGTCGGGAGGTCGGTGGGCGCCGGGCGCTCGATGAGGTCGAGGTCGCCCGACTGCAGGTTCGCCAGGCGCACGCTGCTGTCGGGGATCGGCAGGAAGACGACCCTGTCGATCGCGACCTGGTCGGCGGCGTAGTAGTCGGCGAACCTCTCGAGGACGATGCGGTCCTGGGCGACCCGCTCGACGAAGCGGAAGGGGCCGGCGCAGACCGGGGCGTTGCCGAAGCCCTCGCCGGCGGCCTCGGCGGCGGTCGGCGAGACGATCATGCCGGCGCGGTCGGCGAGCTGGGCGATCAGGGGCGCGAACGGGGTGCTGAGGTGCAGCTCGACGGTGTCCTCGTCTACGACGGTGACCGACTCGAGCTGCTCGAGCTCGCTGGCCCGGTTCGAGCCGGGCAGGTTCTTGGCCCGGTCGAGGCTGTACTTGACGGCCTCGGCGTCCATGGGCGTACCGTCGTGGAACAGGACGCCCTGCCTGATGTCGATGGTGATCGTCAGGCCGTCGTCCGACACCGTGTAGCCGGTGGCGAGCTGCGGGACGATCGCCGCCGACGTGTCGATGTCGAACAGCTTGTCGCAGAGGCTGGCGAACACGATGCGACCGACGTAGGTGCGCGCCAGCGCGGGGTCGAGGACGTCGGGGTCCTCGGCCAGACCGATGCGCAGCGTGGTCTGGGCCAGCGCGGCGGAGAGGAGGACCGCCGCAACGGCGACGACCGACGTGCGCCTGACACTCGTGACCATGGTGCCCTCCCGGCGTCGGCCGCGGTCCCCGCCGCGTGCGCCGGGGGCGGCCTCGATGTGCCTTCGCGCGAAGACTAGTACGCCGGGCCGCGCAAGGTCAACGTGAGAAGGCCCTCCGGCCGCGCGATGCGCGGCGGCCGGCGGGCGCTGTATGCTCGTCGCGTCGCCTAGGGCGGGGCCGTCCCCGGCGTGGGGGTGTCGGCGGCCCGTCCGGTCCGGAGGGAGACAGTGCGTATCGACGACCTCGACAAACGCATCATCGTGGCGCTCGAGGAGGACGGGCGTCGGCCCTACCGTGACATCGCCCGCGACCTGGGCGTCGCGGAGGCCACGGTCAGGGCGCGCGTCGGGCGCCTCACCGAGGCGGGCCTGATACGGATCACGGCCGTGGGCGACCCGCTCACGTTGGGGGTGAACACCGCCGCCATCACGCTGATACGGACCAGGCCGGGCACGGTCCACACCGTCGCCGAATCCCTCTCCAAGGTCCCGAACGTCAGGTTCGTGGGCGTGTCGCTGGGCTCGGCCGACATCGTGATCCAGACGCTGCACCGCGACATCCGCGCGCTGCACGACTTCGTCGCCGTCGAGCTGCCTCGCCTCGCCCCCGACGTCGTCGGCACCGAGACCCTGCAGTTGGCGGACGTGCTCAAGAGCTCGTGGGAGTGGCGCGCCTGGTTCGCCGAGGCCGACTCGGCGCCCCAGGCGGGGGTCGCGGTACGCGGCGGGGCCGGCTCGTGACGGCCGGCGCCTACCGGCCCAGCTGGGAGCTGCCGTACCCCTCCGCGCGCCAGCCGGTGATGGCCGGCGACGTCGTGGCGACCTCGCAGCCGCTGGCGGCCCAGGCCGGGCTCGAGATGCTGCGGCGCGGCGGGAACGCCGTCGACGCCGCGATCGCCGCCGCGGCGGCCCTGACCGTCGTCGAGCCGAGCGGCAACGGCCTCGGCTCGGACGCCTTCGTGATGCTGTGGGACGGCTCACGCCTGCACGGCCTCAACGCCTCGGGCCGCTCGCCGCGCGGCCTCGACCCCACGCGCTTCCTCGGGGCCGACGAGGTCCCGCGCGTGGGCTGGGACCCCGTCACGGTGCCGGGCGCCGTCGCGGGTTGGGCCGTCCTCTCGGAGCGCTTCGGCCGGCTGCCGTTCGCCGCGCTGCTCGAGCCCGCCGAGCGCTACGCCGCCGAGGGCTTCCCGGTCTCGCCCGGGATCGCGCGCCAGTGGGAGCGGGCCGGCCAGTACCTCGGCCAGCGCTCCGATTTCGCCGCGGCGTTCCTCGCCGGCGGCCGCGCGCCGTGCGCGGGCGAGACGTGGCGCTCGCCCGCCCACGCCCGCTCGCTAAGGCTCATCGCCGAGACCCGGGGCGTGGCGCTCTACCGCGGCGAGCTCGCCGACGCCCTCGTCGCCCACGCCCGCGCCGAGGGCGCCGCCATCGACCACGTCGACCTCGAGGCCCACGCCCCGGAGTGGACCGGCACGCTGCACACCGCGTTCGCGGGCTTCGAGCTGCACGAGCTGCCGCCCAACGGCCAGGGCGTCGCGGCGCTGCAGGCCCTCGCGCTCGCGCTGCGCGCCGGCGTCCTCGACTTGGAGCCCGACACCGCGGACTGGGTGCACGTCCAGGCGGAGGCCATGAAGCTGGCGTTCGCCGACGCCCACGCCCACGTCGCCGACCCCGAGCGCATGACGATCGACCCGCGCGAGCTGCTCGACGACGGCTACCTCGACGAGCGCGCGCGGCTCATCGACATGGAGCGGGCGGGCGACCCCGGCCACGGCGAGCCGCGCCCGGGCGGCACCGTCTACCTCTGCGCCGCCGACTCCGGCGGCATGATGGTCTCCTTCATCCAGTCGAACTACCGCGGCTTCGGCTCGGGCGTCGTGGTGCCGGGCACGGGCATCGCCCTGAACAACCGCGGGAACTGCTTCGCCACCCGTGCCGGGCACCCTAACGCCGTGGCGCCGGGCGCGCGCCCCTTCAACACGATCATCCCCGGGATGCTCACGTCCGGCGGCGTCCCGGTCGCCGCCCTCGGCGTGATGGGCGGCCCGATGCAGCCGCAGGGCCACCTGCAGGTCGCGCTGCGCCTCGCCGTGCACGGCCAGAACCCCCAGGCCGCCTCCGACGCCCCGCGGTGGCAGGTCGGCGAGGGCCGCAGCCTGCTGCTCGAGCCCGGCTTCCGCCCCGAGGTCGCGCAGGAGCTCGCCGATCGCGGTCACGACGTCCGCGTCACGGAGCCCCACGAGTCGCTGCTGTTCGGCGGCGCCCAGGTCATCGCGCGGCTCGAGGGCGGCGGCTACGTCGCCGGCAGCGACCATCGCAAGGACGGCCAGGCCGTCGGCTTCTAGCGTCCGGGCGGGCGTGTCCCCGTGGCGGCGTACCCTGGGCACGCCGCGTAACGCGGGCGTGACGCCCGCATCGCTCCACTAGGGGGAAGGAGGTCCGTATGTACCTCGTCGTGGGAGCCACCGGGACGCTGGGTGGGAGCATCGCCAAGAGGCTGCTGGCCGCCGGGGACCGCGTGAGGGTACTGGTGCGCGAGGGGTCGCCGGCGCGCGCCGCCAACCCGCGCACCGAGCCGGACGAGCTGGCAGGGGCGGGCGCCGAGGTCGTGACCGGGGACCTGCGCGACCCGGCCAGCCTGCGCGCGGCGCTCGCCGGGGTCGACGTCGTGGTCAGCACCGCGTCTGGCACCAAGCGCGCCCCGCCCGACACGACGGCCACCGTGGACGCCGAGGGCACGGCCAACCTGGCCGCGGCGGCCGCCGCGTCGGGCGTCCGCAAGCTGGTGCTCGTCTCCGCCGCCGGCGTCGCCGGCGACGCCCCTCCCGGCGTGTTCCGGGACAAGTGGCACGGCGAGGAGGCCGTCAGGGCCAGCGGCGTGCCGTACGTGATCCTGCGACCGGCGCGCTACATGGCCGACTGGATCGGCTTCCTGATCGGCCTCCAGCTCCAGGCCGGCGGCGGTGTCGTCGAGCTCGTCGGCGACGGCACGAAGCCGAGCAGCTTCGTCGACGAGGCCGACGTGGCCGAGGTCGCGGCGAGCCTCGCGCGCGACCCCCGCTCCGGTCCCGCCGAGGTCCTCGAGCTCTCGGCCGAGACCGCGACCTACCCGGACGTCGTCGAGCGCATAGCGAGGGTCACGGGCGCTCCCCTCTCCGTCAGGTACCTGCCCGTGGGCGCCGACGTGTCCACGGTGCCCGACGCCCTCAAGGGGGTGGTGACGCGGTTGCTGACGATCCACGCCGTCGCCCCGGCGTACGCCGCCGTCGAGACCGAGGCGGCCGACCGCTACGGCGTGAGCCTGACCACAGTGGACGGGTTCCTCGCGCGGACGCTGGCGCCGCAGCCGGCCTAGCGGGCCGCCTCGCGCGGTCGCCGCGGCGCGAACCGCCGCAGCCTGAGCGCGTTGCCGACCACGAAGACGCTCGAGACGCCCATCGCGGCGGCGGCCAGCATCGGCGAGAGCAGCAGGCCGAACGCCGGGTAGAGCGCGCCGGCGGCGACCGGTATCAACACGACGTTGTAGGCGAAGGCCCAGAACAGGTTCTGGCCGATGTTGCGCATGACGGCGCGCGACAGCGCCAGCGCGTCGGGCACGCCGCGCACGTCGCCGGACATCAGCACGACGTCGGCGGCCTCGATGGCCACGTCGGTCCCGGTGCCGAGGGCGACGCCCACGTCGGCCGCGGCCAGCGCCGGCGCGTCGTTGATCCCGTCGCCCACGAACGCGACCCGCGCGCCGTCCGCCTGGAGGGCCGTGACGACGGCGGCCTTGTCGCCGGGCAGCACCTCGGCGCGGACCTCGTCGATCCCGAGGCGGCGCGCCACTGCCCGCGCCGTCCTCTCGTCGTCGCCGGTGACCATGACGGTCCTCACGCCCATGGCCCGCAGCGCCTCGAGGGCGGGGAGCGAGGACGCCTTGACCGGGTCGGAGACGGCCATGACCGCCACCGCGCGGGGCGACCCGCCGTCGTCCACGGCCAGGTAGACAGGCGTCTTGCCCTCCTCCGCCAGGTCGGCCGCCATGTCGACCAGAGCGCCCAAGGCGGCGCCCGCCTCCGTCACGAACCGGGCCGAGCCGACCAGCACGGTGCGGCCCGCCACGTCGGCACGCACGCCCCGGCCGGCGACGGCCGCGAAGCCGGTCGCAGCGGGCACGTCCACGCCCTCGGAGCGCGCGGCGGCCACGAGCGCCCGCGCCAACGGGTGCTCGCTCCTGTCCTCGGCGGCAGCGGCGAGCGCCAGCGCCTCGGCGCGACCCTCCGGCGCGCCGTCGGCGACGACGAGGTCGGTGAGCCTGGGCGCGCCCTCGGTGAGCGTGCCTGTCTTGTCGAACGCGATCACGCCGGCGCCCTGGAGCGCCTGCAGGGCCGTGCCGTTGCGGAACAGCACGCCGAGCTCGGCGGCCTTGCCCGTGCCCACCATTATCGAGACGGGCGTGGCCAGGCCCATCGCGCACGGGCAGGCGATGATCAACACCGCCACGGCGTTCACGACCGCCAGCCCCAGCGACGGGCGCGGCCCGAAGGCCAGCCAGGCGAGGAACGTGACGGCGGCGACGCCGAGCACCGCGGGGACGAACACGGCCACGACCTTGTCGAGCAGCGCCTGGATGGGCAGCTTCGCGCCCTGCGCCGCCTGGACCATGGCGATGACCTGCGAGAGGAACGTCTCGCTGCCGACCTTCGTCGCCCGGAAGCGGAAGCTGGCGCTGCCGTTCACGGTGCCGCCGACGACCTCGGACCCGGCCCGCTTCAGGACGGGCGTCGGCTCGCCGGTGACCATCGACTCGTCCACCCACGACTCGCCGTCGACGACCACGCCATCGACGGGCAGGCGCTCGCCCGGTCGCACGACGACGACGTCGCCCCTCCGCACGGCCGACACCGGCACCTCGGACTCGACGCCGTCGCGCACGACGCGCGCGGTGCGCGGCCGCAGCGCCACCAGGGCGCGGATCGCGTCGCCGGTGCGGCCGCGGGCCAAGGCCTCGAGGTAGCGGCCCAGCAGGACGAGCGTGACGATCACGGCCGACGCCTCGAAGTAGACGTGCGCCGAGCCCGCGGGCAGCAGCCGCGGCAGGAACGTGGCCACGGTCGAGTAGCCGAACGCGGCCGAGGTCCCCAGCAGCACCAGCGAGTTCATGTCGGGGGAGCGGCGCACGAGCGCGTCCCAGCCCGTGCGGTAGAAGCGGCGCCCGGGACCGAACTGCACGACGGCGGCGAGGGCGAAGAGCAGGGGGCCCATCGCGCCGGCAGGCAGACGCGCGGCCAACCGGTCGCCGAGGGCCGGGAGCAGCATCGGCCCCATCTCGAGCACGAGCAGCGGCAGGGTGAGGGCGGCGGCGATCACGACGTCGCGCCCGAGCGCGGCGACCTGGGCGGCTCTCGCCTCGCGCTCGGCTGCGAGGCGGTCCTCGCCCTCCACAGCGATGACCTCGTACCCGGCGCCCTCGACGGCCTCCTGGAGCTGGCTCAGGTCGACGAGCTCGGGCCGGTAGACGACGCCGGCACGCTCGGTCGCGAGGTTGACGTTCGCCGCGACGACGCCGTCGACCTTCGTCAGGGCCCGCTCGACGCGCGCGACGCACGCCGCGCAGGTCATGCCGGCGACGGATAGCTCGGCGGCGGCCGTGCCCGCCGCGTCGGGCTGGGGTGTTCTCGCGGCGCCGCGGGGCGGCGCCGCCGACGTCACGCTGGACATGTCCGGTTCACGCCCTGTACTTCAGGGCTTCCATGAGCTCCTCGACGATCGCGTCGGTGTCGCCGCGCTGCGCGGCGGTGGCGACGTGATCGCGCACGTGGGCCTTGAGCACGGCCTCGGAGACCTTCCTCAGGGCCCCCTGGACCGCGCTGAGCTGCTTGAGGACGTCGACGCAGTAGACGCCCTCGTCCTCGAGCATGCGGAGCACGCCGTCGACGTGGCCGCGGACGCTCTTGAGCCTCAGCGCGGCGTCCTGACGGGTCTGCGGGTCGAGGTGGAGGTGCTGGCCGCCGGCGTCGGGAGCGACCAAACGGTCGGCGGCCGCGGGGCCCTTCATCCCTGCGCCGGGGCCGCCTCGTAGCCCTCGGACGCGACGGCCGCGACGAGCGCGTCGACGTCGGCGGCGCCCACGACGGTCGCGGTGCCGTTGGCGAGGTCGACCCGCGCCCGCTCGACGCCGGGGACGCGCTCGAGCGCGCCCTTCACGGCGGCGACGCAGTGGTTGCAGCTCATGCCCTTGACCCGGAGGTCGATCGTGTTGGCGGTGTCCTCGTTCACGCCCGCAATCTACCCCACCGGGGGTGGGGTAGGTGGGCGCGAACGGCACGCCCGGGTACACCCGGACGCGCCGCGGGGTGGGTCAGCCGGCCTTCGGCGCGATCAGGGCCGGCGGGTCGCTCGCCGGGAAGGTGTCGTCGAGGGCGTCGTCCAGGACCGCGCTGAGGACCTTCGCCTCGGCGACCCTGTCGCCCTCGCGCCCGGCCCGCACGGGCGACGCCGGGTCCGAGGCCGGGAACGACTCGTCGACGGCGTCGTCGAGCTCGGCGTTGCGCCGTCCCTCGGCCAGGCGGGCGTCCTTGAACGCCCGGCGCTGCGCCTCCGTCCCGAGGCGTTCCTCGTACTCCAGGGTCTCGTCGAGCGCGCGCGTCCGCGCCTCGAGCTCCTCGATGCGCGCCAGCCGCTGGCGCTCGGTATCGGTATGTAGGCGCCCCATTCGGTGCCTCCTCCCGCCGCCTGAGCGGCGCGTGCCACGGGTCCACCCTAGGCCCGCAGGATGAGACGGGCACACCCACCTTATGGGACGGCGCGGCGCTGGGGGCGGCTCGTTGGACGCTCGCGGCCCTCAGGGCCGAGGACCCGCCGCGCCGCCCCGCTCAGGGCGCCGCGGGCGACGCGGGCAGCGCCGAGCTCCGCCGGGCCGCCGCGCCGCCCCGCTCAGGGCGCCGGGGCGGGCGCCCGCCCCGTCCCGTCGTCGCGGGAGGCCGCCTCCCACTCGCTGCGCAGGAGGCCGTAGACGGCCATGTCGGGGCGGTCGGGGCCGAGGTTCTGCCGCCTCAGCACGCCCTCGAACGTGAACCCGAGGCGCTCGGCCACGGCGCGGCTCCTGACGTTGTCGACCTGGGCCAGGACTTCTAGGCGCTCGAACGGCTCGCCGTCGACGAGCGGCTCGGCGAAGCAGCGGTTCACGAGCGCGCGCACGACCTTCGTCACGACCCCCTTGCCCTCGTGCGCGGCGTCGAGCCAGTAGCCGATCGCCCCGCTCCGCGAGCGCACGTCCACGTCGTGCACGCCGGCGGCGCCGATCAGCTCGTCACCCAGCCAGATGCCGGCCTCGAGGCCGGGACCGCGCGCGACCGACGGCATCGCGCGCTCGGCCACGAAGCGCTCCTGCGCCTCGGGTCCGCCCTCCCGCGCCCACGGGAGCCAGCGCGCCAGGCGCTCGCGGTTCGCCTCCACCAGGCGGTGCAGCGTCGCGGCGTCGTCGCGCTCGAGGAGGCCCACGTACACGTCGTCGTCAGCGGCGGCCCGCAGCGCGAACCGGGGCGGTCGCCTCACCCGAGGCCCGTCCTCGGGCGGCGGCGCGTACTCCTCGCGCAGCAGCCCGAAGATGCTGAGGTCGGCGGGCTCGCCGTCGACGGCGATCACCCGGCGCAGCACGGCCTCGGGACGCAGGCCCAGGCGCTGCACCACGGCCAGCGAGCGCTCGTTGCGGGCGTCCAGGCCCACGGCCACGCGGCCGACGCCGCGCTCGACGAAGAAGTGACGGACCAACGCCCTCAGGGCGCGCGTGACGAGGCCCTTGCCCTCGTACGCGCGGGCGACGAGGTAGCCGACCTCCGTGGACCCGCCGGCGCCGCCCCACTCGTGCAGCCACATCAGGCCGATCGGCCGGCCGCGGAAGCAGAGCTCGGCGCGCCAGCCCTGCCCGCTGCCGAACCGCGCCAGCTCGTCGGCCACGAGCTCCGCTACCCACTCCGGGGTCGCGGTCGCCGTCCACGGGATCCAGCGCCGCAGGTGGTCGCGGTCGGCGGCGACGAGGCGGTAGAGCTCGAGGGCGTGGTGGCGCTCGGTGAGGCGCAGCGCGAGCTCGTCGTCGAGACGCAGGGCGAAGCAGTGGTCGGGCGCCGGGTGGTTGACCCCGAGCGCGCCGCCTACCTCGACCTCGGCCTGGATCATGCCGTCACCGTCCCCTGACGCGCCGGCCCGGGACCCGCGCTAGCCGCCGCGGGCGCTGTAGGCGTCGAGGTTCCAGCCGGCCACGCGCGTGATACTAGAGTCGAGCTGCCTGAACAGGGTGAGCACCTCGAGGTGGTGCGCCGACGACGCCCGCGACTGCGGCATGCGCTCCTCGAGCCGCGCCAGGTGCGCCAGGCGCATCCGCGCCACGTGGTCCTCGAAGTCCTTGCGCCCCTCGATCACGCTCCGCGCCATCTCGACGTCGCCCGTCGCCAACGCCGTGAACGAGAGCCGCATGCGCTCGAGCACCATGTTGCCCGTCGCCGCGAGCTCCGCCCTGCCCTCCTCGCTGAACTCGATGCCCTCCTTGCGGAGGCGCTCCTCGCGCCGGTAGAGGCGCCTGATCTGGTCGCCCATGTGCTCCAGCTCGGTGGCCACCAGCATCAGGCGCTCGCTGGTCGCGTTCTCGGCGTCGGTGCGGCGGCGCAGCTCGACGAGGTAGTCGACGACCTCGCGGGTGAGCCTGTCGGTCTTCGCCTCGCGCCCCTCGATGGGGGCAGGGTCCCACTTGCCCGAGGTGACGTAGCCCACAGCCAGCTCCGTCATCGCTGCGACCTGGTCGCTGATCCTCACGGTCTCGCGCAGGGCGAGCCTGATCGCCAGCGCGGGGTCGTCGAGGGCCTCGCGCCTGAGGTACTTGGGAGAGGAGTCGTCCTCCGCCGTCGGCACGAGGCCGGCGACGGCGCGCGTCACGGGACCGGCTACGGGCGTGAACACGAGCGCGGCGGCGAGGTTGAAGAAGGTGTGGGCGTTCGCGACCTGACGGGCGCCGTCGCCGCCGAGGCGGGCGATCAGCTCCACCAGGGGCTCGGCGGCGAACACGACGGCGAGTGCGCCGAGGCCCTTGACCAGCACGTGGGAGAGCGCGACGCGCTGGGCCGCCGAGTCCAGGCCGCGCGAGGCCAGCAGCGGCAGGAACGTGCCGCCGACGTTGCCGCCGGCGATGAGCGCGAACGCCGCCGTCAGCGACACGGCGTCACCAGCCACCAGGCCGATCGCGACGGCGGCCGCGCCGTTCGTGCTCGACAGGAGGGCGCCCAGCAGGACGCCGACGAGCAGCAGGGTCAGAGGCTGCGCCTCGGCGGTGGCGAGCATGAGGCCGAACAGCTCGCTCTCGGCCAGGCCGTCGACGGCCGCGACGGTCAGGTCCAGCCCGAGGAACATCAGGCCGACGCCGAGCAGCATCCAGCCGACGTAGCGCGCCGGCCGCCACAGCGACAGGAAGAAGCCGATCCCGACGAGCGGGAGCGCGAACTCCGAGACGTTGAAGGCGGCGAGCTGGATCGCGCCGGTGGCGCCCAGCTTCGCCCCGAGCGACATCGCCAGCCCGGAGCCGGTCGAGACGAGGCCGGTCGCGACCATCGAGAGGGCGGTCACGCACAGCGCCGTCCCGCTCTGGGTCATGGCCGCCACGGCGGTGGTGGTGCCCAGCGCCCGGAAAGGGGTGCCCGTGGCCGCCGCCATCCAGCGGCGGGCCGTCGGGCCGGCCGCGGCCTCGAGCCCCTCGGATATGCGGTTGACGCCCAGCAGGAACAGCGCGAGGCCGCCGAGCATCGTGAGCAGCATCTACCCCTCGTCCTTCCGCGCCTGCGGCCGCGCGACCCCGCCCGTGGCGGTCCCGCGGCCGGGCCCTCGGCGCCGTCGACATGAGAGTGTATGCCGCGGGCGCGTCGGCGGGCCGGGTGAGGCCCCGTGCGCGCCGCGGCGTTGTCGTCCAACGTGGGCCGCGGCCCCCGGAGCGCCGCGTGGCCCGTGATACCCTCGCCCGAAGACCGAAATCCCACGTGGCAAAGGGAGGGACCATGCTGTCTCGAGTCCTCACGTTCCTGCTCGTCGCGACTGCCGGCGTGGCGCTGGCCCAAGAGCCCGTCCGCATCGGCGTGATCACCAGCATCACCGGCCGTTTCGCCGAGTTCGGCGAGCAGCACAGGGCCGGCGTCCAGATCGCCCTCGAGGACGTCAACGCCGCCGGCGGCGTCAACGGCGCTCCCGTCGAGGTCGTGTGGGAGGACGACACCTCCGAGGTGAACGCCGCCCTCGCCGCCGCCGAGCGCCTCGTCAACCAGAACGTCCCGCTCGTGATGGGCGCGTACTCGTCCTCCATCACGAACCCGCTGGCGCAGTACTTCACGCGCCAGCAGCGGCCGTTCCTCGTCTTCACCTCGTCCGACGACGCGATCACGCGCCCCGGGTCCGACTGGGTGTACCGCATCAACCAGCCGTCGTTCGCCTACGCCGAGATCCTCTTCGACGTCTTCGACCATCTCAACGCCGAGAACGGCGCGGGCTACCTCGAGACGATCGTGACCGTGCACGGCAACGGCGCCTTCGAGAGCGCCGTGGCCGACGCCGTCGACGAGCTCGCGGCCGAGCGCGGCTACCGCGTGCTCGCCCGCCAGGACTACGACCAGTCGGGCGCCGACTTCAGGCCCATCCTCAACCGCTTCAAGTCCATGAACCCGGACGTCGTCTTCATGGTCTCCTACGCCGCCGACTCGGTCGCGCTGGCGCGGCAGATCCAGGAGGTCGGCCTCGACGCCAAGGTCTTCGCGGGCGGCGCCGCCGGCTTCGCGCTGCCGAACTTCATCGAGGGCTCGGGCCCGGCGGCCGACTACGTCTACACGGCCACGATGTGGACCGAGGACGTGCCGTACCCCGGGGCGAAGGAGCTCAACGACCGTCTCGCCGCGGTGCTGGGCCGCACGCCCAGCTACCACGCCGCCCAGGCGTACGCCGGGGTCATCACGGCCGTCGACGTGCTGAGCCGCGCGGCCTCGTTCTCGCCCGCCGACGTCCAGGCGGCGCTGGCCGAGACGAACATGCCCGACACCGTCTACGGGTCGATCTCGTTCCAGGACTACGCCGGGTACCGGAACCAGGCCCGCCTGCCCGCGGTCGCGCAGCAGGTGCAGGACGGCCGGTTCGTGACCGTCTTCGTCAGCGGGCAGGAGATCAACCCCATGCTCGACACGCCCGCCTGGGCGGAGCGCTGAGCTAGCCAGAGGGGCGGGGCGAACCTAGGCCGTGGACGGACTCGTCCCGCTCCTGCAGAACGTCACCGGGGGCCTCCTCATCGGGGGCATCTACGCCCTCATCGGCGTGGGGCTGACGCTGATCTTCGGCGTCATGCGCGTGATCAACTTCGCGCACGGCGACTTCGTGGCGATCGGCATGTACCTGGCGATCGCGCTCTTCCGCGACCTCGGCTTCGACCCCTACCTCAGCCTGGCGATCGCGCTGCCGGGCGGCGTGATCGCCGGCTGGGTCGTGCAGCGCGTGGTGCTGGCGCGCCTCGTCGACTCGCCGGGGGACAGCACCCTCCTCGCCACGCTCGGCCTCTCCCTCGTCATCGCCAACGCCCTGTTCCTGACGTTCGGGGCCGAGCCGGCCTCGATCTACGTGCCCTACGCCACCGCGACGGTGGACGTCGGCGGCGTGCGGCTGCCCGTGGCGCAGCTCATCGCCGGCGCGATCACGCTGGCCGTGATCGCCGCGCTGTGGCTGTTCCTCAACCGCACGGAGCTCGGCCGCGCGGTGCGGGCCACCGCGCAGAACCGCCTCGGCGCCGAGCTCGTGGGCGTGAACACCAGGCGGGTCCACGCCCTGGTGTTCGGGGTCGGCATGGCCCTGGCGATGTGCGCCGGCGTGATCCTGGCGCCCCTGCTGTTCGCGATCCCCACCGTCGGCTCGAGCTACACGCTCAAGGCGTTCGTCGTGACCGTGCTCGGCGGCCTCGGCAGCGTGCCGGCCGCGATCGGCGGCGGGCTGCTCCTCGGCGTCGTCGAGTTCCTCGGCGCCTCCTACCTCTCCTCGGGCTACCGCGACGCCTACGGCCTCTTCGCCTTCCTGCTCGTGCTGCTGTTCAGGCCGCAGGGGCTCTTCGGCCGGGAGACGAAGCGCGTATGACCTGGCTGCGCCTCGCGGGCGTCGCCGTCCTCGGCCTCGCCTGGTTCCTGCTGCTACCCGACTACCGCACGCTCGGCATCACGCTCATGCTCCTCGCCGGCTGGGCGACGGCTTGGGACCTCCTCGGCGGCTGGTCGGGCCAGACGTCGCTCGGCCACGCGGCCTTCGTGGGCCTGGGCGCCTACACGATCGGCATCACGGCCGACCGCTGGGACCTCGCGCCCTGGTGGGGCGCGCTGCTGGCGATGGCCCTGGCCGCCGTCATGGCGCTCCTGTGGGGCAAGCTGACCTTCAGGCTGCGGGCGGCGTACTTCGTGCTCTCGACGATCGCGGTGGCCGAGATCCTGCGCCTGGTGGCCATCAACCAGCGGGGCCTCACGGGCGGCGCCATCGGGCTCTTCATCTTCGACCTGGAGCGGCCGTTCGGGCTCGACCTCTTCTCCCGGACGGTGGAGTTCTGGTTCGCCCTCGGCTACCTCGTGCTCGTGCTCGCGGTGGCGGCGCTCCTGACGCGCGGCCGCCTCGGCTACCAGATGCGCGCCGTGCGCGAGGACGAGCCCTCGGCCCAGGCGGCCGGCATCAACCCCGAGGCCGTCAAGCTGTGGGCGTTCGCGATCTCCGCCGCCCTCACCGCCCTGGGCGGCTGCCTCTACGGCATCGTGCTCTCGGCGCTGCAGCCGCAGCCGCTGTTCGAGCTGCACCTCTCGGTGCGCATCGCGCTGGTCGCGATCATCGGCGGCCGCGGGACCCTGTTCGGGCCGCTGGTCGGGGCGACGCTCCTCACCGTCGCCGCCGAGCTGTTCCGCAACGTGTTCGCCGAGGCGAACCTGCTCATCTACGGCGCCCTGATCGTGGTCGTCGTGCTGTTCGCGCCCCACGGGCTCGTCGGCGAGCTCGACAGGCGCCTGGTCAGGAGGCGGTATGCCCGCAGCGCTCGAGGCTGAGCGCGTCACCGTCACGTTCGGCGGGCTGACGGCCGTGAACGGGGTGTCGCTGCGGGTGCCCGAGGGCGGGATCGTGGGTCTCATAGGCCCCAACGGCGCCGGAAAGACCACGCTCTTCAACGCCCTCACCGGCCACGTGCGGGCCCGCGGCGAGGTCAGGCTGTTCGGGCGGCGCGTGACGCGGCTGCCCGCCTACGCCCGCACCCGCCTGGGCATGGGGCGCACGTTCCAGGTCGAGCGGCCGTTCCACGACCTGACCGTGCTGGAGAACGTCCTCGTGGGCGCGTTCCTCCGCACCGCCGACAGGCACGAGGCCGAACGGCGCGCGCTGGCCGCGCTCGAGCGGGTCGGCCTCGCCGACAGGGCGCTCCAGCCTGCCGGCGACCTGAACCTCGCGCGCAGGCGCCGGCTCGAGCTGGCCAGGGCGCTCGCGACCGAGCCGAAGGTGCTGTTCCTCGACGAGCTGATGGCCGGCCTGAACCCTCCGGCCCTGCGCGACATGATCGCCTTCGTGCGCGAGCTCGCCGGCTCCGGCATGGCGATCGTCATGGTCGAGCACATCATGCAGGCCGTCACCGAGCTCTGCGACGAGGTCGTCGTGCTGGCGTTCGGCGAGCTGATCGCCGCGGGGTCGCCGCAGCAGGTGGTGACCGACCCGAGGGTCGTCGAGGCCTACCTGGGAGCCGACGATGACGACTGAGGCGCCCGGCGCCCGGCACGACCTCGCGACCCCGGCGGCGCGGGAGCCCGTGCTGCAGGTCATCGACGCCGACCTCGGCTACGGCGAGCTGCAGGTCGTGTTCGGCGTCAGCCTCCACGTGGGCGAGGGCGAGCTCGTCGGGCTCGTCGGCGGCAACGGCAGCGGCAAGTCGACGATCCTCCGCGCCGTCTCCGGGATGATCAGGCCGTGGCGGGGCCGCATCGTGCTCAGGGGCGAGGACGTCGGCGGCCTCACGCCGCACGAGCTCGCCCTCCGCGGCCTCGCGCACGTGCCGATGGGCCGGCAGCTCTTCCCCGACATGACCGTCGAGGAGAACCTCAGCCTCGGCGCCTACCTCCCGCCGGCGCGCGCCAGGCGCCCGGAGGGGTTCGAGCGCGTCTACGGGCTCTTCCCCGACCTGTACGCCAAGCGCAAGGCGCCGGCCGGCGCGCTGTCCGGCGGCCAGCAGCAGATGGTCGCGATCGGGCGCGCCCTGATGCTGCACCCGAGCATGCTGATCATGGACGAGCCCAGCCTGGGGCTCGCCCCGCTGCTCGTGCGCGAGGTCATGAGCGTGATCAGGCGCGTGTCCGAGACGGGCCTGCCGATCCTGCTAGTCGAGCAGAACGTCAGGCAGGTCCTCAAGATCTCCGACCGAGCCTACGTCCTCGAGAACGGGCGCCTGGTGCTCGACGGGGCCTCTTCGGAGCTGATGGGCCACCCGACCATCCAACGGGCCTACCTGGGCATCTGATACGTTCTGGGACGTACGCGGAGCCAGACAGCGGTACCGGCGCAAAGGGCGCCGCCGTGGCGGGACCGCGGGAGGAGCAGCGCGTGAGCCAGGGACCGACGGCCGCCGAGCGCATGAGGGGCGCCGGCGAGAGGACGCGGGAGCTGAGGGCCAGGCAGGAGAAGGTCCTCTACCCGGTGACGAACAGGATGCAGCTCTACGGCGACGAGCCGCTGGCCGTCGACCGCGCCGAGGGCATGTACCTCTGGGACGTGGAGGGCAACCGGTACCTCGACTTCTTCGGCGGCATCCTCACGGTCTCCGTCGGGCACTGCAACCCCGAGGTGACCGCCGCGACCGAGCGGCAGCTCCGGCGGGTGCAGCACACCTCGACGCTGTTCATCAACGAGGTGGTGGTCGCGTTCGCCGAGAAGCTCGCCGCGATCACGCCCGGCGACCTCTCGGTGTCGTTCTTCACCAGCTCGGGCAGCGAGGCGAACGAGACGGCCGTGATGACGGCCCGCACCTACACCGGCCACACGGACGTCATCGCCCTCAGGCACGGCTACAGCGGCCGCACGCAGACGGCCATGAGCCTCACGGGGCAGTCGCCGTGGAAGAGCGGCCGGGTGTACGACGGCTACGTCAAGCACGTGCGCAGCCCGAACATGTTCCGCCGGCCCGCCGGCATGACCGAGTCCGCCTACCTCGACCTGTGCGTCGCCGAGGTCGAGGACGTGATCTCGGCGTCCACCGAGGGCCGGATCGCGGCCCTCATCGCCGAGCCGATCCAGGGCGTGGGCGGCTTCGTCGTCGCGCCTCAGGACTACTTCAAGCGCGTGCAGCCGATCGTGAAGGAGGCCGGCGGCCTGCTCATCATCGACGAGGTCCAGACCGGCTTCGGGCGCACCGGCACGCACCTCTGCGCGATCGAGCACTGGGGCGTCGTCCCCGACATCATGACGTTCGCCAAGGGCATCGCGAACGGCTACCCGCTCGGCGCCACGATCACGACGCCCGAGATCGCGGCGGCCGTGACGCACCCGAGCCTCTCGACCTACGGCGGCAACCCCGTGGCGATGGCCACGGCGCTCGCGACCGTCGAGTACATCGAGCGCCACGACCTGGCCGGCAACGCAGCGCGCCAGGGGGAGCGGCTGCGGCAGCACCTCGACGCCCTGCCCGCCCGCTTCCCGTTCGTCGGCGAGGTCCGCGGCATGGGCCTGATGCAGGCGATCGAGGTCGTCGAGCCCGGCCCCGCCAAGCGGCCCGACCCGGCCAGGACGAACGCGTTCGTCGCCGCCGCCCGGCGCCGCGGCCTGCTCCTGGGGAAGGGCGGCATGCACGGCAACTGCGTCCGCATCGCCCCGCCGCTGATCGTCACGGCCGAGGAGGTCGACACGGCCGCGGCCGCGATCGCCGCCGCGCTCGCCGACGTCGCCTGAGGGCCGGCGCCGCCTCCCCCTCGCGCGGCGGGTCCGCCGGGCGTAGACTCAGGCCACGACCCACACGTGAGGCGTCTTCCTGGAGCGCGGGTCCCGGCGCATGACCGAGGCGATAGCGTTACTCACCGCGGTTGGCGTGGTCGTCACGATCATGGCCAACCTCACGAACATCGCCCGCTTCCTCGCGGACCGGCGGGAGAAGCGTGCCGCGCGGCTCGGTCTCGTGCAGGCCGCCGGGACGCCGGCCGGGCCGTCGTCGGTCGCGGCGGCGCCGCCCCCGCCGGCCGCCGGGTACGCCCCGCCGCCCAGGGCCGACGCCCCGACTAGGCGCCTCCGCGTCTTCGTCTCCTCGGCCCGCGACGAGCTCGCCGCCGAGCGCGGCGCCGCCGGCGGCGCCATCGAGGGCCTCAGGCACACGGCGCTCATGCCCGAGCCGGGCGCCGAGCCGCACCCGCCCGCCGAGGTCTACCGGGCCTTCCTGCGCCAGAGCGACGTGTTCGTCGGCATCTACGGCGAGTCGTACGGTTGGGTGGCGCCCGGCGCCGTGGTGTCGGGCCTCGAGGAGGAGTACCTGCTCTCCGCCGGGCTGCCGGCGCTGCTCTACGTCAAGGAGCCCGCCCCCGGCCGCGAGCCGCGCCTCGCGACGCTCCTCGACCGCGCCCGCGCCGAGGGCCGCGCCACCTACCGGAGCTTCCGTACGCCCGACGAGCTCGCCCGGCTCCTCGCCGACGACCTCGACGCTCTCGTCGCCCAGCGCTACCAAGCCGCCCCGGCCGCGTCGCCCGCCACCGCCGTCCCGGCGGCGGCACCCGCCGCGGCGGCCTCCTCGCGCCCCGCGCGCCCCGCCGCGACGGAGAGCTCGGGCTCCCACGCGCCCGGCAGGGCGACCGGCGTCCTCAGGCGGCGCAAGCTGACGGGGGCGGCCTGGCCCGCGCTGGCCGAGCACGACCAGCGCCAGGGGCGGCCCCCCACGCCGCTGGTGCCGCGCCCGCCCACGTCCTTCGTCGGGCGCGACGAGCTCCTGGCCCAGCTCGCCGACCTCGTGCGCGACGAGAACGTGCGCCTCGTGACCGTGCACGGGCCCGGTGGCATCGGCAAGAGCCGCCTCGCCATCGAGGTCGCCGGCCTGGTGGCGGAGGCCTTCCCCGACGGCGTCGTGTTCGTCTCCCTCGACGCCGTGCGCGACCCCGAGCTGCTCCCGGCCGAGGTGCTCAACGCCCTGGGCCTGCGCGAGACCGAGGGCGTCGGGCCCGAGGTCCGGCTGGTGGAGGCCCTGCGGGACCGCACGCTGCTCCTGATCCTCGACAACTTCGAGGGCCTGCTCGCCGGCGTGCCCTTCGTCTCCCGCCTCCTCGCCGCCGCCCCGCACGTC
>Ga0079223_10000419_pt1 | contig 21314 bp, 19 predicted proteins | sample Stecom2011_FD_75072 | JGI IMG/M metagenome (GOLD analysis project Ga0079223, IMG submission 75072) | Agricultural soil microbial communities from Utah to study Nitrogen management - Steer compost 2011 | ecosystem: Environmental > Terrestrial > Soil > Agricultural land | place: USA: Utah...
AAGTTGAAAAAACTCACGGAATGATTTTAATTGAACATCCAAAAAGTCAGGATATTCAAAAACACTTTTGCTAGAAGCGAAATTAATTCTTGTAGCGATATTATTTGATGTTGCCAAGACTACTAAATTTTGTTAGAAAAAAGAACCAGATGCGTATAAATGCATAAAAACAGGACAAGGCATCCCGAAAATCGAGGATGCCTGTACTGTAAAATAAGTATAGTTACTACTTAACTTCAACTTCAGCTCCTGCTTCTTCTAAAGAAGATTTTAAGCTTTCAGCTTCGTCTTTTGCTACTCCTTCCTTAACTGGTGCTGGAGCGCTATCAACTAATTCTTTAGCTTCTTTAAGACCAAGTCCGGTCAATTCTTTAACTAATTTAACTACAGCCAATTTACTACCACCGGCAGCTTTAAGGATTACGTCAAATTCAGTTTTTTCTTCTGCAGCTTCTGCTCCAGCTCCTCCACCAGCAACTGCAACAGCAGCTGCAGCAGCAGGCTCGATACCGTACTCCTCTTTAAGGATAGTTGCTAATTCGTTAACGTCTTTTACTGTAAGGTTAACTAATGTTTCTGCGATGTCTTTTAATTCAGCCATTTTATTTTATTTAAAAAAAGGTTCAATAATAAATAATAATTAATTTAAGCTCTTTCTGAGAGCGTTTTAAGGATTCCTGCAATTTTACCACCTTGTCCTTTAAGTCCAGAAATAACATTCTTCGCTGGGCTTTGTAGTAGGGCAATAATATCTCCGATAAGTTCATCCTTGCTTTTGATTGCAGTTAATGCATCAAGATTATCGTCTCCAATGTAGACAGTCTCTTCAACATAAGCCGCTTTAAGGATTGGTCTATCGCTTTTCTTACGGAAATCTTTAAGTACTTTAGCAGGTGCATTACCTACTTCAGCAAACATAATAGAAGTTGGTCCTGAAAGAACTCCAACTAATTCACCTAGATTTTTATCTTCAATACGTTCGATTGCTTTAGCAAGTAAAGTATTCTTTACTACTCTTAAGCTCACATCGTTTTTAAAGCATCTACTTCTAAGCTCATTAATTTTACTTACAGGTAATTCTGATGTATCTGCTAGATAGAATACACCAGCTTCTTTTAGTTCTGCTGTTAGATTATCAATGTACTGCGCTTTTTGTTCTCTATTCATATCTAAAAATTTTAAGCGACAACAGTTTTCGCATCGATTTGAATACTTGGACTCATTGTAGAGCTCAAGTATATACTTCTGATATACGTTCCTTTTGCTGCAGTTGGTTTCATCTTAATCAACGTGCTTAATAACTCAGCAGCATTGTCTTTAATTTTGCTTCCGTCAAAAGAAACTTTCGCAATATTAGTATGAACAATACCGAATTTGTCAACACGGAAATCAATTTTACCAGCTTTCACTTCTTGGACCGCTTTAGCTACGTCCATTGTTACAGTACCAGTTTTTGGGTTTGGCATTAAACCTCTAGGTCCTAATATACGACCTAAAGCACCAACTTTTCCCATTACAGATGGCATAGTGATAATTACATCAATATCAGTCCAACCGCCTTTAATTTTCTCAATGTATTCATCCAAACCAACGTAGTCAGCTCCAGCTTCTGTAGCCTCAGCTTCCTTGTCAGGAGTACAAAGTACAAGTACTTTAATGTCCTTTCCAGTTCCGTGAGGTAGAGCAACTGTTCCTCTTACCATTTGGTTTGCTTTTCTAGGGTCTACCCCTAATCTTACACTGATGTCAACAGAAGCATCAAATTTTGCGTTAGTGATTTCCTTTACTAAATCACATGCTTCAGTCAACGAATACGTCTTATCAAAGTCATACTTTGAAAGCGCTTCTTTTCTTTTCTTAGAAATACGTCCCATGATTAATGTTTTTTAGTTTTTAGGAAAATCTCCTTTTACAGTGATTCCCATACTTCTTGCTGTTCCAGCAACCATTCTCATACCTGATTCAATTGTAAAACAATTTAAGTCAGCCATTTTATCTTCAGCAATTGCTTTCACTTGATCCCACGATACTGTCGCCACTTTTACGCGGTTTGGCTCTGCGGAACCTTTTTTAGTTTTAGCTACTTCTAATAATTGAACTGCCGCCGGAGGCGTTTTAATGATAAAGTCGAACGACTTATCACCATATACAGTGATTACAACTGGTAATACTTTTCCTGCCCTATCTTGTGTTCTTGAGTTAAACTGCTTACAGAACTCCATGATATTAACCCCTTTTGCACCAAGTGCGGGACCAACTGGAGGAGAAGGATTTGCTGCACCACCTTTGATCTGTAATTTGATCAAACCTGCTACTTCTTTAGCCATTTATATATAATTTGTGTAGTTCTAACGTGACCGTATAATGGGAAGCTTTAATCATCACTGTCACTCCTACTGGTTAAAATACTTATTATTTAACTTTCTTTATCAACTTGCATATAGCTCAATTCGACCAAGTTTTTTCGGCCAAATATTTTCACCATTACTTTAAGTTTCTTTTTCTCTTCGTTAATCTCTTCAATTGTACCGTTAAAGTTATTGAACGGACCATCTACGACCTTAACAGATTCTCCGATAACGAAAGGTATTTTCATTTCCTCTTCATTTTCGGACATTTCATCCACTTTACCAAGAATACGGTTTACTTCAGCTTTCCTCATCGGTAAAGGATCTCCATGCTTTTCAGCACCTAAGAACCCAATAACGTTAGGAACACCTTTAATAACGTGAGGTACTTCACCCACAAGAGCTGCTTCAATTAAAACATAACCAGGCAAAAATGTTTTTTCTTTAGAAATCTTCTTTCCATTTCTAATTTGAAACACTTTTTCAGTTGGTATAAGAATCTGTCCAAAGAAATCTGTCAAATTCTGACGATTGATTTCCATTTCAAGGTATTCTTTTACCATGTTTTCTTTTCCGCTAATTGCGCGTACAACGTACCATCTTTTTTTAACTTCTTCCACAGTTATTCAGTTAACGTATCACTATTAATAATTACGGATAAATTAATCCAAGAACTCCTTTCCAGAAATAAGTTGATGGATTTATACCAAAGATAAAATCCATTACAAATATAAGTAAGGAAAATATAACAGAACTAATCACTACGATAATAGTATTGTTCTGTAATTCTGTCCATGTAGGCCAGCTCACCTTGTGAACCAGCTCATGGTATGTGTCCTGAATGTATTCTACAATATTTGCCAATTTCTTTCTTATTTGCACGGGCGGTAGGATTCGAACCCACGACCAATGGTTTTGGAGACCAGTACTCTACCAACTGAGCTACACCCGTAGTAGAAAAAGGGGAGTCTTTAGAAACCCCCCTTCTTCAAATTTATTTTAAATCTAGCTTATGATCTCTGTTACCTGACCAGCACCTACAGTTCTACCACCCTCACGGATTGCGAAACGAAGTCCTTTGTTCATAGCAATAGGAACGATAAGTTCAACTGTAATTGAAACGTTATCACCAGGCATAACCATGTCGCGATCTTCTCCTAAAAGAATCTCTCCAGTCACGTCAGTTGTACGGAAGTAGAACTGTGGACGGTAACGGTTATGGAATGGAGTATGACGTCCACCTTCTTCTTTCTTAAGAACGTAAATCTCAGCTTTAAATTTAGCATGAGGAGTCATTGATCCTGGTTTACAAATAACCATTCCTCGACGGATATCTGCTTTATCTACACCTCTTAAAAGAAGTCCAACGTTATCACCAGCTTCACCTCTATCTAATATCTTACGGAACATTTCAACTCCAGTAACTACAGATTTAAGTTTTTCATCACCCATTCCTAGGATATCAACCTCTTCACCAGAGTTGATAACACCAGTTTCGATACGACCAGTTGCAACAGTTCCACGACCAGTGATCGAGAAGATGTCCTCAACAGGCATCAAGAATGGTTTGTCTACTTCACGAGGAGGAAGTTCGATCCAAGAGTCAACTGCAGCCATAAGCTCCATCACCTTGTCACTCCACTTCTCATCTCCGTTAAGAGCACCTAGAGCAGAACCTTGAATTACTGGAGAATTGTCTCCATCATAGTCATAGAAAGACAATAGCTCTCTAATTTCCATCTCTACTAATTCCAATAACTCTTCGTCATCAACCAAATCCACTTTGTTCATGAAAACAACAATTCTAGGAATACCAACCTGGCGTCCTAAAAGAATGTGCTCACGAGTTTGTGGCATTGGTCCATCCGTAGATGCAACAACTAAAATCGCACCATCCATTTGAGCAGCACCAGTTACCATGTTCTTAACATAGTCGGCGTGACCTGGACAATCTACGTGTGCGTAGTGACGATTTTCAGTTTCATACTCAATGTGAGATGTGTTGATTGTAATACCACGTTCCTTTTCCTCAGGAGCGTTATCGATTGTGTCAAAACTACGAGCTTCGCAAAAACCTTTTGCAGACAAAACAGCAGCAATAGCAGCAGTTAAAGTTGTCTTTCCGTGATCGACGTGACCGATTGTCCCAATGTTTAAGTGTGGTTTGGAACGATTAAATGTTTCCTTAGCCATTTTTTATTTGTTACTTGTTAATATACTATTTAATTACCTTCTTCTACATACAAGAAAATACACCCATTATGTATGAGTGTTTTCCCACATGTAATCTTTCGAGCCAATGACGAGAATTGAACTCGTGACCTCTTCCTTACCAAGGAAGCACTCTACCCCTGAGCTACACCGGCAGCGAGTAATTTAAAAGGTTATTAGAGCGGGAGACGAGACTCGAACTCACGACCCTCAGCTTGGAAGGCTGACGCTCTACCAACTGAGCTACTCCCGCTTATTTTTATTAAATGCTAAAACTTTATGTGGGGGGAGAAGGATTCGAACCTTCGAAGATAAAATCAGCAGATTTACAGTCTGCCCTCGTTGGCCGCTTGAGTATCCCCCCAAATTAAAGTTTTATGAGCCGATGGAGGGACTCGAACCCCCGACCTGCTGATTACAAATCAGCTGCTCTAGCCAACTGAGCTACATCGGCACTTAATATTGGTATTATTTAATAACCTTTTAAAGAACTCCCTAACATGTTTCATTAAACCCGTTCGGGGATGCAAATGTATAAATTAAATAAATTACGGCAAGCATTTTTTTCAATTATTTTTAAACTTTTTTTCACCACCGTATCTATTTACACTTAAAACAAGAAACAACACCTTGCTTGACAACAACTTACACACTGAAATTAATTTAAATTATTTTTTCATTTTTTTGAATAATTTTCAACTTTTGATACTTAATCACATTTTTTTTACAAAAATTCATTGCCGAATCATCTTTATCTTTGAATAAAGACAGATCAGTTATAATAACATCAGTCTTTATCCCCTCCCCTGGGATGAGATTGTCCGTATATTTTTGCTATTTGATCAAAAGAGTTGTGCGTATACACTTGCGTAGCACTCAAACTTGCATGGCCTAAGACTTCTTTCAACGTTTCCAAGCCAGCTCCATTGTTCAGCATGTGCGTTGCAAAGGTATGCCTTAGCACGTGAGGACTTCGTTTACTTAGATTCGTTATCATAGAAAGGTAATACTTGACTTTTCTGTACACGAACTTAGGATACACTTTATTTCCTTTATCGGTGACGAAAATAAAATCAACACTTGCTTTTTTATACACTGGAGAATTTAAGTAATCTTGGAGCTGATCATTCAATTCTTGGGTAATCGGAATAATTCTTTCTTTATTTCTTTTCCCAAGTACTTTAAAAGAAAGGTTATCCAAATCATCTTGCTTTAAGTTAATCAACTCAGAGAGCCGCATACCGGTCTGATACAACACCTCAATAATTAATCGATCCCGCAAACCTGAAAAACCTTCGGGAAACAATGTATCGAGCTGTTCTATTTCAATCTCTTCCTCTTTTACAAACTCAGGCAACCTCTTCTCCTGTTTTGGCCCTTTGATCTTTATCATTGGGTCAATTGAAAGAATACTATTTTTTTGAGCCCATTTAAAAAAAGTTCTCAACGCGGATAGTTTTCTATTAACAGTTCTGTTTGAATTATTGGTGTTAATCAATTCTACAATCCATCCACGAATGTTTTGATGGGTAACTTCTCTTAAGTCAGCTTCATTAGCAACCATTGAGAAGTCAAGAAACGATTCAACGTCTTTTGCATAAGCGGTCGATGTATGTTCTGAAACACGTTTTTCAGTATTTAGATATATTAAGAATCGTTCAAGCATAAGTATAAAAATAAAAAAAGGAGTCCATAATAGACTCCTTAACGTATTTTATAAAAATATGTTTTATATTTCTTTAGACTGCATACGTTGTTTGTATCCTGCTTTAATGCGTTGTTGACGCATAAGAATAGATGGTTTAACAAACTCTTTACGTCTACGTATTTCACGCATTCTTCCAGTTTTTTCAAACTTTTTCTTATATTTCTTGAGAGCTCTTTCTATGTTCTCTCCTTCTTTTACAGGTACTACTAACATATTCTATATTTAATTTCGGTTTCTAATTCTACAAATAGGTTTGCAAAGATATAAAGATAAACCTTATGAACAATAGTTATTTCAAAATTTCTCTAGAAATAACAACTTTTTGAATTTCTGAGGTCCCTTCCCCAATAGTCATCAGCTTTGCATCTCTTAAAAACTTTTCTGCAGGATACTCTCTTGTGTATCCATAACCCCCCATAATTTGGACAGCTTCGTTCCCACACATAACAGCAGTTTCACTGGCAAAATACTTAGCAAAGGCGCCTTCTTTAGTCAACTTCTCCCCTTTGTTTTTCAAGGCAGCTGCATTAAAGGTCAACAGCTCTGATGCATGAACTTGAGTTGCCATATCTGCTAATTTAAAGCTAATCCCTTGGAAAGAAGCAATAGGCTTCCCGAACTGCTCTCTTTCTTTCGCATACTTCACTGAAGCTTCATAAGCCCCTCTGGCAACACCACAACTCAATGCAGCGATTGAGATTCTTCCTCCATCCAAAATTTGCATTGCCTGAACAAAGCCCATTCCTACTTCACCAATAACATTTTCTTGAGGAACACGCACATTATCAAAGATCATTTCAGCAGTTTCACTTGCTCTCACACCTAATTTCCCTCCAATTTTCACAGCAGAAAACCCTGGAGTTCCTTTTTCCACAATAAAAGCTGTTATTCCTTTACTGTCTAAAAGCTCACCAGTACGTACCAAAACTACAGCAACGTCACCTGAAAGGCCATGTGTAATCCAATTTTTAGCTCCATTTATGATCCAATCATTTCCGTCTTTGACAGCAGTCGTTTTCATTCGCATAGCATCTGAACCAGTATTCGGCTCAGTCAATGCCCAAGCACCAATAAATTCACCTGATGCAAGTTTCGGAAGATACTTCATTTTTTGTTCTTCAGAACCATGATAATAAATATGACCTGTACAAAGAGAGTTATGCGCAGCAACTGAAAGACCTAATCCTCCACAAACCTTTCCCAACTCAATTAAAGCAGTTACATACTCGTCATATGAGAAGCCACTTCCTCCATATTGTTCTGGAATGTAAATCCCAAGCAATCCAAGATCACCTAATTTTTTCATTACATCTACAGGGAAATACTCTTTCTCATCCCACTCTAATAAATTTGGTTTGATTTCCTTTTCAGCAAAATCTCTTATCATCTGTTGAATCATTAACTGATTCTCGTTCAAATCAAAATTCATTGTGTTCTCAATTTATGGTTTTATAATCAATTGTTTTCAAAACAATTTTTAAAGTTACGAAGATACTATTTTTTTAAAGGTAGGGTTTACCACTTATCAAATTAATCAACTTTAAGGTAGGGTTCTATCTTCTTTAGGACTTGTAAGTCTATGTATGGAGACAAAAGCAATCCATTTAATGATTCATACTTCTTGTGATTCTCCCTGAAATAGACAATCGACTTTGCCATATCCCTTGTTATTAAAGGGTGCTGTCGGAGCTGCTCTTCAGTTGCGGTATTTACATTTAACTTATTTACTTCATCCTTATTAATAATCAAATAAGGTAAAATTTCTTCTAACTTATCCTCATCCATTTTATAAATATCAAGCAATTGATCTGCGAAAATAATTCCACCGTAACTTTCTCTGATTTTGATAATTTCTTGAGCGAAGTACGGCCCAACCCCGGGGATCGTTTGCAAATCCCTACTGGATGACCTATTGATAGACACAGGAGATACTTGCACTGTTGGATCGGTATCTGGCTTATGGACTCCTTTATTTAAATCAGAATGTGAAGCGTTTGATTTTTCGTATGAACGGGAAGTTTCTTCTTCTTTTTTACTAAAAATAGAATCTGGAAGATTTACTTTAGGCTCAAGTAAAGAATACAGTTCTTCATCGACAACATAAAGCTTTTTCAAATCAGACTTCACACTAAGTTTCGCACCACTGCTTAAGTATTTCAAAATGGAACTGGCCTGTTTCTCTGACAAACCAACAGCCATCCATTCATCTATAGTATATAAGTTTGGGTCAAACGTTTTTTGAGGTTGCTGATAACGACTAACAATCTCAGCTAATGAATCTGAATTGGCTTGCTCTAATCGGCTGTACTCGATATTATAATCGGGTGGTTTATAAATATAGTTATGATATAATCGGGGACTAACCGCCACAGCTACATACAGAATAAGCAATACAAAGATCCCTCGACGTGCTCTTTTCGAGAAATAGATCCAATCGCTATCCCATTTATTATTTGCCAAATTGATTATTTAAATTTCTTAATAGCACCCGATTTTATCCTGCTGAAATAGTCAACCATATCAGTCTTCACCTCTCCAGACATAATTAACAGCCCTAAAATATTTGGAAATGCCATTCCAAGAATCATTAAATCAGAAAAGTCAATAACAGCGCCTAAACCTACCGAAGAACCAATTACAACAAAGATTAGAAATATAAACTTATAAACCAACCCCGCTATTTTCGTCTCACCAAAAACATAAGTCCAAGCTTTTAGACCATAGTAAGACCAAGAAATCATTGTTGAAAATGCAAAGAGCACCACAGCAAATGATAATACATACAGGGACCAATCACCCAAAGAAGATGAGAACGCCGCAGAAGTCAAAGCTGCCCCTTCAAGGCCTTCAGGATCTTGGGCATATCCAGTAAAAATAATCACTAAGGCAGTCATTGTACAAACCACCACTGTATCAATAAATGGTTCAAGAACAGAAACTATACCTTCACTTACAGGTTCGTCTGTCTTTGCTGCTGCGTGAGCAATCGGTGCCGAACCAACCCCTGCCTCATTCGAGAATGCTGCACGTTGGAATCCTAAGATTAACACTCCGATAAATCCACCATACATAGCGTCTGGACTAAAAGCACCTGTAATAATAGTATTAAAACCATGACCAAGGTTATCGTAGTTAAACCCGATAATAACCAAAGCAGAGAACACATAAATCCCCACCATTGTAGGAACTATTTTATCCGTTACTTTCGCAATGCTTTTAATTCCACCAACGATAACAACACCAACAAGTAATGCCATTACAATTCCAAAATAAAGTCCGTAAGAAGAGAAGCCTTCCCATCCTGGAATTTGTGACAATTGATTAAATGCTTGATTGGCTTGGAACATATTCCCCCCTCCCAATGAACCTCCTACACAAAGAATTGCGAATAAAATGGCCAGAACCTTTCCTAACTGTTTAAATCCTGGACCTCTTTTAGCTAAACCTCTGCTTAGATAATACATTGGCCCTCCAGAAACTTCACCATCTTCTTTTTGATGACGGTATTTAACACCTAAAGTACATTCAACGAATTTAGATGCCATCCCCAACAAACCAGCCAATATCATCCAGAAAGTTGCACCTGGACCTCCCATACTGATTGCAATAGCAACCCCTGCAATATTCCCTAAACCTACTGTTGCAGACAAAGCAGTAACCAATGCTTGAAAATGCGTGACCTCCCCCTGATCCTGGGCAGGGTCGTCATATCTTCCACGAACTAAATCAATTGCATGCCTAATTCCCCTAAATTGAATAAGTCTCATTTTAAAGGTGAAAAATATGGCCCCCAAGACCAACCAAACAACAATTAAAGGAATACCTTGAGACTTATTGGTTAAGTTTTTAGCGTAGAAAGGCTGAGGTGAGGAGTAATCTATTTTTCCTAATATTTTTTCTGATCTGTTGCCTCTTTTGTTAATAAAGAAAACGTCATCTCCAGGCCCCACTTTTTTACCTTGATGCACTCCATAGATTAACTTCCCATCTCCCATTGCATAAAAGGGAAACTCTTCGTCACCATCCTTTAGAATTGCGATTACTTCCAAGTGTTCAACCTCTTCACCATCTTTTCTCTTCCACTCTTTCAATGTATAGCTCTGTCTATCAGGATCCAACGCAAAGGGTGCTTTCAAAACAAACTCATTGACTTTTACTGTATCTGACCAGACGCTTGCAAATAAAATATTTTGCAAATGTTGAACTGCAGGTTTCATTCCGTTATTTACATGTTCTGAAAAGCTATTTGGAGCGACAAATCCTTTAACGGTTACGGAGTCAAAATTTGCATCAATAACAGTCACAATTATCGAATCTCCTTCAGACCATCCATCATATTTGTTATTATAAATAGAAATTGCTACGTCATTCCATACGTACTTATATGGTTTCTGCCCTCCTTTAACAGAGACTTCAACTGTTACATCATCAATTGCTGGGGTTTTGTCTTTAGCAGTAAGTTCGGCAGATAGTGGTTCGTTTTGAGTAAAAGCAAAACTTGAAAACATGAATAGGGTAGCCAAAATCTTAGCTAATCTCATAAATAAATTTTTTAGTGTTCAAACAATATTCAATTTTTTACTCGCCCTTTTAAAAAGGCTCGATTTGCTAATGTAAAAATATTATTTCAATTGAATGGGTCTATTCTGAATAAGCTTTCAACAAAACCAGTTGGACTGTAGGCTATTCTTTGCTTTGCCTTATCAATACACAAACCTGAGGAGCGAGGTCTTGCGGCCTTTTGATTTAATTGATTAGAACTTATTGGTTTAACAAGCGCTTTGTTTGCGCCGACATAATCTGCTACAAGCAATATATACTCATACATTGAACGTAGTTCACCTCCAGAAATGTTATAAACTCCAGTTGCTTGATGTTCTATAACTTTAAAACAAGCCTGAACTAAATCATCTACAAAAGTAGGGGTACGAAACTGATCATTTACAATATTTAATTCTTTCCCAGCCCTAAGCTGCTCCATAGCCCAATTGAAAATATTAGACTTCTTAAGCAACTCACCAGTTCCGTATAAAATAGAAGTTCTTAAAATTGCAACATTCTTATGGTTACTTTCAGTCAGAAGTTTTTCAGCCTCCCACTTGGATTTTCCGTACTCACTTAAAGGACTTGCAACATCAACTTCATCATACAGTTTCTTTTCACCATCAAAAATAAAATCTGTTGAGATTTGAGTTAAATGAATATCAGTTCGTTCGATAGCTTGAAGTATATTTTTGACCCCTGTAACATTCACAGCATTACATACTTCAGCATGATCTTCACACGCATCCACATTTGTCAATGCTGCTGCGTTTAGAATATGTGTGGGTTTGTATTTTAAAATTACTTCATTCACCTGGGAAGGTATGGTAACGTCTAAGGTTTTGAAGAATTCTTCAGAACACAAAGAGAATCTATTTTCCTCATTTGCAGTTGCTAAGAAGTCAATATCATTTGCCATGCAGTAGCTCACTAACTTTTGACCAAGAAGTCCATTGCTTCCGGTGATTAAGATTCTGTGAAATTGTTTATTCATAGTTCCCAAATTGACTTTCTCTTTTTTCTCAACTTAAAGATATGTTTATTCTCCAGTATCCATCCCATTCCTAAATAAATCAGCAAGGGAGAACCCAAAGCAATAAAGGAACTGTAAATAAAGAACAAACGTACTTTACTTGTCCTTACTCCAAGTTTTTTAGCCCACCATTCACTTACACCGAACGAGCGCATTTCAAAAAAGAATACAGTTTTTTGGATTAACTTCTTCATATTTTTTTCTCTAACACTTCAACACCAACCTTACAAGATAAACATTTTTTAAAGTTACAAAATTCATTGTTTAATTCTAACAAACCTTGACTTTCTAATGCGTTTTTAGGTTTAAAACCTATACTTCTCCAGTAATTCATTACTGAATTCTTCTCCGGAGGTAGAGATTCCATCAAATCCATCGCTTTATCTGTATAGGAATAGTCGTTATCCAAATGTTTTAGCGCAACAAGATAAGGGACAATTCCATTGATAATTAGGTTGTTTTTAAAAAGACTTGAAAATTTTAATTGTCGAGATACCGATTCCTTTCCAAAAACAAAATGTGTTTTCCAATAAGAATTAATGACATTTCCATTCAACAATTCGATTTTGTCAATAACTTCCTCAGCACTCATCTTCCCTAAATTAGAAGAATCAATCTGGAGTAACAGACCAGAAAGTTGAGCTAAAATAATGGTTGGAAAACTAAATGGTCTAATCCCACTAAATTTCCATGAATCCATTCTCATCTCAGGAAGTTGATGTTTACTTTTCAAAAACCTCCATTGATTCCTCAAGTCAACATAATATAAATCACGACAGTCGTCGTTGAGCATACCAGCACAACCAAATAGAATTGCCTCAACTCTAATGGCATCCCACTTTTCTTTCGCCAAGACCTCAAAAGGTATCAACCTTGCAAGCTCCTGCATAGGAAGACTATTAACCCTCCCTCCTACAGCTTTAAAAACTGCAGCAATAAACAAGGTGTTTTTATCTCTTGAGCGCTCTTCAGCTCCTTCAAACAAACTCAATCCCTTCCTTTCTATTCGATGCAAAAAGGAAATATCGATTTGTTGTAAAAGTGAGAGTTCATAATTCATCACATCTTTATAACATGGTACTTTTTGAACATTAGAAATAATGGAATTGTAATTGTTAAGATGTATTGGATCTATAAGATGCTTCAATTCAACAGTAGGCAAGATTCGGTCATTCACATACACATCCTTATCATGTTCATATACAACATGTAAAACAACATTATTATAGGCTGAATCTAAATTATGTTTATGCGCATACCAATCAGAGGATTTAATATGAAGTTCGATATTTCCAGACCAACTAATGCCATCAATTACAACAGTTCCATTAAAAAAGTCTGGTCCAGCATCCAAATTATACCATCCAACTTCGCGAATACTAATAGGGCTTCCATTAACGAGTGTTAGTTGACTAAAATTTAGACGCTTCATACGCCATAAGTAGTGTAAATACTCTTCTTTCATGACTTGGTGATTTAAGGGTTACTAAATTAAGTTAGTAAAACTTATGCATAATTCCAAGTTGATATAAGAAAACCCACTTATCTTTTACCCCTTCTTCCCCCTGACTCCAATCACTGTAATGTCATCGGTTTGAGGGTGATCAGCTATCCATTCAAAAAGATGTTCTTGTAGCATTACGTTTTGATCGTGCAAATGTTGAGGCGAAATCGCATCTAGTAATGATAGAAACTTTCTAATCGTCAATTTTTTATTGTTCTCACCTCCAAACTGATCAGGATAACCATCTGTAAAAATATATAGAGACTGTTGCGTTGTGAGGGTCATTTTCAGAGTCTCATATTTGAAATCATCATTTTGTGGTGCATCACCTATGTGCTTGATTTGTCCTTTTACTACTTTTAACTTATCTCTAAAGGTATCAGTAACCACAAACCTACCTCCAGCTAATGCATACTCCAAGCTATCTGAATTGTCGTCAAAAACACAAACAACTGTTTCCATACCATCTTGAATACGATTTCTACCATCTCTCGGTAAAACCTCCATCAATCGAGAATCTAATTGATTTAAGATTTCTCCTGGATCTGTTATTTTAGCTTCAAGTATAATTTGATTCAAAATATTAATACCCAACAAAGTCATGAAAGACCCCGGTACACCATGCCCAGTAGAGTCAGAAACAATTAGAATAGTTTTATTTTCAATCTTCTTTAACCAATAAAAGTCTCCTGAAACTATATCCTTTGGTCGATACAAGATAAAGTGTTCTTCGAAAAGATTTTCAAAATCTGCAGAACGTGGCAACATATTAAATTGTATTCTTCGGGCGTAGTTTATTGATGCAGTAATGTCCTTATTTTGATCTTTTATAATTGCATTTGATTGTATTGCCTCTGTAATATTTCTCGCCAACCCTAAGAAACCAATTACAACATTCTCCGCTGCAGGTTTTTGCATGGTGGTTAAATTAAGTCCCATCCATTTCAAACCATCATTAGACGAAACAATTGGAAACTCTAAATAGACTCCTTTATTTCGTTCTTTCAGAGAGTTTGCAAAAAAGTTGCGCACTTTCATTTGCAATGATGGTTTTACAAGACTAAACACCGAAGTGTTTAACAATTCTGCTTTTGACATTCCAAAGACAGCTTCACACTTCTCATTCACAAAAGTAAAGTTACCATGTGTATCCGTTTGGAATATTAGATCATCTGCATTTCTAACAATTAATTCATAATAGTTTTCAAGGTTAATTTTTTCAGTAACATCTTGTCCTAAAATAACCCTTACATTTTCTGAAAACTCTTTACATGACCACTGGTAATATACCACCTCATTGTTAACGGTGATTAAAGGAGTAACGAAAATAGCACCTTCTTTAAATTGTGAAACTAAATCAACACTACTGAAGCGACTTGACTCATTGTTATCCAGTAAGAATTCATTTAAGAAAGAAATAGATCGTCCTTTCAGTTCTTTCTTGAGTCCTAATAAAATCTCTGTATTCTCACTTGCATAAGAAATCTCTCCTTTGATATCAAAAGCAATAACAAGTGCATTTCCATTGTTAACAATGCCAGAAGTAAATATGAGGTGTTCCAAAGAGTTGTTTCTTAAATACGTCATAAACACCGTTAAAAACCCTATAATAGAAATCCCCAGCAAAAACAAGTACTGATTATAAAGTGATTCATGAACAAAGAACATAATCACTATACTTAATACTATAAGGGCTAAACTTAAAAACACTGCAGATCGAAGTCTTTTCAAAATAAAAGGAGCTACAAAGACTACCAATAATAAAACAATAAAATGAAATGGATGGATGTCTGACAAGTACACAAAGAGCAAGTTATATCCGAGTAAAATTAGAAATCCAGCAACCAAATAAAATCCAGTTTTCTTTTTCGCACGGTCCACGAATGTGACAATTAAAAACAAACTAAACATTATAACTCCAATAATTATGGCACTTGCATCATGATAAGCAATAGTTGTATCAATTCTGGGTGCAAAAAGGTGACTTGCCGTATTTATAAAAGCTCCAAAAGCGAGCATATTACTTGCCATCTTTTTATCAGCTCCTAAATCCCGCGATAAGATGATGTTATTTCGATTAAAATTTCTTGTACGGTCAAGTATATAAATGTTAATAACAATCAAAAGAGTAATCACAGAGATAATAAACCATTTATTTTTATAGAATGGAATATGCACCTTAAAACTCATAGAAGTGATCTCACTAATACTTTCCCCATCAATAGAGGCCCTCACCTTAAATATATATTTTCCAGACTTAAGGTTACTGTAAAATGCTTGTTGATCTTTTGACCAATCGGTCCAATTATCATTAAGCCCTTCTAATTTATAACTATAGGCAATATAATTTGACTTCGTATTAACACTACTGAATTCAATGAGTAAATTATTGTCTTCAGTTTTCAGAACGATCGGATCATTGTAAGTTATAAGATTGTCTACGTTTTTATTTTTAAAAGAAAATACGATAGGTCTGTTTGGAGAGTGTGTTTTTTTCAGGTACTCAGGTTTCACCATTATTAGACCTTCTAATGTACCAAGATAAATAGAGCCATCAGCTCTCTTATGAGAAGCCCTCATATGAGTTTCATATCCGTAAAAACCATTGTTTTTGTTGTAGGTTTTACTCGCCAAAGGTTTTCCATGAGCATCAACTTTAACAACGGTAACTCCCTTATTACTTCCAACCAAAAGATTTCCGAAATCATCAGAATTCAAAGTGTAAATAAGTAAAGAAGGAAGATGAACTTCATTGGTAATGGCAACTTTCTCATTATTTTTAGTTACTCCATACAAGCCATTATCAAAGCTAAACCACTTGGTACCATAGGTGTCTATTGTTGAATTTCCGACATAAGACCCCAATTCCTCTCCATCTACTTTATTAGACAATTGCGAAAGTACATCTGAATCTCTACTGTAACGATAAACGCCATAATTAGTACCAAAATAAAGCTCTGAAGAGTCTCTGGTACTTATCACATTATAAAAATAGGCAGGTGCGCTACTGTAATGCACCTCTTCTCCACTATTTAAATCTCGTCTAAACAATCCTTTACTTTCTATGGCATACCAAACATACCCAAAAGCATTGGTTACTAAGGTCATTCGCTCGCCATTCAAGTCAGCCAATGGTTCATAAGTCTCTAACCTTCCTTCGTTTACTTTCAGCACTCCATTATTTGTGGAAACCAAAGCGAAACTATCAATGTGTGTAAAGGAGGTCACATCAATTTTTTCGTTCTTAACAAACACAGCATCCTTTCCACCAGACCTAATAAATGTCCCTTCATTTCCAATTGAAACAATAACATCATTATTTTTTGTTTCTCCAATAAAGGAAATCATCGGACTTTGAAAAATTGGATGACTACTAATAACCGTAAAGGGCTCTAAGGAAATTCTGTAAACTCCGTTTGTCCGAGTGGTAACCCAAATATCTTGATTTCTATCAATTAGAATATCGCTCGGATTTAAAATATTTACTGATGAATTACGGGAAATCTTTTTATAAGAATGATTTATAATACTTCTTTTTATAATATTTCCTTGATTTGTTAAAAACACGATATCATCATTTCGACTATCCCATCTTATAACATGTTCACCTGAATTCAAAAGGTTATTATTTAAGACTTCTTTGATGAAAAATTTAGGACGATTGTCCTCCATCAAAACAGTAATTTCATTGTCCAGGTACTTATCAATTAAAACCAGACTGTCTCCAGTTTTAAAAGAAGCAATTAAATCATTAGTGACACTTTCATCAGTTACCAACCATTCATTAAGATTATGAATTCTATTGTCATGAACAATCGTATTTCCTTTAGAACTAAAAATAAGTAAGTTATTGGAAAAAGAAAAGCTACCATAGAAATACGTATGTGTATTATAAGGGTAGGTTATTTTCTCATCTATTAAAATACTGTCCTTATAAAGTCTCAGTCCACCATCTTGAAGAATAATATTGTTATTTTCATAATCGATTATTGCATGATTTCTTCCCACTTGGCTGACATAATCTAATTTTTTTATGACTCCATCTTTGAACTCAAACACTCCTCGATACAAAGTAGTGAAAAGCAGTCGGTTGTTTTTGAAAAGAATATGGTTTACATGTCTATTGTTTCTACCTTGCTCATTCTCTAAGTAATTGAACGACTTACCATCAAAACGTACTAAGCCTCCACCATCTGTTCCAAACCATAAATACCCGTCTTGAGATTCTTGGATTGTTAGTAATGCTGACAGATTTAATCCTTCTTCATGACCATAATTCTTAAACGTATAAACCTGCCCCTTTACCAAATACGGCAAAAGAAACAGCATACTAAAAAGAACAATGTGCTTTTTCAGCTTCATAATCAATAGAAATCGAAGTCTAAATCTACAAAAAAATATCTTAGAAAAGCTGAGTACAAGTGACTATTCTAATCTTAGGAAATCACTTTCAAAAGCTTTTGGACCTTTCGGGCTTCAATTTTAGCATTTTCAATATCAGAATTGGTAATTGTGACATGTCCCATCTTACGATTAGGCTTAGTATTTTGCTTTCCATATAAATGAACATAAACTTCATTCATTTTCATTGCCTTTTCGATGCCTTCGTATTTTGCTGGACCTTCATGCCCTTCCTCTCCCAGAAGATTAATCATCACACCAGGTCTTTTCACACCAGTATTACCGAGAGGTAAACCAAGAATAGAGCGCAAGTGCTGCTCAAACTGTGAAGTAAAATTACACTCCATAGTATGGTGTCCGCTATTGTGTGTTCGTGGAGCAACCTCATTCACTAAAAGCTCATCTTCTTGTGTTAAAAATAGTTCGACAGCTAAAAGTCCTACTAACCCTAACTTATTAATTACTTGTTTAGCTAAATTAGTGGCGTCTTTTTCAATTTGAGTAGAAATATCTGCTGGACTAAATAAAAACTCTACTAAGTTTAACTTTTCACTGAATTCACATTCAACTACTGGAAAGCTTTTCACTTCACCATGTTCGTTTCTTGCAACTAAAACGGACAGTTCCTTTTTAAAATTGATTCTTTTCTCGATTAATGAAGGAGCATCAAAAGCATTTTCAAATTCTTCAACCGACTTTAATGTCAACACTCCTTTACCATCATACCCACCTTTACGTAGTTTTTGAACGAAAGGCAATTCATTCTTGTATTTATTAATATCTGACTGATTATTGATCAAGTAGAATGGTGCAGTAGGAATATTATTTTCCTTATAGAAGTTTTTTTGCAATCCTTTATCCTGAATTAAGCGCAGTATTTTTGGTTGAGGAAAAACCTTCACACCCTGTTTTTCTAGCTCTTCTAATGCATCTACGTTAACATGTTCGATTTCAACAGTTATTACATCTTTATCTTTTCCAAAAGCAATTACATCGTCATACGACTGAATATCACCTTCTGTAAATTCATGCGCCAACTTTCCACATGGCGCAGTAATTGAAAGGTCCATCACATAGACATGAACATCATAATTCATTGCTGATTGAATGAGCATTCTTCCGAGCTGCCCGCCTCCTAAAACACCCAATTTAAATGTTTCACCATACCACTTTTTAACCATAACTATTCAGTTTTCAAAATCCTTGCGAAGATAAAGAAGCCTTTAATAGAACACCACATGTTTCATAAAAAACTTTAGGAATAAAAAAAATGCATTTAAAATATTATCTTTGCACATAGAAAAAACACAATAAAGGTGCAGATTAAAGACAAAAAGTTTGAATTATACCTTTCTGAAAAGGAAATTCAAGAATCAATACAGCAAGTTGCTAAACAATTAAATACAGACTACAAGGGCGAAGACGTGATTTTCGTTGGTGTATTAAATGGTGCATTTATGTTTGCTGCCGATCTAATGAAGGGAGTAGACTTAGATTGCGAAATATCTTTTGTAAAGGTAAAATCTTACAAAGGAACTTCAAGTACTGGAAATGTACATGAATTAATAGGTTTAACAACTGATGTAAAGGACAAGCATGTGATTATCATTGAAGATATCGTAGACTCAGGTTTAACATTAAACAAGTTATACTCGATGATTGAACATCATACGCCAAAATCAGTTGAAGTTGCAACCTTATTGTATAAACCTGATGCTTTTAAAGGAAAGTATCCACCAAAATACGTTGGGATAGAAATTCCTAACAAATTCATTGTAGGCTTTGGTTTAGACTACTTAGAGGCAGGAAGAAATACAAGAGATATTTATCAGATAATAGAATAAAAACACATTATGTTAAATTTAGTATTGTTTGGCCCTCCAGGGGCTGGGAAAGGTACCCAATCATCAAATATTATTAAGGAATTTGGTTTAATCCATCTTTCTACCGGAGATATTTTCAGAGCCAATATTGGCAATTCTACGGATTTAGGGAAATTAGCCAAATCATATATTGACAAAGGACAATTGGTTCCAGATGAAGTCACTATTGACATGCTTAAATCTGAGGTGAATAAATTCGAAAATCCAAAAGGATTTATTTTCGATGGTTTTCCAAGAACAAAGGTTCAAGCATTGGCTTTGGACGAGTTCTTGAGAGAAAAGAACACAGGAGTTGCGGGTATGATTGCACTTGAGGTTCCAGAAGATGAACTTAAAGAAAGACTGCGCAAAAGAGCTATTGATTCAGGTCGAACAGACGATGCAAATCCTGAGATTATAGCAAATAGGATTGCAGTTTACAACAATGAAACTACTCCTGTAAAGGTTTTTTATAAAGAACAAAATAAACTTCACCTCATTAACGGTAAAGGCAGCATAGACGAAATCACGAAACAGATCGTGAAGACTGTCAAAGCGATAAAATAATAATTCAATGGCTTCAGATAACTTTGTAGACTACGTTAAAATACACACACGATCAGGTAAAGGAGGGCAAGGCTCTCGTCACATGAGACGTGAACGGCATATTCCTAAAGGAGGTCCTGATGGTGGTGACGGTGGTCGCGGAGGTCATATAATTATCCGTGGAAACAATCAAATGTGGACACTCTTGCATTTGAAGTTCCACAAACACATCAAAGCAGATCATGGTAATGCTGGTTCTGGCCAACAAAAAACGGGAGCAGAAGGTGATGATGCTTATATTGATGTGCCGGTGGGTACAATTGTTAGAGACTCAGAAACCAATGAGGTTTTGTTTGAGATCAACGAGCATGGTGAGGAGAAAATTCTAAGAAAAGGAGGTAAAGGTGGACGTGGGAACACCCACTTCAAGAGTTCAACCAACCAAGCACCTGACTATGCTCAACCGGGAGAAGACTTCACTGAAGGATGGACAATATTAGAGCTAAAAATATTAGCAGATGTTGGATTGGTTGGATTTCCTAATGCCGGAAAAAGCACACTTTTATCAGTACTTTCTGCAGCTAAACCAGAAATTGCAGACTATCCGTTTACAACACTTCGTCCAAACCTCGGGATGGTAGAATACCGTGGCAAGCGTTCTTTTGTTATGGCAGATATACCAGGAATTATTGAAGGTGCCCATGAAGGGAAAGGTTTGGGATTGCGTTTCTTAAGACACATTGAAAGGAACTCAGCATTGCTATTTATGATTGCTGCCGACAGTGATGATATTGTTAAAGAATATGAAGTACTGCTGAATGAATTAAGCTTGTACAACCCAGAATTATTAGATAAAGAAAGAATTTTAGCAATTTCAAAATCCGATATGCTTGATCAAGAATTGGAAAATGAAATTAGAAAAAACTTACCCGATATAAAAACCATATTCATCTCTTCAGTTAGTCAAAAAAATCTGAGTGAATTGAAGGATTTAATTTGGAATACTTTAGATAAATGATAGAATGGCTTAAGGAAATAGAGCAAACAGTACTGATTGCAATCAATGGTGCTCATTCACCTTTTTTAGACACCTTAATGTGGTGGATCAGTGGGAAGTTCATATGGTTCCCTTTTTACCTTTTGCTTTTTGTCTTGGTGT
>Ga0079223_10000421_pt1 | contig 21298 bp, 17 predicted proteins | sample Stecom2011_FD_75072 | JGI IMG/M metagenome (GOLD analysis project Ga0079223, IMG submission 75072) | Agricultural soil microbial communities from Utah to study Nitrogen management - Steer compost 2011 | ecosystem: Environmental > Terrestrial > Soil > Agricultural land | place: USA: Utah...
GGTTATCACGAAAGTGACTTAGTTGAAAGGTTATCTACTAAAGAATTGGCATACGACCAAAACTTTATTCTAGAAATGCCTTTATTACCTAAAACACCAATCGTTCTTCCAGAAATACGTTATGACTTAGGTTCTGCTAAACTTCAAATAATTGAAGGTGAGATTAACTCTAAAGACTCATTAAACTATGTGTACGACTTATTAAATGAGTACCCAGGAATGGTTCTTAAGTTGTCTTCTCATACTGACTCACGTGGTTCAGCTAAATCTAACGAGTTACTAGCACAAAAAAGAGCACAGTCTTGTGTTGACTACCTAGTAAAAGAAAAAGGAGTTGATCCAAATAGATTAGTTGCTGAAGGTAAAGGGGAAAACTTGCCAAGAGTTGTATTCTTGCAAGATGATAAATACTACACAGAAAGACCTGACGGGCAATCTGAAGCTATCGAGTTAACTGAATCTTACATTAATAAATTCCAGAAGACCGATAAAGAATTGTTTGAATTACTTCACCAGTTTAATCGTAGAACGGAAGCCGAAGTAGTTAGAATGGATTACAATAAAAAACAAGATTAATTGCTAATTGATATACAAAAAAAGCCTCATTTCGTTAGAAGTGAGGCTTTTTTATTGAATGATATTCTCTTTACAGTAAGGAAAAGCTTAGCACTTGTTCCATAAACTCTTCTGGCGCTTCTGCATGAATCCAGTGCCCTGCCTTTTCAATAGTATAGAATGTTGCTAAAGGAAACACCTTTCTGATAGCATCATGATCCTCCGGAACAATATAATCTGATGTTCCACCAACCATAAATAAGGTATCAATCATCACTTCATCATTTGGTATTGAATCTATGACTTCATGCAATTTTTCTTCCAGTACTTTCAGGTTAACCTTCCAAGAAAATCCTGTTTTATCTCGGTGTAAGTTTTTTAGTAAAAATTGCCTAACCATATAGCTGTCGATATACTTTTCTAAATGGGCGTCAGCTTCTCCTCTCGTACTTAGATTTTCTAGATTCAAAGACTTTAATCCTTCGATTATAACATCGTGCGTTACGGGATATCCTTTTATTCCCATATCAACGATGATTAACTTGTCAATTTTGTCTGGATATAATTGAGCATAGCGCATTGCTGTTTTTCCACCCATGGAATGCCCCATTAAGATAAAGTCGTCTAATTGATGCTTTTCAACAAACTCATTTAAGTCCTCTGCCATGGCATCATAGTTGAAATCATCGCTCCATCCTGAATCACCATGGTTCCTTTGGTCAACTGAATAAACTTCAAAGTATTCCCCAAGTTTAGTAGCATGTGAATGCCAATTGTCCGATGAACCAAAAAGTCCATGTAATATGATAAAAGCCTTGCCTTCACCATATTTCTTATAATTTAATTCCATATTACTTTAATAATAATTTATACCTTTTAATTGTTTCTTCTAACCCTAAGTAAAGCGCATCTGATATCAATGCGTGACCAATACTCACTTCTGCTAGGTTAGGGATAGATTGAGAGAAGAAAGCTAAGTTATCAAGGCTTAAATCATGCCCTGCGTTAATTCCAAGTCCTAACTCATGTGCTAACTCTGCTGCAGTAATATATTCCGCAATTGCCTTATTCCTATCTTCATTATAATCGTCGGCGAATGGACCAGTATATAGTTCGATTCTATCTACTCCCGTTTCTTTAGCGCCTCTTATGTTTTCTAAATTGGTATCTACGAAAATGGATGTTCTAACACCCCACGAAGAAATCTTCGCACAGATATCTTTTAGGAAATCTTTATTTTTCACCGTATCCCAACCAGCATTTGAAGTCAAAACATGTGGTGGATCCGGAACTAAAGTTGCTTGAGCTGGACGAATTTCTTCGATTAACTTCATGAATCTTTCATCTGGATAGCCCTCGATGTTGAATTCTGTTGTTACCACTTCTTTTAAATCGTACACATCTTTTGTAGTGATGTGTCTTTCGTCTGGACGAGGGTGAATAGTTATTCCATCTGCACCAAATTTCTCACAATCTATTGCGATTTGTTTAACATTTGGAGTATTTCCACCTCTTGCGTTGCGAATTGTTGCAACTTTATTGATATTTACACTTAACTTTGCCATTTTTACACTAAATTTTCGTTAACAAAGTTATTACATTAACGCGAATTTACTACATTGGTTAGAAGAATGATTGGAATTGAATTAATATCAGAGGACATTTTACCGTTAGAACACACGGATACAGGAGATATGGCTTTACAATGGATGAGTGATTTTAAAGTGAATCATTTGTCGGTTTTAAAGAATAATAATTTTGTTGGCGTAGTTTCAGAGGATGATTTATTAAATCAGTCTAAACTGTCATTGCCCTTAACGGAATTGTTCGACCATTTACCTAGACCATATGTGATGGATTCAACACATATATATGAGGTCTTAAAAATCGCTGCACTAGATCATCTTTCTATTATACCTGTTTTGGATAATAAAGAAAGTTATCTTGGAAGTATCGATGTCAGAAAGCTCTTGTATAAATTTGCAGATACCAATACGATATTAGAGCAAGGAAGTATCATTGTGCTAGAAATGAGTATTACAGATTATTCACTAGCACGTATTTCACAAATTATAGAAAGCGAGAATGCCAAAATATTAAGTGTGTTTATTACTTCACAACCTTCTTCTCAAAAAACAGAAGTAACCCTAAAAATTAATTTAATAGACTTAGGTAGAGTAATTCGTGCTTTAGAACGCTATGACTATTTTGTTAAAGCAAGTTACCAAAGAGACAGTTATCATGACGACTTAAAAGATCGATATGATGAATTGATGAACTATCTAAATCTATAAAAAAAATGAATGTTGCAATATACTCGAGGGGAGTTAAACCAAAAGAAAAGGAATTCTATAAATCATTTTTTAAAACTATTCAAGCGTTAAATTGGAAACTGATAATTGAGGAGAAATTGTGTGCTCAATTACAAAGCCAAACTGGATTAGGAATAGGATATGAAACCTTTAATAGTTATACCGATTTCTTAACTGGAATAGACTTTGTAATTAGTATTGGTGGAGACGGTACCTTCTTGGAAACTGTTCGATACGTTCGTTCTAGTGGCGTGCCAATTATCGGAATAAATACTGGACGCTTAGGTTTTTTAGCGGATATTAATATTGTTGGTTTTGAAGAGGTTTTCGAAAGAATCAACAAGAAAGATTTCGAATATCAAAAACGTTCTTTAATCAGAGTTGAAACAGAAAGAAATATTTTCGGAGAAAATAATTACGCTTTAAATGAATTGGCTGTTCATAAGAAAGATACAGCGTCGATGATTACAGTTGAAGCATACATAGATGGTGTTTATCTGAATTCATATTGGGCAGACGGTTTACTTGTCGGGACATCTACCGGTTCTACAGCTTATAACCTAAGTTGTGGTGGACCGATTATCAGTCCTGGAAGTAATGTACATTTTCTAACACCGATTGCTGCACATAATTTAAATGTTCGACCTATAATTGTTCCTGACCATTTACCAATTACACTTAAAGGAGTTGGAAGGGACAAAACTTTTTTACTAACCTTGGACTCTATTTCTAAGCCAGTTAAGAGTGGAACGGAAATTACCTTGTATAAAAGCGACTTCTGCATCAACTTAATTAAGTTTAAAGAAAAGAATTTCTTCGAAACAATTCGCGAGAAAATGCTTTGGGGAATAGATCAACGTAATGACTAAAGTAATAAATTGTTAATTTTACCGTTAACGAATTGATCATGAAAGTTTTTAATAAAATATCAATCTTGGTTTTGCTGATGAGTTTTTTGATAAACTCAGCAAACGTGTTTGGTCAAAATGAAAATTTTAGATCGCGTTCAACCCTTGGTTTTATGGTAGGCGGAAGCTATTATATTGGAGACTTGAACCAATTTGGTCATTTCAAAAATACGAACCTTTCAGCTGGAATAATCTACAAATACCATCTTAATTCAAGAGTGGAAATACGGGGCGCTTTCAGATATGGTAAGGTCGAAGGTTATGACGCACAATCTAAGTTTGAAGTGCAACAAGCGAGAAACTTTTCTTTTCAGTCTCATATTCTTGAACTATCTGGAGGAGTAGAGTTTAACTTTTTGAATTATAAGCTAGGAAACGAAAAGTATTTCTTTTCACCTTATCTTTTTCTTGATATAGGCGCTTTTAAGATGAATCCTAGAACTGATTACAACGGAGAATTAGTCGAATTGCAACCAATTGGTACAGAAGGACAAGGAAGCTTGTTATCTGATAAGAAGCCTTATTCATTGTATCAATTTGTTATACCTTTTGGTATTGGCGTTAAAATGAATATAGGAAGACGTTTTGCAATTGGTGTGGAGTACGGACTTAGAAAAACGTTTACAGACTACTTAGACGATGTAGGTGGAGGGAATTATCTAAATAGAGGGCAATTAGCAGCTCAAAACGGCGACATTGCTGCAGATCTATCAGATAGGTCTTTAGAAGGTTACAACTTCACAGGTCAAAGAGGAAACGCAACCACTAAAGATTGGTATTCAATGTTTGGAGTTAGTATCTATTTCTCTTTAGGAAAGTCTGACAACTGTTATTATCAGTAAGTTGTTTTATCTTTTTCTGCCTCGGGGGCTACTACGAAGTCTTTCCAATATATAACCACCATAAAGAAGAGAAGGAGCGGTGCTCTAAGTCGAACCAATACTCCAAATATTACTGCGGTTAATCCGGTAGAAAACGCATATAGTAAGGTGATAATTCCACAGAATAACAAAATTTTGTGGTTAAAAAGATTCAGCGAAAAACTTCCTGCTTTAAATACAACTCTTTTAAAGAATAGGTATAGTAAAATCGTACTTTCTATTCCATTTAATAAAAGAGTGGAAGTTAGAGCTTCCCAAATTCCAGGTCTGAAAATTCCCGCAAATATAGCCATAGGGCTAACAAGGAGCATTCCTAGTGGTGTAAAAGCATCCATTCCCAAACTGTACCGCTTTCCAGTGTACAACGGATTGTTTTCAAAATCTTGTTGAATGATTTGTCCCTCTTCTAAGTAGCCATCTAAAACTTGATTCAATTGAAAAACATATAATCCAACAGCAAGTACTGCCAGGCCAATAAATGAAATTGTAAACCTAAGAAGTCCACGTATAAATGGCTGACTAAGAGAATTTGCTAAAGTGAAAATCCAAGTCAACACAAATGAAACGATAACAATTCCTAGAATAATTTCTCTTGTATGTAGAATTAGCCAAGCGTAAAACAGAAAGCCAAGCGCATACTTCAATTTACGTTCTTTTAGGAAAAACCATCTTGTAAGGAAGTAAACAATGTTTAAAATGGCGAAAAATACAACGGTGTCTTTAGCAATTCCTGAACACCAGAATGCTACAGAAGGCATGTATAGGAATAATATGTGGAATTTAGAATCCTTATTTTTAATGAAATACTTCATTAGTAGTCTATACAAACGCCATTGGGCAAGAAAGGTTAGGAAAGAAAAATACAGACTAGCGAGTAGGTATTGTTTTCCAGAGATAAAACTAAAAACCCAAGTGATTTTAGCCATAAAAAAGCCTTCAGATTCTTTATAAATCCAGCCTGGATGGTGAATTCCGTTTTTATAGAAACTTCCGTTTTGACCTACAAACATTTCGTGCATAAAGTCAGGGAAATTCTTAAACATCAAGTCTGTAATTGCATTTGACATGTGCCAAAAGGCCGCACTGTCCGCACCTCCATATAGATAAGAATTCATTACAGCGAAAAAGTAAACGGCAAACATCTTAAAAAGAAAGAAGGGAATAAAGCGCTTATATTCTGGCTCGCTTCTTTTCTGTTTGTAAGCATAGAGAATAGCAAGAACAATAAGAACCCAAAGAATGGAAACAGCCATATCTACAATGCTGAGATATTTTATGCCTCCATAATTATACTTTGTGTAAGACAGTAAAAAAAAATCCATTCTTAGTTGAACTATATCTTAGCTCTTGATGTGTTTATAAAAATCAGAAATTATATAAATCTTTTGTCAGCTTCCATTACGTGTCCACAGCTTTTACAAGTTCTTAATTCTTTGGAAGAATAAAATTCTTTAAATCTTGGAAGAAAATCTTTTTCAATGTCTTCTAAAGGAAAGACATAAGAATGGAGCTCGTGATTACAGTTCTCACAAAACCACATCAGTCCATCTTGAAAATCAGTTCCTTTTCTAACGCTTTCAATTACAAGTCCAACCGAATTTTCGCTACGCATAGGTGAATGTGGTGTTCTTGCAGGTAATAAAAACATTTCACCTTCCTTGATTTCAATATCTCTTGCTTTACCATCTTCTTGGATACGCACAGTAATATCTCCTTCTAATTGAAAGAATAATTCTTCTGTTTCATTGTAGTGGTAGTCTTTTCTCGCGTTTGGTCCGCCAACAATCATTACAATAAAATCTCCTGCTTCAGTATAAAGATTTTTGTTTCCAACTGGTGGCTTTAAAAGGTCTCTATTGTCTTCAATCCATTTAAAGAGGTTAAAAGGAGTTTTCATAATGTTTAATTTTTTATAAAAATAGAAAATCAAATCCGTAACTACGATAAAATGCTGATAAAAATATCTGAATCTTAGCCACTTTCGGGCAAATAAGCTGGTTTCACTCTTCTTTTAATTGTTAAAAAATATAGTTTAAAGTGTTGTATTGTAAGTTGTTAACAGTCGGCTATGAGTATTTTTACCCTTTTTAAACTCATTGCATCGAAAAAAATACATTACATTTGCTTCAACAAAAAATGTTAAAATTATGAAAAAGATAGCCTTTACTCTAGGCTTAGCATTAGCAACAAGCGTTGGTTTTGCTCAGCAACAGATAGAAAACTCAGATTTTGAAGAGTGGGAAGCAGTTGATCCTACGAAGCCAGTAAAAGGAACGGAGCCAGTAAACTGGAATAGTTTTATGTCAGCAAGCGGTAGTTTTAAATCTTTCGCAGCGGTTCAAGTAGAAGCGTCTAATGATGTTAGACCTGGTTCTGAAGGAATAAAAAGTGCTAAACTTTGGTCTCGAGATGCGGCTTTCGATATTAAAGCGAATGGAAACTTGACATTAGGTATCGTAAATATGGGAGCTACAATAGCATCGCATGCTGCCAATTATAATAAAACTGATAGGTCAGATGTGAAATTCAATCAACCATTCACAGAAAAACCTGATTCATTGGTTTTCTGGGCAAAGTTTAAGCCGAATGGACACAATGAAAATGCGCGAATGAAAGCAACTATTCATGATGATTACGACTATAGAGATCCAGAGGATGTTGCTTCGATTAACCATGTAGTTGGAACAGCAGTTATTAACTACTCTTCAACAGAAGGAGAATGGAATAGATTTGCAGTTCCCTTTGTGTACGATGGAGTTGCTGAAGAGGCTGCCTATATTTTAGTTTCATTTACTACAAATGAAACACCAGGTGGTGGTTCAGCAAGTGATTCTCTTTGGATAGATGATATAGAGTTGATTTACAATGAATTGAGTGTTAAAGAAAATTCGATTTTAGATAAAGTTTCAGTTTATCCTAATCCTGTAAAAAGTGTATTGAATGTTGGTAATTTAAAAACTACAACAAATTATACAGTTGTTTCAGTTCTAGGAGAAGAAATTCAAACAGGAAGAGTTTCTAAAGGCAACAATAAAATAGACCTATCATCGATGAGAAGAGGTGTGTACTTTATCCGATTACAACAAGGTGAAAGTACAAAGGTGTTGAAATTCATTAAAGATTAAAAATAAGCTTAGTTGATAGAAGGGAAATAGAGAAGTCTATTTCCCTTTTCGTATATTGTTGGTAATAAGATTGGTTTATGAGAGTAATATTAGTTTTTTTATTGTTGGTTTTCTCAGGTTTAGCTTTTTCACAGAAAGCAAGAATTGTTGGAAGAGTAACAGATGATAATAACAAGCCTTTATTCGGAGCTACTGTTATTTTTAAGCAAGATGTTACTGTAGGAGCATACTCTGACGAGAACGGAAATTATGTTTTGGAAATTCCTCCTGGAGATGCTATTTTAATCTTCAGATATTCTGGGATGGCTACCGATACAGTTAGCGTAAGTGTTAAAGACGGAGAAATTAAACAAATGGATTTCCAAATGTTTTCTTTGGTAACTGTTTTGGAAGGAGTAGAGGTACGTGTAGGGAAATTCGATCGACCAATAGAAGAACAAACTGTTTCTTTAGAAATCATTCGAGCTGAATACATTGAGAATAAAAACACAAGAAGTATTGAAACTGCTTTAGACCAAACGCCAGGACTAAATATCATGGATGGAGAACCACAAATTCGAGGAGGAAGTGGTTTTACTTTCGGGGTAGGTTCGAAAGTGGCTGTTATTGTTGACGACATGCCTTTGCTGTCTGGAGACGCGGGAAGACCAGAATGGGGATTTGTTCCAGTAGAAAATATTCACCAAATTGAAGTTATCAAAGGTGCCTCTTCTGTATTATCAGGTAGTTCTGCACTGTCTGGTTCAATTCATATTCGCTCTGCTTATCCAACTTCTAAGCCATTGACGAAAGTTAACGTTTACAGTGGATTCTATTCAAAGCCAAGTATCGCTGGTGCTAAATGGTGGGACGATGCGCCAATTATTGCAGGAGCCAACTTCTTACATTCTCGAAAAGTTGGAAATTGGGATATAGTGGTGGGAGCAAACATGAATTATGATCACGGATATATGGGGGCACCAATTCAAGATAAAGTTGTTGAAGATGAAGAGCCTGATACGATTTCTAATTTCTCAGAAAGAGAAATGGTTGCTAAAAGAGCCCGAGTAAACTTTAATATTCGTCATAGAAATAAGAAATTAAAAGGATTGAGTTATGGGGTGAATGGTAACTTTATGTTGTCTGATTCTCCATTGGTTTTTGCTTGGTTAAATGATAGTACAGGATTGTACAGAGGTTATCCAGGAGCAGTATTCTTGCAGAATCAAATGATTTTTAACGTGGATCCTTTTGTGACCTTTATTACTTCGACAGAAGGAAAGCACTATTTGAGAACACGTATCATGCATACAGATAATAAAATTACAGCAAATCAGGATAATAAATCTACGACTTATTATGCGGATTATATGTTCCAAAAGAATATTCACAAGTTAAAAGGTATCGACTTGATTGCTGGTGTTACCAGTAAGTATACAAGTTCTTATGCCGAAATGTATGTTGGTTCAGGAAGTCCGTATAACGATATTTTAAACATTTCAGCTTATACCCAACTAGAAAAGAAGGTTTATAATCTAGTTAACTTTTCTGTAGGAGGAAGAATGGAATACTTCCAATTGAATGATACAATTACAGCATTGAAGCCTGTGTTTAGAGCTGGTGCAAGTATCAATGTATTTAAAGAAACATACTTTAGAGCTTCGTTTGGACAAGGATATCGTTTCCCAACCATTACTGAGCGATTCATCCGTACAGGAGTGGGGAACTTTGGTGTATTTGCCAATCCAGAAATTCAATCCGAGGCGAGTTGGAACGCGGAAGTGGGAATTAAGCAAGGATTAAAGTTTTGGAATATCTATGGTTACTTTGATGTTGCAGCCTACTGGCAAGAATATCAAAATACAATCGAATACTTATTTGGTTTCTGGGGAGATGATCCTGAATCATTAAGCGATATGGCTGGTTTTAAATTTATCAATACGGGTGAATCTCGTGTTTTAGGAATTGATATGTCTTTTTCTGGAAAAGCTAAATTAGCGGAAAAAGCAGAAATGGTTTTTATGCTTGGATATAACTATATTCTACCAACATCGCTTTCGCCAAACTACGTTTATGCAGTAGATTCTGTATTTATGCATAAGGAATACAGTTACAATTCAACTTCATTGGATAATTCTAGAAATATTCTGAAATACCGTTTCTTACATAACGTTAAGGCAGACGTTGAAGTGAATTTCTTTGACCGTTATTCTGTTGGAGTTAGTGCTAAGTACTTCAGTAAAATGGAGAATATGGATGCTGTTATCGAAGAGTTTGAAGATGCTACGTCTGCACCTTTGATTCAAAATATCCGTTATATGGACTACTTTAGAGAAAATCAAAAAGGGGTATGGATAGTTGACCTTCGTGTTTCTTTTGCATTCAACAAGCAACACAAAGTTTCTTTAGTTGCATCCAACTTATTAAACAATTCTTACTCATTAAGACCGTTAAAAATTGAATCTCCTAGGACATTAATGTTTCAATACACTTTAAAGTTGCAGGATTAAAAAAGAATTAGTACATTGTGAAATTGTGCATTGAACAGATAGTAAATGCACGTTTTTTTCACTTTTTGAGGTGTTAATTACTCCGTAAAATAAATTATCTTTTGTTTTATTTGTAAATAAACGAGCTATATTCTTAATTCTCTTAAGATTATCGTATCTTTGCACCCGATTTTAAATTAATATATGACCTTTAAAGATTTAGGGCTGAGAAGCCAAGTGGTCAAAGCTGTTACAGACATGGGGTTTGAGCAGCCTACACCAATCCAGACAGAAGCAATCCCTCATTTACTAAAAGCGAAAAGCGATTTCGTGGGATTAGCACAAACAGGAACAGGAAAAACTGCAGCTTTTGGACTACCATTAGTAAACAGAATTACAGAAAACAAAAAATCACCAGTTGGTTTAATAATCTGTCCAACAAGAGAGTTGTGCCTACAAATTGCAAAAGATATAGAGAATTACGCTAAGTATGATCCTATTAAAGTTGAAGCAGTTTACGGAGGTTCAGATATCGTTAGACAAATTAAGAAATTAAGAGATGGAGTAGCAATTGTTGTTGCCACACCTGGTCGTTTAGTTGACTTAATCAAGCGTAAAGCGATTAGGTTAGAAGAAGTAGAAGTAGTTGTTCTTGACGAAGCAGATGAGATGTTAAACATGGGTTTCAAAGAAGATTTGGACCTTATTTTAGATCAAACACCTGTAGAAAAAAGTACATGGTTGTTTTCAGCAACTATGCCAAATGAAGTCGCAAAAATTGCGAAAATGTATATGACTGACCCATTAGAGGTGAGCATAGGAAACAAAAACGAAGGAAACAAAAATATAGATCATATCTATTTTTCTGTTAAAGAAAGAGACAGATATGAGGCTCTTAAGAGATTGATTGACTTCAATCCAAAGATCTTTGGTTTAGTTTTTTGCCGTACGCGTATAGAAACTCAACAAGTAGCCGAGAAATTGGGGAAAGATGGGTACAACGCAGAAGCTTTGCATGGTGATTTATCACAAGCACAACGTGACCGTGTAATGGCGCGTTTCAGAAGTAGAAGTATCCAGTTGTTAGTAGCGACAGACGTTGCAGCAAGAGGTATTGACGTGGATGACATTTCCCATGTAATTAACTACAACTTGCCAGATGAAGTTGAAAACTACACACATAGAAGTGGTAGAACTGCTCGTGCTGGTAACACTGGTGAATCTATTGTATTGATCAATACACGTGAAAAATACAAGATTAATCAGATTGAAAAAATCATAGGCCAAAAGTTTACTTTTGGAGTAATCCCTGAGCCAGAAGTTATTTGTGCGCTTCAGTTAGAATCTATGATTGATAGAGTAAAGAAAACAACAGTTAACGAAGATGCAATCGCACCATTTATTCCGCATATTCTAGAAGATCTTAAGGATTTCTCTAAAGAAGATGTAGTTAAAATGTTCGTTTCTGACGAGTTCAATCGTTTCTTAGACTATTACAAGAAAGCTGGAAACTTAAACGCTAAGCCTGAAGCAGGTGGCGAGAGAGATTCTGGAAGACCTAGTAGAGGAAGACGTGAGGGAACTGATGAAGGAAAACAACGATTCTTCGTTTCATTAGGTACGAAAGACGGATTAAACGCAGGAGCACTTCTACGTTTACTATGTGATAATACCGGATTGAATTCAAGTGCAATTGGAAGAATTGACTTGATGCCAGCCTTCTCATTCTTTGATGCTGATAAAGACCAAACTGAAATGATCCTTAGAAAGATGGAAGATGCTTCTTACGAAGGTAAGAACATGTCTATTGAAAAAACCGAACAAAAAAGTGGCGGTTCTAGAGATGGTCGTAGAGGCGGTGGTCGAAGCGGTGGCGGAAGAAGCGGTGGCGGTGGATTCAAAGGAAGAAGCGGAGGTCGCAGTGGCGGAGGAAGCAGAAGTTCTTTTGGAGGAAATCGCGACAGAGGTAGCAGCACTGGTAGAAGAAGATAGTATTTATTAGATTAATCCAAATTAAACAATGGAAATTAGAAATATCGCAATTATTGCGCACGTTGACCACGGTAAAACAACGTTGGTTAACAAAATTATTGAAGCGAGTGAAGAAAAAATTACCAGTAGCGAAACGTTAATGGATAATAATGACCTAGAAAGAGAGAGAGGAATCACGATCGTTTCAAAAACTGTTTCTATCAAATATAAAGGTACAAAGATTAATATCATTGATACTCCAGGTCACGCCGATTTCGGTGGTGAAGTAGAGCGTGTTTTAAACATGGCTGATGGTGTATGTTTACTGGTAGATGCTTTTGAAGGCCCAATGCCTCAAACGCGCTTTGTACTGCAGAAAGCGTTAGAATTGGGACTTAAACCTTTAGTGGTAATTAATAAGGTGGACAAAGAAAACTGTACACCTGAAGAAGTACACGAAAAGGTTTTTGATTTGATGTTTGACCTTGAGGCGAATGAAGAGCAATTAGATTTCCCTTCTGTTTATGGTTCCGCCAAAAACAATTGGATGTCTGATGATTGGAAAAACCAAACGACAAACATTAATGCCTTATTAGATAAGATTTTAGCATACTTTGCACCTCAAGAAATTGAAGAAGGAAATACACAAATGTTGATTACTTCATTAGATTTCTCTGCTTATGTAGGACGTATCGCAATCGGTCGTTTACACAGAGGTATTCTTAAGCCAGGAATGCCAATCATATTGGTGAAAAACTCTGATGGGTCTCACCAAAAGCACCGTATCAAAGAAACATACGTTTTCGCAGGTATGGAGCGTATAAAAGTGGACAGTGTTCAGCCAGGAGATATTTGTGCTATCACAGGTATTGAAGGATTTGAAATTGGAGACTCTATTTGTGATGTTGAAAATCCAGAGCCATTAGGGAAAATCGCTATCGATGAACCTACAATGAGCATGATGTTCTCAATTAACGACTCTCCTTTCTTCGGACAAGATGGTAAATTTGTTACTTCTCGTCACGTTGAAGGGCGTTTGAAAAAAGAACTTGAAAAGAACTTAGCGTTGCGCGTTATGCCAACAGATAAGGCTGACAAATGGATGGTATTTGGTAGAGGAGTATTGCACTTATCAGTATTGATTGAGGAAATGCGCCGTGAAGGATACGAATTGCAAGTAGGACAACCACAAGTAATTATCAAAGAAATTGATGGTGTTAAGCACGAACCAATTGAAGAGTTAACAGTTGACTTACCTGAATCACATTCAGGAACAATTGTTGAAGCGGTAGCTAGACGTAAAGGTGAAATGACAAACATGGTTGCTAAAGGAGACCGTATGGTGGTTGACTTTATCATTCCTTCTCGTGGTATTATCGGTTTACGTAACTATATCTTGACTCAAACAGCTGGTGAGGCTATCATGAACCATAGATTTATTGAATTTCAACCATTCAGAGGAGAAATCCCTGGACGTCAGAACGGTTCTTTAATTTCTATGGAGAAAGGAAATGCTATTCCATATTCTTTGAATAACTTACAAGATAGAGGACGTTTCTTTATTGATCCAAACGACCCGATTTATGAAGGTCAGGTTATTGGAGAAAACTCTAGACATGGGGATTTAGTTGTTAACGTAACTAAAACTAAGAAACTGTCTAACATGCGTTCTTCTGGTACAGATGAGAAAGTAAGGTTAGCACCTGCTATCAAAATGTCGTTGGAAGAAAGTTTAGAATACATCCAATCCGATGAATACGTAGAAGTTACTCCTCATTCTTTAAGAATCCGTAAAATTCATTTAACGGAAATGGAAAGAAAGAGAGCAGGAAAATAATCGAATATTATGCAAGCGGGCAAAAGAAATTTTGTCCGCTTTTTTATTATTCTTTTTTTCCAATAAATAAAATTCTATTTTTGTAAAAAAGATTTTGAAAATGCAAATATTAGACGGTAAAGAAACATCGCAAGCAATTCGTTTAGAATTAGCGAAAGCTGTTGAAGAAAGACGAGTAAAAGGACAGAAACTCCCACACTTAACAGCTGTATTAGTTGGAAATGATGGTGGTTCTTTGACTTATGTTGGCGCAAAAGTTAGAGCTTGTAAAGAAATAGGTTTCGAAAGTACTTTAATTCACTTAGACGAGACAATCTCTGAAGAGGAACTTCTTGCAAAAGTTCACGAGTTGAATAATGACCACGAAATTGATGGTTTTATCGTTCAGTTGCCATTGCCAAAGCATATTGACGAAAAGAAAATTACATTAGCTATCGACCCAACGAAGGACGTAGATGGTTTTCATCCAACGAACTTAGGGAGAATGGTGCTTAACTTGCCAGGATTTTTGCCGGCAACTCCAGCAGGAATATTAGAGTTGTTGAAAAGATACAATGTAGAAACTTCTGGAAAACACTGTGTGGTAATCGGACGTTCTCACATTGTTGGTTCACCAATGAGTATTCTGATGGCAAGAAATACCAATCCAGGTAACTCAACGGTTACTATGGCGCATTCAAGAACTAAAAATCTAAAAGAAATTACTTTACAAGGTGACATCATCATCACTGCAATCGGAATTCCAGAATTCTTGAAAGCAGATATGGTAAAAGATGGAGTTGTTATTGTTGACGTTGGAATTACACGTGTTGAAGATGCTTCTAGAAAATCAGGTTACCGCATCGTTGGTGATGTTGATTTTGAAGGATTAAAAGAAAAAGCTTCATTCATGACACCTGTGCCAGGTGGAGTTGGACCAATGACGATTGTTTCTTTAATGATGAATACATTGAAGGCAATGGAGTTGAACAATAAGTAAAAAATATATTTTGACATGAAGTAGCTTTCTCTAAAGAGCAACTTTCATACTAATTTAGTGGATTTTTCAAAAGTCGGTGAAATGCAAGTCAGTTCTACGGTTTTGGGATATCCACTTTTTTGTTTTAAAGGCTTTATGTTTAAAGTTTTACCATGCAATCTTCTTACTTTTCAATTTAAATTCGTAAATTCGAATTTCAAAAAAATGAACAGAATGAAAAAAATCGTATTAAGTGCTTTTGCAGTCGGAATTCTATTTTCATGTGGTGAAAATGCGGATAACGCTGTTAAAACAGAAACTACAACAGAAGCTGAAGAGTCCGCAGAAGATTTTCAATGGGAAATCGACAGATTTAAAGATCTTAGAATATTGCGTTATCAAGCTAAAGATTTTGATAACTTAACATTACAACAAAAGAAGTACGTTTACTATTTAACGCAAGCTGGTTATGCAGGTCGTGATATTAACTACGATCAAAACTATAAGCACAACTTAGAAATTCGTTATGCATTAGAGAATATCGTTAGAAATTACGAAGGAGAAAAAGGAGAAGACTGGAATGATTTCATGGTTTACCTGAAACAACTTTGGTTTGCAAATGGAATTCACCATCACTATTCTATGGATAAATTCACTCCAGACTTTAGCCGTGAATATTTAGATGAATTATTAGCAGCGACAAAAACGAAGTTAAGAGACGAAGTAAAAGAAGTTATTTTTAATCCAGACCTAGATAATAAACGAGTGAATCTTGACGAGACTAAAGGACTAGTTAGCGGTAGTGCAAACAACTTCTATGGTGAAGGAGTAACTTCAGCGATGGTTGATGCTTACTACGATAAAATCAAGAAAGCAAACGATCCACAACCAATTTCTTATGGATTAAACTCTAAAATGATCCTTAATGAAAAAGGAGAAATTGAAGAGATTCCTTGGAAGATTGGTGGAATGTACGGTGAGGCTTTAGAGAAAGTTGTTTACTGGTTAGAAAAAGCGGCTGACGTTGCTGAGAACGATGCACAATCAGAAGCTTTGAAATTGCTTATCAAGTACTATCATACAGGAGATTTAAAAGACTGGGATGCTTACAGTATTGCATGGGCAGTTTCAACAGATGGGGATATTGACTATATCAATGGATTCATCGAAGTTTATGGAGACGCTATTGGATATAGAGCAAACTATGAAAGTGTTGTTCAAATTAAAGATTTTGAAGCTTCTAATCAAATGAAAGTTCTTCAAGATAACGTTCAATGGTTTGAAGATAACTCTTCAATCATGAATGAACACAAAAAGAAGAAAGTTACCGGAGTAACTTATAAAGTTGTTGAAGTAGTAGGAGAGTCTGGAGACGCTTCGCCTGCAACACCAATTGGAATCAATTTACCGAATGCAGATTGGATTCGTGAAGCTCATGGTTCAAAATCTGTAAGTTTAGGTAATATCATAGAAGCTTACGAAAATGCTTCAGGAAGCTCAATGATTGACGAATTTGCTTTTGATAAGGAAGAAGCTGATAGAGCAAAGAAGCACTCTAATCTTGGGTCTAAACTGCATACAACCTTACATGAGGTTGTTGGACATGCTAGTGGAAAGTTAAATGAAGGTGTAGGGGTTCCTGCAACAACATTAAAGAGTTACGCTAGTGCATTGGAAGAAGCAAGAGCTGACTTAGTAGGACTTTACTATTTAATGGATGAGAAGTTAGTTGAATTAGGATTGATGGAATCATTAGAAGTTGGTAAAGCTGAGTATGATGGATACATCAGAAATGGTTTGATGACACAGTTACAAAGAATCAAATTAGGCGCTGACATCGAGGAGTCTCACATGAGAAACCGTCAGTTGGTTGCTGCATGGGCGTATGAGAAAGGTCAAGCAGACAATGTAATTGAGAAAATCGTAAGAGATGGTAAAACATACTTTAAAGTAAACGACTATGAAGCTTTACGTGTATTGTTTGGTGACTTGTTGAGAGAAATTCAAAGAATTAAATCGGAAGGAGATTTTAAAGCAGGAAAGCATTTAATTGAAACGTATGCTGTTAAAGTGGACCAAGATATTCACAAGGAAGTTCTAGAAAGAGTTTCTCATTTAGATATCGCACCATACAGTGGTTTTGTGAATCCAGAATTAGTTCCGGTAATGGATGACAATGGAGATATTATCGACGTGAAGATTACTTATCCTAATAACTTTGTAGATCAGATGATGAAATATTCTGAAGAATACGGTTTTTTAAAGCCGTAAGTTTTAGAGGTAATAACTTAGACAGTAACCGCCTCAAAAGAGCAACATTATAATATAGTAGTGGATGTTTCAAAAGTGAGGGAGATGCATGGTGTTGACAATGAAAACAACGCAGCAGTTCCCTGTTTTTGAGACATCCACTTTTTTGTCCCTTATTTAGTGATTTATATCATTTTCATGATGACAATTATTATGCTTATCTTTGTTTATTATTTTTTTACTATTAGGAATGTTAGAGAATTTAAAGAAGAGAAGCGATAACAAATGTGAATTGTGTGCTTCAACAGAAGAATTGACGGTTTATCTTGTACCACCAAGAGTTGAGAAGTCAGAAGAAAATGCGATTCTAGTTTGTGAAAACTGCAACACGCAAATTAATGATGACGATAAAATCGTTGTAAATGACTGGCATTGTCTAAACGAAAGTATGTGGAGCGAAGTTTCAGCAGTAAAAGTTGTTGCTTGGAGAATGCTAAATAAGCTGAGAGGTGAAAGTTGGGCAAGTGATTTGTTAGACATGATTTACATAGAAGACGAAGATTTAGCTTGGGCCAAAGAAGGAGTTGCAGCAGCGACTGAAACAGAAGATCAAATCGTTCATAGAGATTGCAATGGGGTTGTATTAGAAGCTGGTGATTCAGTTGTTTTAATCAAAGACTTACCCGTAAAAGGTTCTAGTATGATTGCTAAACGTGGAACTGCTGTTAGACGTATTTCTTTAGATCATGAAAACGCTAAATTCATTGAAGGTAGAGTAGATGGTCAGCATATTGTGATTATTACAGATTACGTAAAGAAAATGTAATTATTGTTGATAGAGCGTATCCGACTGAAAAGTAGGATACGTTTTTTATTTGAAATTTATATAGACTTCTTTTTTAAGTCAAATAAGTCTAGCCTTCTATCTTTAATGTTTTGAACGCTACCAAATTCATTCAATTCTAGCAATAAGTCTAAATCAACATCTGCTACTAGAATCATTTCTGTATTAGGTGTAGCCTCCGCTTTTATTCCGTTTGTTGGGAATGCAAAGTCACAAGGCGTAAATACCATCGACTGAGCAAATTGAATATCCATGTTGTGAACCTTAGGTAAGTTGCCCACACTACCCGCAATAGCGACATAACATTCGTTTTCAATCGCACGAGCCTGTGCACAGTGTCTAACTCGCGAGTAGCTGTTTTGTGTATCCGTTAAGAAAGGAACAAATAGAATTTCCATTCCTTCATCTGCAAGTAAACGGCCTAGTTCAGGAAACTCCGTGTCGTAACAAATAAGTACACCAACCTTTCCACAGTCTGTGTCGAATACGCGGATTTCATTTCCACCTTGAATTCCCCAAAATTTCACTTCGTTTGGTGTGATATGAATCTTTTCATACCCTTCAATTCTACCATCTCGGTGACATAGGTATCCAACGTTGTACAACACACCGTCTCTTAATTCTGGCATACTACCCGAAACGATATTGATGTTGTAACTAATTGCTAGTTTTGAGAATTCTAAAACAATTTGATGTGTATATTTTGCTAATTCTCGAATAGCTTCTGCTTCCGATAAATGATTATACGCTCCCATCAAAGGTGCATTAAAAAGTTCTGGGAAAACTGCAAAGTCGGAATGATAACCTGCTAAGGATTCAACAAAGAATTCTGCTTGCTCCAATAAAGCGTCCATATCTTTGTAATGTCTCATTTGCCATTGTATCAAACCAAGTCTTACAACGCGTTTAGTTGGAATTATTCGTTTAGAAGTTTTTTCAAAATAAATGTTTCGCCACTCCATTAGCATCGCATACTCATTGGAGTCTACATCACCTTTTAGATAATTCTTAAGAATGCGAGTAGGAAAGAAGTCGTTTGAGATTTGAAAATCTAAAACAGGATCATAGATTTCTTTACTTTTAACCTTGTCAATGTATTCTTTTGGAGATAATTCCTTCGCGTACTTGTTGTAATTAGGCATTCTTCCACCAAAGGCAATTCCTTTTAAGTTTAACTTTTCGCACAGTCCTTTTCTATAATCGTAAAGTCTTCTACCGAGTCGTAAACCTCTGTATTCTGGAAGAATAAAAACGTCAATTCCATAGAGAACATCGCCGTTTTTATCGTGCGACTTAAAAGTTCCATTTGCGGTTATAGCAGAATAGGTATGATTGTTTTCGTATTTACTATAGTTGACAATAATACTTAAAGCACTACCAGCAAGTTTGCCATTTACCTTTATTACTACTTGACCATCTGGGAAGATAGAAAGTAATTTTTCGATTTGTGTTTTTTCCCAATAACTCTCCATATTAGGATAGGAAATAAGCATAGCCTTCTTTAAATCTTCATAATCTTCGATTGTTAGATAGGTCAACTCTATATTGTCTGTGTCTTTCATGCATCTATTTTTTCACAAGTTTAAATATATATAAATAACATTAGGCATCTTATGCGTTGAATGTTAATCTTTTTAAATTTTAGCAGGTTTTTGTAGAATTATTAAGGAGATTGATTTGAAGTGATGTTTTTTTACTAATTTAGTCCAACTGAATTGATATTATGATAAATATTTCTGAGTTAACAAAACTATATTATTCCATTGGCGAAGTTGCTGAGATGTTTGACGTAAACACTTCTTTAATTCGTTTTTGGGAAAAAGAATTCCCTTCAATCAAGCCAAAAAAGAATAAGAAAGGGAACCGTTTGTTCTCGCCAGATAGTATTGCTGAAATTCAAAAGATATATCAATTAGTGAAAATCAACGGTCATACGCTGGAAGGTGCTAAAAAGGCACTGAAGGGGGGCGACATTCAAATTGATGAACCTACATTGTCTTCAGATGTAAGTCGCGAAGTTGTTGAAAAGCTTGAAGGTATAAAAAAGCGTTTACTTGCTTTTAAAAATGCATAAAAGTTCAACTGTTTACCCTTGCCTTTCTTATATACCTTTAATTTAAAACATCTTTGAGAAGGTTGCTTTAATTCTCTTTCTTAAAATAAAAGCAGCCAAAGCAAGTAAAATGTATGGTGCAGACATGATGTACAGTATCGCAGCATTTATATTATTTCTATTTCCATGTTCTAGAATTTTATCATCAATGGCATTTCCTCCTTGATCCGCTAGCAATTTACATTGAGAGCATTGGGCAGATAAGTCTGGAGAAAAAAGAAATATGAACACTATTACAAGTACAAGGTATGGAATGTATTTTCTCATGATGATTGTTTTTAAACTACATATTGTAATGCTGCAAAGATATAACAATATTTTGTAAATTTTAAAATGAATAAAGTATATCTATATAGTATAATAAAGGAGCTATTTATCTGATGTGTTAGGAATAAAAATTCAGGAATAATAAAAAACGTAAATCTATTGATAGTCAGTGTTTAATATGTTAAAAACGGATAAGTAAATCAAAACAGTTTAAAAAATGCTGTACTTTAAAAAAGTTTAAGTATCTTTGCGCTCAAATTTGGATAAAAGAAATTCATTTTTAAAGTGAAAACAATGTTAAAGACAACGCTTAGAGGATTTTTATTGGTAGCAGTATTCTTAATGACTCAATCAGTATTTGCGCAAGAATCTGAAGAAAAAGTAGGTGTGGACATGACTGAAGTCATTATGCACCACATTAAAGACGCTCATGATTTTCATATTATAGACATTAAAGACGAGGAGGGTAATTATAAGCCTGTGTCAATTCCTTTACCAGTTATCTTAATCGATAATGGTTTACAGGTGTTTTCATCTAAAAGATTGTATCATGAGGGAGAGACTAAAACGGTTGAGTTAGCTGATAGTACGATAGAATCATATTTAGCGAATGAAGAATTAGGCTATGGTTTGTATCATGGAAAGATATACAAATTAAATGAAGCTGGAGCATTAGATTTTGCTGAGGCTGGCGTTGTTTCTAATACTCGACCATTGGATTTCTCAATCACAAAGAACGTATTTACATTGCTTTTTACGGCTTTGATTATGGCGCTTATTATGTTTGCAACAGTTAAGTCTTACGGAAA
>Ga0079223_10000423_pt1 | contig 21275 bp, 24 predicted proteins | sample Stecom2011_FD_75072 | JGI IMG/M metagenome (GOLD analysis project Ga0079223, IMG submission 75072) | Agricultural soil microbial communities from Utah to study Nitrogen management - Steer compost 2011 | ecosystem: Environmental > Terrestrial > Soil > Agricultural land | place: USA: Utah...
AGCACCATACCCTGGCGCAACAGCGGTAGCATCATGCTTAGCAAGGTGCTCTCTTGGCCGCCGTGCAAACTGGCAGTGGAGGTGAAAACACCCGCTGGTTTGCCGGTTAAATCGCCCCCGGCCCATAACCCACTGGTGCCATCGAGAAAGTATTTCAGCGGCGCGGCCATATTGCCGAAGCGGGTAGGGCTGCCTAACAGCAGGCCCGCGCAGTGGCGCAAGTCATCCTCGCGACAGTAAACAGCTCCCGCAGCAGGTACGGCCGGCTCGGTGGCTTCATGGTCAGGGGATACGGACGGCACGGTACGCAGTCGCGCTTCGATACCGGATACCGCTTCCACCCCTCGGGCTAATTCAGCGGCTAATTTAGCGGTGGCGCCGTAACGGCTGTAATAGAGAATCAATATATAAGGCATGTATCACAACACATCGAGCAGGTTTTCGGGAGGTCGGCCAATGGCGGCCCGCTGATCATCAAAAATAATGGGGCGTTCGATTAACTTTGGGTGCTGACTCATCGCCTCCAGAATATGCTTGTCGCTGAGAGAATCGTCAGCCAATCCCAGGGTTTTATAGTCCTCTTCGCCTTTGCGCAGCAGTTGCCGGGGCGTAATGCCCAGCTTTTTAACCAACGCCTTGAGCGTGGCCGCCGAGGGAGGATTGTCCAAGTAGCGTACCACTTCCAAAGGGACGCCACGTGCTTCCAGTAAGGCCAGTCCTTGCCGGGATTTGGAGCAGCGCGGATTGTGATAAAAGGTAAACATAGAATCTACTGACTTGTTGTACGTGAATGAGCGGGAATTATAGCGTTATTAGGCTGCGGTAGCACTGGGGAAGTAAAAAACCGTTTACCAGTTGACCCGCAATGGAACCTGCTGGCTATAATAAGCCTATTGTAATAACCCGAGAGAGATGTGGGGCAATGGCAACACCACTGCTAATCTGTGATGATTCCAAAATGGCGCGCAAGCAAGTAGCACGGGTGCTACCTGAAGATTGGCCGGTGGATATTACCTTTGCCAGCAATGGCCTGGAGGCGCTGCAGGCGATACGCGAAGGCAAGGGTGATATTGTGTTTCTTGATCTCACTATGCCCGAGATGGACGGCTTTACTGTGCTGGAAACCATCCAGGCCGAAGGTCTGAAAGCGGTGGTCATTGTTATCTCTGGCGATATTCAACCCGCTGCTCGCGAGCGCGTGCTGTCTTTGGGTGCCCTCGACTTTATTAAAAAGCCTATTAACCCCAGTGACCTGGAACAAGCGCTAAAGCGTTTTGGTCTACTATAGCCCGCCATTATTCTATGCATTTTTCCGCTTTTGGTGAAAGATTCACCCGTGTGTCCGGTATTGTCTCGCTGATGGAAGACTTGGGCGATGCTTTGCGGGTTAATCCTGATATGTTGTTTATGGGCGGCGGTAATCCGGCGCTGATTCCGGCCATGAGCCAGCACTTTAGCGCTGCGCTTGAGTCCATCCTGGCCGATCCGCGCCAGGCAGAGCAAATGCTCGGTATCTACCAGCCGCCACAGGGCGACCCCGAGGTTCTGGACGCGCTGGCGGCCTTGCTGAGCCGTGAGTATGGCTGGCCTCTCACCCGCGCCAATTTGGCGCTGGCCAATGGCAGTCAAAATGCATTTTTTGTGCTGTTTAATTTACTGGCGGGTACGGATGCTGCCGGCCTGCATCGGCATATACAACTGCCCCTGGTGCCCGAATATCTGGGTTATAACGAACTGGGTTTGGAGCAGCCGTTTTTTCGCGCCCAGCGCCCAGAGATTGAGCGCCTGGATGAGACTTTCTTTAAATACCGGGTGGACTTTGCCGGTTTACAACTGGATCAGCGCTGTGCGGCCCTGTGTGTATCGCGCCCCACCAACCCTACAGGTAATCTGCTCACCGATGCCGAAATGGCCGAGCTGGATGCCCGAGCGCGCGCTGCGGATGTACCGTTAATTGTGGATGGCGCCTACGGTTTGCCGTTTCCCTCCATTGTTTTTACTGAAGCCAGCCCCCATTGGAACGACAACACCGTATTGGTTCTGAGCTTGTCCAAGTTGGGCTTGCCGGGCGTGCGCACGTCGGTGGTGATTGCCAGTGAGGAGTTGATACAGACTTTCACCCAAGCCAACACTGTTTTGAGTTTGGCGGTGGGCAATCTGGGGCCGGCGCTTCTGGGGCAGTTGATCGAACGCGAACAACTGCTGAGCCTCAGTCGTCAACATGTGCAACCCTATTATCAACAGCGTATGCAAGCGGTGGTGAGTTTGCTGCAATCCGCCCTGGCGGGTTTGCCGTGTCGTATCCATGTGCCTGAAGGAGCGATTTTTTTGTGGCTGTGGTTTGAGGGTTTGTCGATTACCAGTGAGGCGTTCTATCAGCGGCTCAAAGCGCGCGGTGTACTGGTCATTGCCGGGCATCATTTCTTTGCCGGTTTGCAAGAGCCCTGGTCGCATCAGCACGAGTGTTTGCGGCTGAGTTATGCCCAGGATGAAACGGTGGTTCAGCGGGCGGTGGCAGTTTTGGCTGAAGAGGTGCGCGCTGTTTACGCCGGTGAGGGATAAAGCAGGCTTTAACGGCGACGTTGCAGCAGAGCGGCCAGATGTTGCTGGTGAAGCTCGGGGCTATCGTAGAAAAAATAATCCAGCGTTGGGGCAGGGCGGAACCAACGGCGCAGCCGTCCTACTGGCAGAACCTGCTCGACAGTAAGTCTTGGTACGCCCAGTTTGCGATCGGCATTCAGTGTCTGATTCCAGTGAATTAAAACCCGGTGCCTGGCTGTTCGTTGCGCCGTCTCTTCATCTTCAGCTTCTACCCGGCGACAGGTGACAAAACCATTGATGGGCCGATGCTCGACATTTTCAAAGAAAATGTTATCGCCCGTAAGAATGATGTCGAACCTGAGTGTAGACATAACGAGAGTTTTTTAATCCGTGATAGAAGTGCGCAAATCGTTAAACAGGCCGGCAAAATGTTCACGCAAGCGGTCATTGTCGAGGGTGGCGATATTACCTGAAAAACCAAACCAGACATACAGCCCGTTGAGATCGCGAAACATGGGCGGCAAAAATGTCGGCGCGCTGATCATACCATCCAGGTGGCGCTCGTAGAGTACCGGCAAATCTTCCAGAGTCACTTTGCCCACGTAGAGCATGGGGATCATCTCCGGCACGCCGGCGGCAATGGCGCTGCGAATAAAGCCGACGTTCTCCACAAGGCCTTTAACGTAGCTGATGTCCTTTGTGAATACCGAACCGCCGGTGAGTGTGCCGCCGCGAAACACGCGCTGGGTCACTCGGTAACTGTCATTTTCGCTATCCCCGCGCTCGCGAAAATAGCGATAAACCTCGATAAAATCCGCTCCGCGCTCGGCCATATCCACAGCCAGCACTCGGTCGCTAACGCGGCGCGCCCGATCGGGAAAAGAGCTGAAGGTCAGGGTTTCCATCAGTACCGCCATGCCTTCCTGGATGGCAGTAATACGCGGTGAGCCAACGCTCAGCCAAGTGGCCCAAGGTTGTTGGCGGCCATTGAGTGTGGTGCTGATATGTACCCAGCCCTCGTGTACTTCCAGCACTTTGATATCCAGCTCGGAGAATTGCGAGCGCCGGTTGATTTTAATGCGGTCGCCACCTGCGGCAGCGTCAGAGACAATATCATCACTGATCTCTACCCGCACCCGGCCGGCGCCAAAGTAATGGTTCATCTTCTGCTGCAACTGGATCACCGCCTCGCTAGCATCGATATTTTTCGGGTAGGCGTGACGCAGCCGTGCGGCGGCGGGCAGCGAAAAAATCTGACACAGCTTTTCCCCCAGGTCCAACAGCGACTGGTTATCGCCGGTAATGTTCTGACCCGGAGAGCCATAAAGGTCTCGGCTGTAACGGCCAAATGCTTCAGTACCACGGCTGCTTAACAAGCTGATAACCGTTTGGTATTGCTCGATAGTGGCCAACAAAATACGTCCCAGTGCATCACCGGCGCCCAACTGACGCGCCACCGCTTCACCCAGTTCGCGAAACTGGGCTGACAAGTGCGCGGGGTCAAAGGGCAGCTTGAGGTTTTGATAGTAGTGCGCATCAATGGCAGGCAGCCGTTTACCTTGTGCAGCCAGAAATTCCTCTTCCACCGAGACCGGCCATTTGATGGCATCGAGAATACGAATGGGGCCCTGAAGCTGTAGAAGGTGATCAGAGAGTGAGCGCAAGCGTTCAAGGTAACGGGTGTGACTCATAACAGCTCCGGCTAAGAGTGGCATGGGCGCCACGGCTAGGGCGTATTGTGGCAAACCTCATTCGGCTTGGCCATCGGTTAGCAGCGCCAGCGAAGCAGTTGTTCCGCCAAATTGCAGCATTATCCACGGACTTATGCCGGTAACACCCGAGCATTTGCCTCGAATCCTGAACGGGACTGGTCCGAGCGGGTTCCTGCCCCTGTTTCTCTGGGGTATAATTGCGCGCTTTGACAACTACGGGAAAGGGTTATGCGCACTGCTTACTGTGGCACCATTAGAGCCACCCATATAGACCAGGAAGTGACTTTGTGTGGCTGGGTAGATCGCCGCCGGGACCACGGCGGGGTCATTTTTATCGACCTGCGTGATCGCGAAGGCGTGGTGCAGGTTGTATTTGACCCCGATGCCCAGGACAACTTTGCTCTGGCCGATAAAGTGCGCAGCGAGTATGTTCTCAAAGTCACCGGCCGGGTGCGTGCGCGTACAGCAGAGACTGTCAATGCCAAAATGCCTACGGGCGAGATAGAAGTGTACGGAACGGCGCTGGAGATTTTGAACGAAGCGCAAACCACGCCTTTCCCGCTGGATGCTCATTCCACAGTGGGCGAAGATGTGCGCTTGAAGTACCGTTATCTGGATCTGCGCCGCACCGAGATGCAACAGAGCCTGCGCTTTCGCTCCAAAGTGAGCATTGCTATTCGCAACTATCTGGATACGCACGGCTTTCTGGATATCGAAACGCCGATTCTCACACGTGCAACACCCGAAGGTGCTCGCGATTATCTCGTGCCTTCGCGCACTCACGAAAACAAATTTTTTGCCTTACCCCAATCGCCGCAACTGTTTAAGCAATTGCTGATGGTGTCGGGTTTTGACCGCTACTATCAAATTGCCAAATGCTTCCGCGACGAAGATCTGCGCGCTGATCGTCAGCCGGAATTTACCCAGATTGATATCGAAACCTCGTTTATGGACGAGGAAGGCATCATGGGCATCACCGAAGGCATGATCAGACAACTGTTTAATGAGTTGATGGACATTGAGCTGGGTGAATTTCCGCGCATAGACTACGCCACCGCGATGGCCAAATACGGTTCCGATAAGCCTGATCTGCGTATTCCGCTGGAGCTGGTCGATATTAAAGACCTGATGGGTGAGGTGGAATTTAAAGTGTTTTCCGGCCCGGCGAAAGATCCCAAAGGGCGTGTGACTGCGCTTAAAGTGCCGGGCGGTAACGACAAACTGACGCGCAAGCAAATTGATGATTACACTCAGTTTGTCGGTATTTATGGTGCCAAGGGTCTGGCCTATATCAAGGTCAACGACAAGAATGATCTGGAAGAAGGTCTGCAGTCGCCCATTGTTAAATTTCTGCCGACAGAAGTGCGCGGTGCGATTCTGCAGCGCCTGGATGCCGATAATGGCGATCTGATTTTCTTCGGTGCCGACAAGGCCAATATTGTCAGCGAAGCGCTGGGCGCACTGCGCTGCAAGCTGGGCGCTGATCTCGATTTGTATACCTGTGATTGGGCGCCTTTGTGGGTAGTGGATTTCCCTATGTTTGAAGCGGATGACAATGGAGCGCTGAGCGCTTTACACCATCCCTTTACCGCACCTTCTTGTGATCCTGAGCAGCTTAAAGCTGACCCTGTGACCGCTTTGTCACGCGCTTATGATATGGTACTCAATGGCACCGAGTTGGGTGGTGGCTCTATCCGGATTCATCATCAAGCCATGCAGCAAGCTGTATTTGACATACTGGGTATTAGCCCAGAGGAACAGCGCGAGAAGTTTGGCTTTTTGCTGGATGCTCTGAAGTACGGTGCACCGCCCCACGGTGGCCTGGCGTTTGGTCTGGATCGTCTGATCATGTTAATGACAGGCGCCAGTTCCATTCGCGATGTTATCGCTTTCCCGAAAACCCAAACCGCTGCCTGCGTTATGACTGACGCACCGGGAGCCGTTGAAGCCGCACAACTGCGGGAGCTGCATATCCGTTTACGACAAAAGGAAAAAGCCGCTGAAGGAAGTGAATAAAATCGCGCTCAACGCCTGGAGTGAATAGCAACAGGTGAACATCCCCCGCCAGTGAGTTTATGTTTATCGCTAGCAATGCTGGCGATAAACGCTCCTTTCACTGCACCAGGGCAAAAGCAAGGCAGAGACATTCCTGCCTCGCTTGCCAAGCTTGCTCTTCACGACTGCTTTCATTGACGTATGTTGGAGGTATTTATGGCCGGTCACAGTAAGTGGGCCAATATTAAGCACCGTAAAGCCGCTCAGGATGCCAAACGCGGCAAGGTGTTTACCAAGATTATTCGTGAGTTGACGGTAGCGGCCAAAGGCGGCCCCTTGCCCGAGGATAATCCGCGCCTGCGGGCAGCGATGGATAAGGCCCTGACGGCTAATATGAAAAAAGACACCATCGAAAAAGCCATTGCTCGTGGTGCGGGGCTGGGCGAGGGTGATGATTACGAAGAGTGCACCTATGAAGGCTATGCCGCTGGCGGTGTAGCGGTATTGGTGGAGTGCATGACCGATAATAAAAACCGTACCGTAGCCGAAGTGCGCCATGCTTTTTCCAAGCGCGGCGGCAATCTGGGTACCGATGGCTCGGTGGCTTATCTGTTCACTCGGGTAGGGCAGTTATTGTACGGACCTGAAGTGAGTGAAAATGCTTTGATCGAAGCGGCATTGGAGGCCGGCGCGGAAGATGTCGTGGTTAGCGATGACGGCAGCAAGGAAGTGATTACCGCCTTTGAAGATTACTATACGGTGAAGACCAATTTAGTGGAGGCGGACTTTGAGCCCGAATCTGCTGACATCACCATGCAGCCCAGCACTTTGGTAGATCTCGATGAAGAGGGTGCGGAAAAAGTGATGGCGCTGGTGGATATGTTGGAAGATCTGGACGATGTGCAAAACGTCTACACCAACCTGGCCTAATCTGTTTCAGGGTGAGCGTATCTCTGGATACACTCACCCTGAGTGGTATCAAGCCAATAAATAATCCAGCATCACCATCAAGCCAAACCCACCCATCAACGAAAAAGTTGCGGCATTTTCATGTCCGTTTTTGTGGGTTTCAGGAATAATTTCATTGCTGATAATAAACAGCATAGTGCCAGCGGCACCGCCGAGAATCCAGGGCAATAAGGGGGTGGCTATGGCTACCAGAGTCGCCCCAAACAGGCCGCCTAAGGGCTCGATCAGGCCCGTTATTACCGCCAGGGTAAAGGCAAAGCGTTTGCTGTAACCAATGGCAAAGAGTGCAACGGCTATGGCCAGACCCTCGGGAATATTCTGCAAGAAAATCCCCGTCGCCAAGGGAATACCGTTGTTTAGATCGCCTTCGGCAAAGCCCACGCCCACCGCCATGCCTTCAGGAAAGTTGTGCAAGCTGATGGCAATCACAAACAGCCAGATACTGCCCAGACGTTTGCTATCGAGCCCGTCTCGGCCTTTTAGAAAATGTTCATGGGGTGTGTAACGGTGAATAACGGCCAGTAAAATAGCGCCGAGCAGCATGCCCAGAATGACCACGGTGACTGCACTGCCAGTGCCCAGGCCCGAGCGCTCGCCCTGTTCTATACCAGGAATCAGCAGAGAAAAAATAGAGGCCGCCAGCATAACCCCGGCGGCGGAGCTTAACAGAATGTCCTGGGCGCGCACCGATAATTTGCGCACTAGCCAGATAGCCATGGCCCCAACGGTGGTGCCCAGGCTGGCTATCAGACTGGCTAGAGAGCCGAGAAGAATAACGTTGGAACCGGGATTATCCATAAAAACATCTGCTGTTGTCGGGAGGATTCATTTTGGCCGATAACGGCGCTTGCGCCAATAGCGCCGAAGTGTACACTGAGGCAAACGCATAAGTGAAAGTAATTATGGCTCTGATTATGGGGGTTGACCCCGGCTCGCGCAAAACCGGTTTTGGCATTATCGACACTTTGGGTGCGCAGCCGCGTTATGTTACCAGCGGAGTTATTCGTCTGCCCGACGGGCCGTTGCCGGAACGGCTGAAACAAATTTTTGCCAATCTTAACGAATTGATCAGCCAATATAATCCGCAAGAATTTGCCATCGAACAAATCTTTATGGCCAAAAACGCCGCCTCAGCACTCAAATTGGGTCAAGCTCGCGGCGCGGCTATTGTTGCCGCAACCAACCAGGGACTGGCAGTGTATGAATACGAAGCGCGCAAGGTCAAACAAGCGGTAGTGGGCACAGGAGCGGCCGACAAACTGCAAGTTCAACATATGGTGAAGACGCTACTGCGTCTGCCCGCCGCGCCCCAGGAAGATGCCGCCGATGCGCTGGCAGTGGCGCTGTGTCACAGTCATACGCAGGCGCATTTAATAAAACTGGCGACGGCCAGAAGCTTTCGCCGCGGCCGTGTGGTATAACTTACTCTTTTTGTTAGTCACTCTGTAACGATAGATTTTACCGCCATGATCGGACGACTCACAGGACAGCTTGTGGAACTGCAGCCGCCCTTGCTGCTGCTTGAAGTGCAGGGTGTGGGCTATGAAATCCAGGCCCCCATGACTACTTTTTATCAGCTGCCCAATGCGGGGGTAGCGGTGACTCTTTATACGCACCTGGCGGTCAGTGAAACCGCTCAACAGTTGTTTGGTTTTGCCTCCCGTGCGGATCGCGATCTGTTTCGCACCCTGATCAAAGTCAATGGCGTCGGGCCGAAAATGGCCATCGCGCTGCTCTCAGGAATGGAGGCGGCGGAACTGGCCTATTGCGTACAGCAAGAGAACCTGAGCGCCTTGACGAAAGTCCCCGGCGTGGGTAAAAAAACGGCCGAGCGGCTGCTGGTTGAGCTGCGAGATAAATTAACCCAGTGGCAAAGCTCAGCGGATGGCTCCGCTCAGACAGACCGGCCGGCCCATATGCCGCCGGCGGCCATCCCGGCTACTGAAGAGGCCGAGAGCGCTCTGGTGGCGCTGGGGTACAAACCTGCTGAGGCAGCGCGAATGGTAACCGCCGCGCGTAAAGAAGCGCCCGATCAGGATGCACAAACACTGATACGACTGGCGCTGAAACGTCTGGGCGCAAGGTAACCGCATGATTGAGACCGACCGTTTAATCGCCTCTGAACCACTGCCGCGCGAAGAGCAACTGGACCGCGCTATTCGTCCCCGTACTCTGGCCGAATATGTGGGTCAGCCGGTGGTGCGCGAGCAAATGGATATCTTTATCCAGGCGGCGCAGCGGCGCGGCGAACCTCTGGATCACACGCTGGTGTTCGGGCCGCCCGGTCTGGGCAAGACTACGCTGGCTCATATTATTGCCGCAGAAATGTCCGTGGCCCTCAAAAGCACCTCGGGGCCGGTGCTGGAAAAGGCGGGCGATCTGGCCGCGCTCTTGACCAACCTGGAGCCGGGCGATGTGCTGTTTATTGACGAAATTCACCGTCTCAGCCCGGTGGTGGAGGAAATTCTCTACCCGGCGATGGAAGATTTCCAACTGGATATCGTCATTGGCGAAGGGCCTGCTGCGCGCTCAATAAAGTTGGATTTACCGCCTTTTACCCTTGTAGGGGCCACTACTCGTGCCGGTCTGTTGACCTCTCCCTTGCGCGATCGTTTTGGTATTGTGCAGCGCCTGGAGTTCTACAATATTGCCGATCTCACCCATATTGTCAGCCGCTCTGCGGATCTGCTGGGAGTGAATATAGAGCCGCCCGGCGCTCTGGAGGTGGCCAAGCGCTCACGCGGTACGCCGCGCATTGCTAACAGGCTGCTGCGTCGGGTGCGTGACTACGCGGAAATCAAAGCCGATGGGGTTGTCTCAGCGGAAGTGGCCGATCGGGCGTTGAATATGCTCAAGGTGGACGAGCGCGGCTTTGATCATATGGACCGCCGTTTGCTGGCCGCCATGTTGGAAAACTTTACCGGCGGCCCAGTGGGTATCGATAGTCTGGCGGCGGCGATTGGCGAGGAACGCGGTACCATTGAAGATGTTATAGAGCCCTACCTGATCCAGCAGGGTTTTATCGCTCGCACCCCTCGCGGACGCGTCCTCACGGCTCAGGCTTATCAGTACTTTGGCGCTCCAGTGCCCGATAGACTCAAGGAAACCCCGTGACATCCAGCGAGAACTTCCGTTTATCCATTCGCGTTTACATAGAAGATACCGACGCTGGAGGTATTGTCTATTACGTTAATTATCTCAAGTATATGGAGCGCGGCCGCACGGAATTCCTGCGAAAGTTGGGGTACCATAAACCCGCCATGCCGGAAGAGGGCATGCTGCTAGTGGTGCATCGCGCGGAAATAAATTACCTGCGACCGGCACGGCTGGATGATCAGCTTGAAGTGACAGCCGAGGTGATTAAAATGGCCCGCACCAATGTAGTATTTCAACAGAAAATCTACGCCGATAACCAACTGTTGTGCGAAGGACTGATTCGCATTGCCTGTGTTGAGCCGAAAGCGATGAAACCCACGGCGATGCCGGTAGCCATGCGCGAGAAAATTGCCGCCACTATGGCCTGTATTGTCACTAACCCTGTTAACCGCGACTGAAGAGTAGCTGCCTATGCCCGCAAATAATTCCATGTCCATCTGGCATTTGATTTCTGAAGCCAGTTTATTGGTGCAACTGGTGATGTTACTGCTGTTTGTCGCCTCCATGATTTCCTGGGTAATGATTTTTCAAAGTGGGCTTTATCAGAGCCGCGCCCGCGCCCGTTTTCTGGCTTTTGAAAAACAATTCTGGTCCGGTATTGACCTCAATCAGCTCTATCGCAATAGCAACGGCCGTACCCTCGATGGGGTGGAAAACATATTTCGCGCGGGCTTTAAGGAATTTATGCGCCTGCGCTCACAACAGGGCGTGGACTCGGATGCGGTGATGGAAGCCTGTCAGCGAGCTATGCGAGTGGCGCTGTCGCGAGAAGAAGAAAAGCTCGAGGCAAACCTGCCTTTTCTCGCCAGTGTCGCCTCAGTGAGTCCTTACGTGGGCCTGTTTGGTACAGTGTGGGGCATCATGAATTCCTTTCGCGGCCTTGCCAATGTCCATCAGGCAACCTTGGCGACAGTGGCGCCGGGCATTGCCGAAGCACTGATCGCAACCGCCATGGGGCTGTTTGCCGCTATTCCGGCGGTGCTGGCCTACAACCGCTTTTCGGCGCGTGCCGAGACGCTGGAAAATCATTACCAGACTTTTGCTGAAGAATTCTCCGCAATTTTGCATCGGCAGGTACACAGTAAACAGGTGTCATCCTGAACCCGTTATCCCATTCATTGTATTAAGGGGAAATTATGTCTGCCTTTGGTCCCAAAGTTAAAAAGAAGCCGATGGCCGAAATTAACGTCGTACCCTATATCGACGTAATGCTGGTGCTATTGGTGGTCTTTATGGTGACAGCGCCCATGTTGATGCAAGGCGTTAAGGTAGATTTGCCCGAAGCGCCATCGGCCCCAATGGACGAGCAGGACGATGAACCTCTTATTGTCTCCGTGGACAAAGAGGGCAAGTATTACATTGAGTTGGGCGGCGAGCCCAAAGAGAACAAGCCATTAACAGCGATTGTCGATATGGTGGGCAAAGTGCTGGCAGAAAATCCTTCTACGGCGGTTTTAGTATGGGGCGATCAGGCGGTAGATTACGGCACGGTGGTCTCTTTGATGACGCAACTGCAATCGGCCGGAGCCGCTTCAGTGGGCTTGGTAACGGATCCGCCGAAATAATTTATGATCAACCTGACCCAGCGCCTGAGCGCCTTGCCACTGCCGATTCTGTTAAGTGTGACCATACATATGGCGCTGGTAGCACTGGTCGCCTGGGGTTGGGATGCCTCCAACGAGCATAAGCCGCGCATCTACCGTCCTCAGCATATAGAGGCCACACTGGTGCAACTGGAGGCCAAAGATACTGCCCCGGAAGCTCAGGCGCAGCCGGAGCGTCAAGTTATTGATTTAACGCGTCAGCGAGAAATACAGCGGGCGGAGGAAGCTCGCCGCCAGCGTGAAGCCGAGGCGCGCCGTCAGCAACAGCGTGATCGTGAGCAAAAAGCGGAGGCTGAGCGCAAGCAGCGCGATGCCGAGCGCCGCCGCAAGGAAGAAGAGCGCCGCCGGGCAGAAGCCGAGCAGGCGCGGCAACAAGCCGAACAGCAGCGGCGGGAAGAGCAGGAGCGTCAGCGGCGCGTTGATGAAGCCAAAGCACAAGCAGAGGCCCGCCAAGCGGCCGAGTTGGCAGCCAGCCAGACGCAGAGTTATATGGCCGTAATGCGCGAGCGGATTGAGAGCAATTGGAGTCGTCCGCCTTCGGCACGTCGCGGTATGACGGCAGAACTATTAATTAACCTGGTACCCACCGGCCAAGTGGTCAATGTCACCGTGGTGCGCAGCAGTGGCGATGCCGCCTTTGATCGCGCGGCAGAACAAGCGGTGCGCCGAGTGGATCGCTTTAGCGAATTGCAGGGGATGCCGCCGGAATTGTTCGAGCGTAATTTCCGTCAAGTTAAACTGATATTCAGCCCAGAGGATTTACGATTGTGAGAGTTTTTATTGCCCTGATATTGTGCTTTTTTACGCATCTGGCTTCAGCCCAACTCACCATTGAGATCACCCGGGGTATGGATAATCCCACCCGGATCGCCGTGGCTCCTCTGGGCTGGAATGGCTCGCGGCCCCTGCCTGAGGACATCAGCGAAATAGTCGCTGCCAATCTTGAGCGCAGCGGCCAGTTTTCCCCCGTACCGCGCAGCAATATGCTGTCTTTTCCTACTCAGGAAGCCGATGTGCACTATCGCGATTGGCGGGTAATGGGTACTGAATACCTGCTGGTGGGCAATATTGAGCAGCGCAGCGGACGTTATTTTGTGCAGTACCATCTGTTTGATATTCTCGGTCAGCGCAAACTGATCAGTGCCGCCCGCGTAGATGGCAGCCCGGAGCAACTGCGGGATATTGCCCACCATATCAGCGACAGAATTTACGAAACTATTACCGGTATTCGCGGTGCTTTCTCTACCCAAATACTCTATATCGAGGGTTTTCCGGGTGCTAATGGCACTGATGAACGCTACCGGCTCATGCTTGCCGATGCCGACGGTGGTCGTCCGCGGATGCTGCTGGAATCGCGTCAGCCTCTGTTGTCACCCACCTGGTCTCCCGATGGTCGGCGAATTGCCTATGTGTCTTTTGAAACCACGCGTCCGGCGGTATTTATCCAGGATCTGGCCACCGGAGAGCGTGAACAGCTCACCAATTTTACTGGCCTGAATGGGGCGCCGACCTTCTCTCCAGATGGTCAAAAACTGGCCATGGTGCTCTCCAAAGATGGCAATCCGGAGATTTATACCCTGGATTTACGCACTCGCGACCTGACCCGAGTGACCAATCATTATGCTATTGACACGGAGCCGAGCTGGACAGCCGACGGGGAAGGGGTGATTTTTACCTCTAATCGTGGCGGAAAGCCACAAATTTACAAGGTAACACTTGCCACAGGGCGGGTAGAACGCTTAACCTTCGATGGCGATTATAACGCTCGAGGGCGGGTGTCGCGGGATGGCAGAACCCTGGTTATGGTGCACCAGAGAGGTGGTGTATTCCATATTGCTGCCCAGGACTTGCAAAATGGCGATTTGCGTATTCTGACAGAGACAAATCTGGACGAATCGCCTACGATAGCGCCTAATGGTGCCATGTTGTTGTACGCGACTCGGTTCGGGGGAAAGGGTATACTGGCGGCGGTATCTCTGGATGCCGGCACACGGTATCGTTTACCGTCAAAGCAGGGGAATGTACGCGAGCCTGCCTGGTCACCGTTTTTTGAATAACCGCAGTTGAGCAAAAAAACTAACAATTCTAGATCGGAGTCAAACATGATTACAAAAGCATTTAAGCAAGGTTTAACGTTGGCATTTGTCCTGGCATTCCTTGTCGGCTGTTCCAGCACCAGTACCACCGATTCAGATGCGGATGCCAGCACTAACGGTGTCAGCACAGGCACTTCAGGCAGTGGTTCTTTGGGTAGCAGTGATGGTTCTTCAGCTGAAGAGCAGCAAACCCTGGAACGTGTAGTCTACTTTGACTTTGATCAGGCAGTATTGCAGCCTGAAACCCGCTCCATTTTGTTGGCTCATGCTGAGCGTCTGCGCAACTCGAACACTACGGCGCGCCTGGAAGGTCATGCTGACGAGCGCGGTTCACGCGAATACAACATGGCTCTGGGCGAGCGTCGTGCCAATGCTGTGCGCGATTTCCTGGTACTGCAAGGTGTTAGCCGCAGCTCACTGGAAGTGGTCAGCTACGGCGAAGAGCGTCCGGCTGTAACAGGTAGCGGCGAGTCCGTATACCGTCAAAACCGTCGCGTTGAAATTAACTACTAAGGAACATTGAGTCATGCGTAAGGCCTTGTTGTTGCCATTATTGGTAAGTTTGGCTGCGGGCATGGCTCAAGCCCAAGTAGAGGTGGTTGACTCCTCGCCGCAACGAGCGGCGGGGCAGCAATCTGCAGGTGCGCCTGAGCAGCAGATGGAGCTGTACTACCAGCTACAAACCCTGCAACAGGAAGTCATGGAGCTGCGTGGGCAAGTGGAAGAACAAGCCCATGAATTACAGCGATTGAAACAACAGAGCCTGGACAATTATCTGGATCTGGATCGCCGTGTTAGCGCCCTGACTATCGGCGGCAGTAGCAATGCTGCCGCACCTGCCTTGCCGCCGACGAGCGCCTCGGTTAGTGGCAGCAACCTCGCCAATATCACCCCCACACCCAACACTTCAGTGAATACCGATGCCAGCGAGAGGAGTATGTACAATGCGGCTTACGATCTGCTCAAACAGCGTGCGATCGATGAGTCCATAGCTGCGTTTGAATCCCATCTGCAAGTCTATCCGCGCGGTGAATACGCCGGGAACAGCTATTACTGGCTGGGAGAGATCTATCTGTTAAAAAATGATCTGGCCAAGGCAGAAGAGTGGTTTGGCAATTTATTGCGTGAATTTCCTGATAACCGCAAAGTCCACGATACTCAGTTTAAACTGGGCAGGGTTTATCACCTGCAGGGAAAGAGCGCCAGGGCTGAGGAGCTACTGAAAATTGTTGCTGCCAGCAGCAGTGATGCTTCGCGTCTGGCCCGGCAATATCTGGATGAAAATTTCTAACTACCAAGCTTTTTGACCTGATTTTTTTGCTAGCAAGAAGGCATAAAAAAAGAGCCATAAAGGCTCTTCTTTAGAATTGCGTGCAAATTAAACGATCCGTTAGTTTACCTGACACCCCCTGTCAGTTTGCGCTCAGTTGGGATTCGCTCTTCCTGGCGAACCAGTCCTTCCCTTCCTTATTCGTTATTATTGTTTCCGAGCCGCCTTGGCAGTCTCCCTGGATCTGCCTGATCATTATTCCCTGCACCTCCTGTGATTGGCTTATTATGCTTGCAGCCAAGGAGCAGGAGTAGAAGATGCTACCCCTGATGCCTGTAAGATATTACTGACAAATGCTGTTAAGGTTAACGCACAATGCGGTAACAAGGGCGGTAGGTGCTGCCTGGAAGCTTCATTCGGCCCTGATCGCGGAAGGAGGCAAGCAGTGCATCCACCGGCTCCATAATCTCTCTATCGCCTCGCAGCTCAAACAAACCGTGCTTCTCAATGCGACGGATCCCCTCGTCTTTAACGTTACCTGCCACAATACCGGAAAAAGCCCGGCGCAGATTAGCCGCCAGCTGGTGAGGAGGTTGCTTTTTATCCAGCGCCAACGCGGCCATGTTGGTATGGGTAGGATCAAAGGGCTGTTGGAAATCGGGGTCTATCGTCAACTGCCAGTTAAAATAAAAGGCATCATCGGTGTGCTTGCGAAAATGGCGTACTTCATCAGTGCCCTGCAGCATAGTTCTGGCGACTGTCTCTGGGTCGTCAATAATAATCTGGTATAGCGACTGCGCTTCTGAACCCAGAGTGTTGCCGATAAACTGGTGGATTTGCTCGAAATATTCTGTGCTGGTGGCCGGTCCGGTAAACACTAAAGGAAAAGGTAAAGGGCGATTATCCGGGTGCAGTAAAATACCGAGCAGATAAAGAATCTCCTCTGCCGTGCCCGCCCCGCCTGGGAATATGACAATGCCGTGTCCGACGCGGACAAAAGCTTCTAAGCGCTTTTCAATGTCGGGCATAATGGCCAGCTCATTAACAATGGGGTTGGGCGCTTCGGCGGCAATAATGCCTGGCTCGCTAATGCCAATATAGCGGCCCAGCCCCGTGCGCTGTTTAGCGTGACCAATAGTAGCCCCTTTCATGGGTCCTTTCATGGCACCCGGCCCGCAACCGGTACAAATGTCCATGCCGCGCAGCCCCATTTCGTAACCGACCCGCTTGGAATAATCATACTCTGTAGAACTGATAGAGTGACCGCCCCAGCAGACCACCACATTAGGGTCAATTTTGGGGCGTATAATGCGTGCGTTACGCAGCATATGAAAAACACTGTCGGTGAGCGTATCGGTAGGTGCTCCATCACAACGTCTGGCTTGCTGGTCGGCGCTACTGGCAAAGACCACATCGCGCAAGACAGCAAATAAATGCTCACTGATACCGCGTATCATTTTGCCATCCACAAAAGCACTGGCGGGCGCACCTTTGACATTCAGCTTGATGCCGCGCTCTTCTTGTAACACCTGAATGGAAAAATCCGGGTAGCGTTCCAGCAGTTCCTTGCCATCATCCAGTGAGTTTCCGCTGTTGAGCACGGCCAGGGCGCAACTGCGAAAAGTGTTGTATACGCCTGATTGAGAGGCATCCAACAGTCGTGCAACTTCGGCTTTAGAAAGAATATTCAATTGATTTTGAGGCGAAATAATCGCATCAATAGTAGCGTAAGTGTCGACCTGCTGATGCGGTTCGGTCGAGGGTGAGAAATGCTGCGTCATAGGTCCTCTCTTGAGCAGTGAATTACATTAATAACCCGGGAGACTTCTTTGGATTGGTGAGCCAGCTTGTCAGCCTACAATGCTTGCAAGCGTTTGTCGCTCCTCGTCAGTGAAAGTAAGATTTTGCAACGCCTGTACGGAATCCTCAATCTGTTCTACCCGGCTGGCACCGATAATGGCACTGGTGACGGTGGGATGACTCAGCACCCAGGCAATCGCCATCTGCGCCAGGCTTTGTCCGCGAGCTTCGGCTATTGGCTGTAGCGCACGAATCTTGTCCAGCGTGGCGGGCGCAATATCCTCAGTGTTGAGATAAATTTGTTCACTCCGGGCTGCCCGCGATCCTTCGGGAATACCCTGCAAATATTTATTACTCAGCAGTCCCTGGGCGAGTGGGGAGAACACCACAGCCCCCACTCCTGCTTTGTCTAGCACGTCCGTCAGGCCATCTTCAATCCAGCGGTCCAGCAGGTTATAACGTGGCTGATGCACGAGCAGGGGAGTGCCGAGAGAGTTAAGTATATCGATAGCCTCTTGGGTCTGCGTAGCGTTGTAACTGGAAATACCCGCATAGAGCGCCCGGCCAGAACGGACAATATAATCCAGCGCCTGCATGGTCTCCTCCAGAGGTGTGTCGGGGTCATAGCAATGGGAATAGAAAACATCAAAATACTCCAATCCCGTACGCTTCAAACTCTGATCACAACTGGCCACCAGATATTTGCGCGAACCGCCAATACCATAAGGCCCCGGCCACATGTCGTAACCGGCTTTGCTGGTGATGACCAGCTCATCGCGGTAATGCCCCAAACCTTGGCGCATCACTTCACCCAAAGTGGTTTCCGCCGAGCCGAACACGGGGCCATAATTGTTGGCCAAATCAAAATGGGTGATACCCAAATCAAAAGCGCGATGGAGCATGGTTTTGGCATTGGCCAGCGAATCCACCGAACCAAAGTTCTGCCACAAGCCCAGCGACAGGCGTGAAAGTTGTAATCCACTGCGGCCACAGCGTTTATAGGGCATGGCTTGATAGCGAGTAGAGGCGGCGGTATAAAGCGGATTGGGGTCCTGCGTGATCATTGGGTATTCCCTAAATACGGTTCTGACAAACGAACTTTCAAACTATTAATGTTATGAAGCCTATTGTACGCCAGTACCGCTACTGGCGGGCGCTGACTGACCCTTCTTAACATTCTCCTCGCCCAGTGTTGCGTTGGCAATTTCTGAGAGCAATAAATCAGCCATAAAAAAAGGGCCCAAAAGGGCCCAAATGGGGGGTGATGTGATGTCAGCCACGGACGCGGCTATCATCGGAGGGAAGAAAAATGGCCGCTGAGCGGCCCAACGAGAGTGATTGCAAGTGTGTGTCAGAAAAAGGGGTCATATTCTGCGGCACCTTCGTTTGCCATAAGTAAAACTTGATTTTCTTATTGCGCAAAGTGTGCCAACTTTGAGGGGTGGAGGAAAAATACAATAAAAATAAAGGCTTAGAGGGCTCGAGGGGTTCTGGGTAACAATAGTGAAGGCAAAAAATGAATGAACGGCAGGGTATGTTTTACAGAATTTGTAGAATTTGCACCTGCCGTCACATTATTTCTAGCCATTGCGCAACTGGTGGATCAACCCTTGCTTATCCAGCCTTGATCGACCTTTGATGCCCACCTTTACAGCCTTTTCGTAGAGCTGTTTTTTTGTCCACTCCTCATAAGGTGGCGCCTTGCCGCCACGCTTGGCCGCTACCTTGCGGGGAGTATTGGCAATGCGCGCAGCCTTCCCTTTGCTCATGCCTTGCTCACGCAATTTCTCATATTGCTCGTCGTCTTTAATGCTGGGGCCGTGATCTTTAACAGTCATAATGCACTCCTTAAAAACGGGTGAGGTAAATGGTTTATGCGCGACATTAAAGCTGTCGGCGGCCACCGGTGACGGCAAAAATTTCGCCGGTAATATAGCTGGCTTCGGCAGAGGCCAGCAGTACATACACAGGCGCTAACTCTGCTGGCTGAGCCGGACGTTCTAATAAAGTGTTCTCGCCAAAATGCTTTACCTTGCTGTTGGGCATGGTGGAGGGAATCAAAGGCGTCCACACGGGGCCGGGAGCGACCCCATTGACGCGAATACCTTTATTTATCGCCTCCTCGGCCAGTGCCAGGGTCAAATTGGCAATGGCTGCCTTAGAGGCCGCATAAGGAGCCAGATGAATGCTCGGAGAGTAAGCCTGAATGGAGGTGGTATTAATAATCGCACCGCCTTGTGGCATATGCTCCATCGCCGCACGACAAAAATAAAAACAGGCTTCAACATTGGTACGCAAAGCGAGGGCAATTTCCTCATCGGGAATATCACTTAGCTCGGCATAAGTGCGTTGGTAAGCGGCATTGTTTACCAGAATATCCAGCCCGCCAAAACCTTCCAGAACTTTGTTGATGACCGCCTCGCAGGCAATGCGGCAAGTCTGATCCATCTGATAACTGATGGTTTTTCTACCGGCCTGGCGAATCAGTGCTTCGGTCTCTTGAGCATCTTCGCTTTCACTCAAATAGGTGAAAGCGACATCTGCCCCTTCGCGTGCATAGGCAATGGCAACCGCGCGACCTATGCCACTGTCTCCGCCGGTAACCAATGCTACGCGACCATTTAATCTACCACTACCGCGATAAGATGTTTCGCCGTGATCCGCTGGCGGATGCAGCGCCTGATCAGAACCCGGCGGTGCTTGTGACGGGCTGGAAAACTCAGGTTGCGGATATTGATAGCGAGGGTCTGGCAGCGGATTAGGATTTTGCACTTGCGGCGACATAAGCATTCTCCTGTGACTGAATACCTTGGAGCATTCAAAGGTAATGCCAGTCCCATGAATAAAACTTACCGCGCCGATTGAATCTTCAGGTATGTGATGGCCTATCAAAATATACTCAATAACAGTAAGCCGAAGCGGCTAATCGTCATCCAGGCATGCGGTCCATCGACCTGTTTTCCTTGCAGAAATTGCCCGCAAAACTTGTAAATATAACAAATAGCAGCAGCATTTATAGGTTAAATGCATGGACTTATAAAAACCTGATAGACAAATTGGGGCGATAAACTTTAACGGCATCACATTGCGCCTTGACCTGCGCCTTAGTATGAACTTTGAGCACATTATGTTTTACCGTGGCCCGGTTGTTGCTAAAACTTCTATAACGCTGATTTTTCAATAAGCATAGGAGAGAAACCCATGAGCATGACAGCAACGACTTACACTTCTTCCGAGGATATGGAATGCCTGAATCTGTTTTTAAAAAATGAATTGGCTGCAGTGGAAACCTACGGTCAATGCATTGAATCCATTCAGGACGCCGGCGTAGCAATTAACTTGCGCGACCTGCAACGCTCCCATGAAAAGCGTGCCGAATTGCTGACACGCAAAATTACCCAACTGGGCGGTCAACCTGAAGTCGACTCTGGCCTGTGGGGAGACTTTGCCAAACTGGTGGAAGGGGGCGCTGCCATGCTGGGCAACAAAACCGCCATCAATGCATTGGAAAAAGGCGAAAAGCGGGGCGAGGAACAATACCGAGCCAAGCTCGACGAGATGACACCGGATGTCCGTGCCTTTGTCAGCGTCTCGTTATTACCCGAACACGAAACCTGCCAACAAATTCTGCAGCGGGTAGAGCGTATGGTGCATTAAAGCGCACCGGTAAAAACACAGGGGATCTTCACAACCCTTTGTGACGATCCCCTGAGTGAATATTGCGCGTCCTTTACTGACAGCGATACACATCAAAGCTCTGGCGACCACTAGCGGGCGCTGACACAGGCACAATAAAGTTGCCACCATCCAGAGCGGCCTCATTACGGGCCAAGGTTTGTAGCTCTTTAGCAACCTTCTTAGAGCTGCGATCCACCGACCCCACCAGATTGTCCTTCACTTGCACATGCAGGGTTTTCAGCTTCTCACAATCCTCTACCGGCGCGTTTTTACTTATCGCAACCCCTTCGCCAGTGTCGGAAACCTTCACCCAAGTACAGCCGCTGGCAGAGACAACAAACAATAATGAGAGGACAGGCAGTAATTTCATAAAGCGCTCCTTAAGGTGGTAAACATGCAAATCAGTCTTCAAAAGCCGCAATTATAGCGCCTCCGGCCCGCCAGAAGTAGCGGG
>Ga0079223_10000424_pt1 | contig 21263 bp, 19 predicted proteins | sample Stecom2011_FD_75072 | JGI IMG/M metagenome (GOLD analysis project Ga0079223, IMG submission 75072) | Agricultural soil microbial communities from Utah to study Nitrogen management - Steer compost 2011 | ecosystem: Environmental > Terrestrial > Soil > Agricultural land | place: USA: Utah...
GTAGAAATCGCTTTGCCCAAATTTAAACTTGGAACTTTAAACCTGAAACTCAATTATTGAGTGGTTTTATTTAAAATAACCTAAATACAAAAGGTCGCCTAAATTGTTTTTAGACGACCTCTTAGAAACCTCAAATGCCTCACATCATTTGCAGTTAAAAAATCATCAGCTCAACAATTCCTATTTTTTAAGATCATACGCAAAAATCGAGTTGTTATCAGCTCTATAATAAAGAATACCTCCAATATCATCTACAACGTATTCGGGTTTTTTATCCTTTAAAATAATTTCCTTTTCTTTCTTTCCAGTGTCTTTGTTAATTTTCACTAAGCCCACACCATCGTCCAGTTTTGTAAGAATAAATTGATCATTTACCGTCGCAGCAGTCGCTTTAAAGCGTTTTAGCATTTCAGAAATTGAAGCGCCGGCTGCTACTGCCATTCCACCAGCTAGAGCGGCATCACGATCGGATTGACTGTCGTATCCTGCAAGTTTGTTTTGCATAGAAGAGTTTGCAGCTGCTGTTGCTGCCGCCATTGAAGCTACGGCAGTTACTCCAGCCAATATAGCACCCATAGCACTTTTACCTGGAGCGCGGTAATATTCCTGCCATTGTCCTCCCCCATTCCAATCTAACAAATGCATGTTTTGATCGCTTGTAAGGAGAATTCCTCCATCGCGAATTTCAACATGCGAAGGTGCTTCCTTGCCATCAAACTTTGATTGGGCCAAAGTGCTAACCTCTCCAGAAGTAGCATCTACTGCATACAAGTTTTCATCGGCACTTATTAAATAACGATTGTTTTTCTTATCGAGAGTAGAACTAACAGCTCCGGCTCTTTTATACTTCAACGGCTTTTCCCAGACTTGCTCGCCGGTTTCAAGGTTTACAATATTGGCATCCTCAGAAGTTATATAAATCAAACCTTGCGGCGTATGGGCCATCGTTAAAATATTCTCGCCAGTCTTTAAAGGCTTTTTGAAAAGAGTTTGTCCATCAAATGAAATTTTGTTGATTCCGCCTTGGTAAATTCCGAAGAGAATGCCGTCTTCCATTACATAAAAATGCTGCACATATCCCTTTGTTTTAGGAGCTTTATCCCAAAGGTCTTCACCATTAGAAGCACTTAAAAAAGCAATATTCGATTCGTTGCTTCTTGCAAAAACACTGTTGTTGCCACCATCGCTTTGGTTACTTACAACCGCAATTCCTTTTGGTAAGATTTGAAAATTCACCACTTCACCTTTCACTTTATGGTCTTTTTCCCATAGTTCGGACCCGTTTATTGCCAGTTTATGAATCCGTGTATTTTTGCCTTGGTTTACAGCTTCAAAACCATAGATTTCTTTTTCGGTTTCATCGGCCACAAGCATGTTCAAATTTTTCAAATTATTTTTCCAAAGCAATTCGCCAGTTTCGGCTTTCATATTAAAAACCCCTTGCGATGTTGGCAAGACCAAACTATTTTTTAACAAAAGAGGTCGTCCGGTAACAACATACGTTTTAGCAATACCAACTCTGCCAGGTTCGCCAATATCAAAACGGTAGTCTTCTTTACCAGTATTTAAGTCATAAACCGCAACTTGTGGGGCGTACTTTTCTTTTGAAGTACGATTGCCACTTACAACCAATTTGTTCTGTGGCATCATTACATCGCAAGTAATTACGTCTTTCCAGCCATTGCCCTCAGTACTAAATAGAGTTTTGCCTGAAATATAATCTATAACGCTCTTTTTTGAACTTAGATTGGCAAATCCACCTTGATAAACAATAACATACGGCGCATTTGGCACGTAGGTTAACTCCTCTGGTTTGACCCTTCCATATTCTGTAAAATTAAACAACAGTTGGTTGCTACCTGGTTTTATCCCCACAAGACCATTATTGGTAGCAACAACCATCGTACCTCCTTGGGTTAATGACATTTCATTTATTTTGGCTCCGGTATCATAACGGAAATCCGGCTGCTCCGCACTTTGAGCAAGCAGTGGATTTTTAGTGATAATCATAAAGCATATTAGAATGTAAAAAATTATTGAAGTTTTCATAATCGTGGTTTTATAAGTTGATGATTCAAAGGTGCTTCATATATAAAGTGAAATCAATAAGGCAATTGACGTATTCTTTTTAGTGCGTAGTCGGTAAAATTGAATAACATCCAACCTTATAAATCCTTCATCCTCTAAATCTTTCTCATCAAAAAACCGGAGACAAAACTTGCGTTTCGACTCCGGTCTTAACAACCCATAATAAAAGTTTTCTAATTGTTTACAAGAGTGTTTCTATTTAACAGTCATTTTAATATTAAACTCCCCATCCGTTACAGAAACTGATTCTGATAGGTTATCTAAGTTATATGCAGTGAAGCTAAAAGTCCCCTTTGCAACATCGCCATCAAAACTTGAAACTTTAAGTTGCCCATTCGAGCTTTGACCATTGCCAGTAGTGAAAATAACTACAGTGTTTGGATCTGGATTACTTGGATCTGGTAAATAGCTGTAAGTTCCAATATTCACAAAATTAAGATCGTAAGTTCCTACACCGTCAAAAGTAGTAACGATCATCTGCAAATTCTGAGATTGCGTAGTACCCGCACTAATAGCAAAGACTTTTGTTGGACCTGATTGTGTGATTTGTCCAGCAACCGTACCTTCCATTGATGCAAAGAAATCTCCATTTACTTTAGCAGAAAAAGTGCCCGTGCCACCATCCGGATCTGAACCTCCATCATCGTTCTTACTACAAGAAGTAAAACTTAGGGCCGCAACTGCCATCAATACTAAAATTGTTTTGTTGAATGTTTTCATATTATTTGGTTTTAGTTTCCCACACTAGGGAGTTCATTGTTAATGTTGAAACAAAATTGCGGCAAAAGCTAGGGTTTCACAATAGGGCAATTGACGTATTCGGTATAGCTGGCTCTAAAGTTGAGTCGATATTTTAAATTGAATGTGTGGAAATTTTTGCTGAACAGCGGAGATTTTATATTGAAGAGTTTTTGAAAACCGAAGATGTTCCTCGCTTAAAGGATTGAAAGGTTTATGAAGCAAACCATTCTGAATAGAAGCTATTTCCTTTTGAAGTGATTCGGCATTAGCAGAAACCCACACTTTAGAAAATTTTTCCCAAATTACTTCAATAGCTGTTTTGTTGGGATGCAGCATATCTTCAGAATAATATCGGTAATCACGCAACTCGTCCATCATAATTTCATAAGATGGAAAATAATAGGGTTGGAACTTGCGCTGCTCTAAACTTGTTGAAGTGTGGATAGCTGAAATAAGATGCGATTTGCTCAACGAATTTTCTACAAACCCATCTTTTATATGCCGAACAGGAGAAACTGTTATAATGATTGAAGCTCTTTTGTTTACAGTTGAAATCTTATCGATTGTGTTCTGAATACTTTTTGAAATAATATCAATAGAAAGCAATTCCTTTTTGAAGTTTTTCTGTGGAAGTTTATGGCAATTCGCTACGATTTTGTCGCTTTCCAGATGCCGATAAACCCAAGAAGTTCCATACGTAAAGATTATATGTGTTGATGAAAAAAGTGTCCTACGAAGCAAATGAAGACTATCATTAAGGATCCTGATTAATTCATCCTTATCTAAGCATGAGAGCTCGGAATGGGTTTCAAAACATTTCCACATTCCGTTGTGTTGAAAAACATCTGCTTCAGAAAACAATTCATTTTCAATAGCTCTAATAACCAATCTTCCAATTGAAACTGGATTAAAAATTACTCCAAAAGGATTCTGTAAATTCTGAAATTTACAATAATCGAACTTACCCCCAATATTTTCTGAAAAACAACTTCCCAACAAAAGGATTTTAGAAGAATAATCTATCCGATTTTCTTGTGGGTAAAGAGGTATTTCAGTTTGGAGTTTCATGTTTTCTCAAGAGCAAAGGCGCATTCAAGTCATCTCTCGCTAAGACTCAAAAGTACAAAGATTTTATTGCCGTCTTGGCAACTTCACGTGCCTAATCAACATATTGCTTAGCCGCAGAGAGTGCCTCATCAATTCCACTTGGTTTTTTCCCGCCCGCTGTAGCAAAGAAAGATTGCCCGCCGCCGTCGTCTTGGATATATTTCCCAAGCTCTCGAATAATTTTTCCAGCATCCAGACTTTTCGAAGCAACCAATTCTTTAGAGATATAGCAGGCTAATAAGGCTTTTCCGTCATGCTCAGAGCCGAGGACAAGGAAAAGATTTTTGGACTCTCCTCCCATTTCGAATGCGAGGTCCTTCATGGCAGCAGCATCCATATCTATCTTTTTAGCTAGGAAATTAACGCCGTTTATTTCTTGGATTTCATCCTTGAATTCACCTTTAAGGTTTTTTGCCTTGTCTTTCAACAACTCTTTAATTTGTCTTTGAAGATTGTGGTTATCATTTTGCAAACTCTCAACAGCTTTTAGAGGATCTTGAGCATTGTTCAAAGCTTTTTGAAGTTCACCCAAAGATTGGCTTCTATCAATAAAATATTGTTTTGCTGCATCACCAGTGATAGCTTCAATTCGTCTTATTCCCGAAGCAACAGCGCCTTCGGAGGTAATAATGAAATGCCAAATTTCATTGGTATTTGGAACGTGGGTTCCTCCACACAATTCCTTAGATTTTCCAAATTTAACCACTCGAACTGTATCTCCATATTTTTCTCCAAAAAGAGACATTACTCCTTCTTCAATAGCTTCTAGATATGGCGTATTTCTTTTTTCTTCCAAAGCAATTCCTTCACGGATTCGAGCATTTACGAAGTCTTCTACTTGTCTTAGTTCCTTATCGCTCAATTTACTGAAATGCGAGAAATCAAATCGGAGGTTTCTGCTATGGACCATGCTCCCTTTTTGGACAACATGAGTTCCTAATATATTCCGAAGCGCTTGGTGCAATAAATGTGTAGCGGTATGGTTTGCAGCTGTTCTGTCTCGTTGGTTTTCATCTACAACCGCTAAAAAGGAAGAATGAATATCTTTTGGCAAATGTTTTGCAAAATGGATAATCAGATTGTTTTCTTTTTTAGTATCTACTATATAAGTTAGGTCGCCATCGGGAGCTTTTAAATAACCTTTATCCCCTACTTGGCCACCTCCCTCAGGGTAAAAAGGAGTTAAATTGAAAACAAGTTGGTACATTTCACCTTCCTTTTTACTTTCAATTCTGCGGTAGCGGGTCAATTTTACTTGGGTTTGCAAAGTATCATAACCTACAAATTCCACAACATCATCCTGTACTAGAACAACCCAATCACCGGTTTCAACCTTGGTGGCGGCTCGTGAACGCTCTTTTTGTTTTTGAAGTTCAGTTTCAAATTCCTTTTCATCTAAAGAATAGCCGCGCTCCCTTAAAATAAGAGCTGTTAAATCTATCGGAAAACCGAAAGTGTCATAAAGCTCGAAAGCCTTTTTTCCTGAAATCTCTTTCGACTTTGAAGTATTAATCACATTTTCAAGCAACACTAAACCTTGTTCCAAAGTGTGCAGAAACGATTGCTCTTCTTCTCGAATTACGTTGGTAATTAAATTCTTTTCAACCATCAACTCTGGGAAAGCCTCCCCCATTTCCATACTCAGCGTTTCCCCAACTTATAGATGAATGGCTCTTTTTTATCAAGAAAAGTAAATCCATATCGGATGGCCCTTCTCAAAATTCTCCTGATAACATAACCCGCTCCCGTATTGCTTGGCAACTGCCCGTCGGCTATTGAGAATGCCACGGCACGCACGTGATCGGCAATTACTCGAATGGCGACATCCACCTTCTCATCCTTGCCATAAGTGGAATTTGTGACAGCCTCAATTTCGCGAATAAGAGGCATGAAAACATCTGTATCGTAATTGCTTTGTTTGTTTTGGAGCACCATGCAAAGGCGTTCAAAACCCATTCCCGTATCAACGTGTTGGGCTGGCAGTTTCTCTAGGCTTCCATTAGCCTTGCGGTTAAACTGCATGAAAACTAAGTTCCAGATTTCAACTACTTGTGGATGATCTTGATTAACTAATTCGCTTCCAGGAATCTTTGCTTTTTCTTCTGCGGAACGAATATCCACGTGAATTTCGCTACAAGGACCGCAAGGACCCTGATCGCCCATTTCCCAGAAGTTGTCGTTTTTATTTCCGTTTAGGATTCGGTCTTCTGGCACATATTTTTTCCACATTTCATAAGCTTCGGTATCCCTTTTCAAGCCTTCACTTTCATCTCCTTCAAAAATTGTGACGTAAAAAATGTCTTTATCTATCTTATAAACTTCGGTCAAAAGTTCCCAGGCCCATTTTATGGCTTCTTCCTTAAAATAATCGCCAAAACTCCAATTACCCAACATTTCGAACATGGTATGGTGATAAGTATCCATCCCCACTTCTTCCAAATCATTATGCTTTCCGCTAACTCGGAGGCATTTTTGTGAGTCGGCAATCCGATTGTTTTTAGGCTTTCCATTTCCCAAAAAATATTCCTTAAACGGAGCCATTCCGCTATTGACAAACATGAGGGTCGGATCATTTTTCACAATCATCGGCGCCGAGGGCACGATTAAATGCTGTTTGGATTCAAAAAAGCTTAAAAACTGAGAGCGGATTTCCTTGGCGTTCATTTCTTATAAAGTTTTGCTAAAGTTGGCTATTATGGTGAAGTGCGAACAATTTCTATATTTGTAAATCGTTACCTTTATTTCGCACAAACAGCGTGCGCAAAAATAGCAAATTTTTAATGCATGTCTAAGGTTAAATATTACTACGATAGCGAAACACTTTCGTATAGAAAAATAGAGAAAAAGAAAGGTCGCAAGCTAAAGATCTTTCTTTTGAGCTTCCTAGGAATGATTTTGAGCGGCTTCTTGCTGCTGCTTATATATATAAACCTTCCCTCTGTCCAAACCCCAAAGGAAATGGCGTTGCAACGGGAGCTATCCAATATGCAATTGCAGTTTGAACTTCTCAATAAAAAAATCAATCAAGCACAGGCTGTATTGGGAGAAGTAGAAGACCGTGACAACCATCTATATCGAGTGTATTTTGAATCGAACCCAATTCCGGATGAGCAACGTCGTGCTGGGTTTGGAGGGATTAATCGCTATAAGGATTTGGAAGGTTTTGACAACTCGAAACTCATTATCAACACGACGCGGAACTTGGATATTTTGACCAAACAGATTGTGATTCAGTCAAAATCCTTAGATGAAATCGCCAAGCTCGCCGAAGAAAAAGAAAAACTTTTGGCGGCCATTCCCGCAATTCAACCCGTAAGAAATGAAGACTTAACTCGTGTGGCCTCCGGCTTTGGATATCGTACAGATCCATTTACTAAGGCTACTAAATTCCATTACGGAATGGATTTTACATCGCCGCGCGGAACACCAGTTTACGCCACAGGAGATGGCGTGGTATCGCGTGCTGACAACACTGCTACCGGGTATGGAAACCATATTGTAATCGATCACGGATATGGTTACGAAAGTCTGTATGGCCATCTGTACAAATACAATGTCCGCAAGGGACAAAAAGTGCAGCGTGGTGATTTAATCGGATTTGTGGGAAGTACAGGCCGAAGCGAAGCCCCACATTTACACTACGAGGTTTTTAAGGATAATGAACGAATTAATCCAATCAATTTCTATTACGGAAGTCTTACAGCCGAAGAATTTGAGGATATGCTGAGAAAATCGCAGCAAGAAAACCAATCGCTTGACTAACAGCACATAATGGTTTTGATATGACCGACCATATGTTTTGGATTTCACTCAAAAACATTCTAAATTGTCGTACTTGAAAACGATTAAAATTTTATGGCCATAAACTCAACTCCATGCAGGTAAACCTTCCAGAAAAATTGTATTACGGCATCGGCGAAGTAGCCAAAGCCTTTGGCGTTAATACCTCGTTGATACGCTTTTGGGAAAAGGAATTTGATGTGCTAAAGCCTAAAAAAAACGCCAAAGGCAACCGAAGATTCACACCTCAGGACATTAAAAACCTTGAACTTATTTATCATTTAGTAAAAGTACGCGGGTTTACACTCGATGGTGCCAAAACGCATTTGAAGGAAAACAAGCAAAAAACTATGGATCGATTTGAGATAATCAGTAAATTAGAAGCTGTAAAAGCCGAGCTTTTAAAAATAAAAGAACAACTATAAAACCAAACTCATCATGAAAAAATGGTTACCCTTTATCGTCATTATTGGCATTATCTTTATTATCGGCGCATATATGGCCAGCATCAACAACAAGTTGGTGGTTTTGGACCAAAAGGCCACGGCACAGTGGGCAAATGTTGAAAGCTCCTATCAACGCCGTGCAGATCTTATTCCTAATATAGTTAGCACCGCCAAGGGTTATGCAGAGTTTGAACAGGAAACACTCATTCAAGTTACCGAAGCCCGAAGTCGCGCAACTTCTATAAATATAGATCCCTCTAATATTACTCCAGAACAACTAGCGCAATTTCAACAAGCGCAGGCCGGAGTAACCTCAGCCCTTTCAAGGTTATTGGCGGTATTTGAAAGATATCCTGACTTAAAAGCCAACGAAAATTTCAAAGAACTCATCAACGAATTAGAGCGTACGGAAAACAGAATAAACGTAGAGCGAAATAGATTTAACGAAGCTGCCAGGGTGCTTAACACCGAAATACACCAATTCCCAACCAAGATGTTTGCAGGGATTTTAGGCTTTCATGAGAAGGCATATTTTCAAGCAGACGCTGGAAGTGAAACTGCTCCAAAAGTTGAATTTGACTTTGGAAAAGATAAAAACTAATGTCGAAAGTAGAAGATTTTCTCAATAAGGAAGAGGAAGCTGCGATAGTGGAAGCAATTCGCGTAGCTGAAAAAAACACTTCTGGAGAGATAAGAGTGCATTTGGAAGCTAAGTCCATTTCACCTAGAAATCCGACCAAAACCGTTGAGGCATTTGACCGTGCTGCGGAAGTTTTCGATATGCTCCGAATGGACAATACGAAAGAAGGCAATGGCGTCCTTATATACATTGCGGTAGAAGACCGAACGCTCGTTATTTTGGGAGACAAAGGCATTAACCGCGTTGTGGACCAAGATTTCTGGGAAAGCACCAAGGACATTATTATCCATCATTTCAAAAATGGAGATATGAAACAAGGGCTCGTTGAGGGTATTCTTAAAGCCGGTGAGCAGTTAAAAAAACACTTCCCATTTAAAAAGGACGATACAAATGAATTGCCCGATGATATTTCGATTGGATAATTTATCTGTTGTCGGTTGACGGATTGCAGTTAAAAAATAATTAATGATTAAACCTTTTCACGAATATTATACAATTCTAATATTAGTTGTTGTTTGTTTTATTTCTGGAAATGTTGCGGCTCAATATGACATTCCGCCAAAACCTTCGAAGCAGACTTCGGTTTATGACTATATAGACCTACTAACCCCATCGCAGAAATCAGCTTTGGAAGCTAAGTTGGTTCGATATGCTGATTCTACATCTACACAAATTGTTTTTATTATAATTGAATCTACAAAAGGTGAGGATATATCAATTCTTGGTGCTGAATGGGGTCAAAAATGGGGAATTGGACAGAAAGCAGAAAGCAATGGTATTGTAGTTATTCTTGCCAAAGACGATAGAAGAGTTGATATAAATACGGGTTATGGTATAGAATACCGAATTACCGATTTAATGTCCGAAAGGATTATCAACCGGATTATGATTCCCCAATTCAAGGAAGAAAATTATTACGTCGGTCTTGACCAAGGCAGTGATGCCATCTTTGCGGCTCTCAAAGGCGAATTTAAAGAGGATAGAGATTTTGGCAAAAAAGGAGGCAGTCCTATTCCCGTTTTTTTAATCATCATATTTGTGATCATAATTATCTCTTTAATGAGCAAAGGCGGCAAAGGCGGAGGCAGAGGTGGAGGAAGTTTATTGGACATTATAATTCTTAGTAGTCTTGGCCGCACTGGCGGATTTGGTGGAGGTGGCGGTAGCTTTGGCGGTGGCGGCAGCTTCGGCGGAGGAGGTGGCTTTGGAGGAGGATTCGGTGGTGGCGGATTTGGCGGTGGCGGTGCCTCTGGGGGATGGTAATAGCAAGCCTTCTCTTTGACTTCAATTTCATCTTCATCATCAACTTCTTCTATAAATTCGTATAACCTGTTGGTCTCCCAAAGGCGGATATAAATCCGCCGTCTTAAACAACTTCAACTGACTCCCCAGAAAGTCAAAATTCTCTCTTAAAATTTTGTCAATTTTGTTTATTTGAGCTTAATGCTTCTTTATTGCTCTTACATTTGCAATTCAAACATAAAACAGAATTAAAATGCTGCCAAATGACTAGCTTTAATTCTGTTTTCTTTTAGGATCGTCCATTTTTAAAATTTAAATTCATGCAAGAGATTTTTACCAATATGGGATTCAGTTCAGATCTGTTTAGATACTTGATTCTCCCCTTATTAATATTCTTTGCCCGAGTGTGTGATGTAACACTTTCAACCATCCGGATCATTTTTGTGATGAACGGCAAACGAAACATTGCGCCTATTTTAGGTTTTTTTGAAGCCTTTATCTGGTTACTTGCAGTTGGACAAATTATTTCCCAAGTGGACAATATATTTGCCTATCTAGCTTACGCCGGGGGATTTGCTACCGGAACTTACGTTGGGATGTATGTAGAAGAGCGTCTTGCGGTGGGAATGGCAGTGTTGCGACTTATTACAAAGGAAGTAAACGAAGGGATGTTGGACTTCTTGCACGAGAATAAATTCAGTTATTCCCTAGTGGATGCTACTGGAAAAAAAGGGAAAGTGAACCTTGTTTTCTTTGTGGTAAAAAGAGAGAATCTTCATAGATTGATCGAGGGAATTAACGAGCATCATCCAAATGCCTTCTACACTATTGAGAATATCCGTCAAGTCAATGAAGGCCATAAATTCAATTCGCCCATAGACAGTCAGCAGAGTGCCAGAAGGTGGCAATTGAAGCGTAGATAATTTAGAGACTTTTGGTAATTCGTTTAACTCCCTCCTCACTAAGGGAAGAAAGTCAATACTTTATAATTTATATGTTGATTACATATAGATAAAAGTCATTTAAATTTAAACGATTTCAAAATCGTTAAAGAATGGCCAGTTTCATAAATGCTTGGCTGGTTTTATTAACCAATCTTATCTAATCAAAAAACATTCCTCCTCTTCCAGACTCCCCCTTACTTCCCAAAGTGTTGAATTTATAGCTAAAACTCAACATAAAATACTGTTGCAAAACTGTGCTTTCGCTATCCTGAATATAGTTTTCGGAGGAATATCGACGGGCGTTGGTGTTTTGATTTAATAAGTCGTATACTTTTAAGGTTACGGTCCCCTTATCTTTCATCATAGAATACGCCAAAGTAGAATTCCAAAACCAGGCGCTTTTCTGAAAACCTTCACTTATATCAGGATTATAGCTGAATTTGATATCATTTCGCCATTCAAAATTCTTTGGAACGAAAAGACTTGTTCCAAGGTTTACGGAATGCCTTAAATATTTCTGGTCTTCAAAAAGATTGTCCTCAAAACTGTTTTTGCCAATCCCAACGGAATAACCCACCCTAATATCAAAAACCTTTTGCCACGATAAAGTCAAATTTACATTGGGATTCATTGAAAAATTATGGCTCTTATATTCAATTCCATTACTGAAGTTAACGTCTTGATAATAACTGCTCCACACGCCTATTCTGGGCGAAAGACTTATTAAACTGTCCAATTTAAATTTTCTGTTGGTAGAAATATTTCCAGAAATATTGTACTTCCCATTTACATTGGTGTAGGTGGTATAGCGAACATTATTATTATCAATAACAGTTGTTGGCACTACTGCATTTTCATCGATATTGGCATTTAAATAAGCATAATAACCCGTACCCTTTTGAAAATCGTAATTATTGAAATTCATATAAATAGAATGGGAGTTTATCGGCTTTAAATCCGGGTTTCCAGTAGTGATGTTAAGCGGATCCGAAACATCAGTGTTGGGAAGCAATTGCTCTATTCGCGGGGCTTCGTTGCGAAGGGTGTAGCCCGTATATAAGCGGGCGGAAGAAGAGAAACTTATATTGCCCCGTGCATACATTTCCAAAGCCTCAAATCGATTATCCACTTTCAATTCCGGCCTTAAGGCATCAGTTCCCTGAAGTTTTCTAAAAACATAACCCGCACCCACATCCAAAGATGCGTTTTTAGAAGTATAAACAATGGAAGCCAAAGGTGTGCTTCGCACATCGCTGAAAGTATAATCGGTGCTCAAATCGGTATTGAAAAGAGAATAGTGTTGAGAAATTTCGTCATAATCAAATACCGATTTCGTATTTAGAGTTTGATTGTATCCATAAGTGTATTTCAAATCCAAATATAGTTTCTTGGCCAATAAGGGCAATCGATACGTGAACCTTGTGTAATAATTAGTGTGTTTTTTTTCTGAATCACTAAATTGATCTCTTAATTCTTCAGAAGGAATATCGCCAAAAAGTTGTGTTTCACTATAAAGGTAATTCTCTCCTCCTGTATTGTTCCATTCATTGGTGAAATTAATTCTCGCAAATCCACCGCCGCTTCCATATTTTTTGGTGACATCCAATACGTTTTTAAACATCCGGCTATCCGTTTCATTGTAGCTATCCGTACTGGCCGAGTTGGTCAGTAAACCACTTTCATCCAAGGAAGCCGATTCGTTTTTCCTATTGCTCTTCAATTCATTGTAGGAAAGGCTTGGTTTGATATTTATAAGAAAAGTGGAATCTATTTTAATATCAAATCCCAAGTTAACGCTGTGGCTATCGGTTTCGCTGTCACTCGAATTCTGGCTTTCCGTAAAATATCTTCGGTCTGGCAAAATGTTTTCCCTTTCGGTCTTGGAATCGCTATACGAATTACTGCCTGAATAGAAATAATCGGCCGTAACGTCCGTTTTCTTTTTGATCACATCGGCATAGTTAGCCCCCGCAATACGACTGTTTATAATGCCTTCGCCGTACCCAAAACTTCGTCCATCTATTGAGAAAGCACCAGAACTAGTCATACTTACGGATTGCCCTCCCCCAAACATTTTCTGGATTTCACCAAAACTAAAACCTGGAGAATTTGTATTGTTTCCTCCACCCAGCACGCTCAATCGCGTATCGTTGTCAAAATAATTGAAGAGGCCGGCATATTCAAAGCGTTTGTCCGTACCGCCGCCCGCTGCTATTCTTCCGAAAATGCCTTTGTTGTTTTCTTCCTTTATGGTAAGATTTATGGTTTTGCTTTCCTTATCTCCTTCTTCCCCAGTAAAGGCTTCTGATTTAGTTTTGGTATCAACAACCTGAACTTTCTCGATGATTTCCTTTGTCAAGTTTCTGGTGGCGATAGTTGGATCATTTCCAAAGAAAGGTTTTCCGTTTACCAGTATCTTGCTGACCTCCTTGCCGTTCACTTTTATTTTTCCATCTTCATCTACTTCCACTCCAGGAAGTTCCTTCAGCAAATCTTCTATGGTGGCATCTTTTTTTGTTCTAAAAGAAGCCACATTAAATTCCAAGGTATCTTTTTTTATGGTTATGGGAGCTCTGGACTTTACAACTACCTCATCCAGGCTTGCTACAGAAACAGCGATGGGAATATTCCCCAAATCCTGAACTGGTCTATTCAAATCTATTTCCTTCTGAAAAGATCTATAGCCGACAAAGCTAATATTGACTCGAGTTTTTTTAACGGAAGTATTCCCATGCAGAACGAATTTTCCGTTTCTATCGGTGATGGTATATGTAATCAAAGTACTATCCTGAACCGTTTCCATGAAAACGGTTGCCGCTTCAAGAGGATTTTGAGTTTCCTCGTCTATTAAGGTGCCGCTAACTTTAAAGTTTTGGGAGTAGGAATGGACTGAAATGAAGAAAATAAAAATACAGAGAAGTAAGTTCTTCATTGAATATGATTCGATTTATTAATTTTCAAAGAAACAAATAACATTAAGAATAAACAAGAAATGGGCTTTTAAAAGAAATATTGTGTGATTGGAAAAACGGAAAAAAATAAGATTAAATTTTATTGTTTTTCAAATTCATTTCCCATTAAAGTCCCTTTCATTTTTCGTAGTTTGCGCAGTTAATATCCCAAACCTATCAGATGAAAGCTCAAACCGCAAGAGCCTGGCAACAAAATTTTATCCGTTACGCATTTTACTTTACCGGTCTGGTTTTATTCGGACTGGGCGTGGCCATTACTGTAAAGGTTAAGTATCTGGGATTGCATCCTTGGGATGTTCTCAATGTGGCGCTGTTTGAAAAATTCGGTCTCAGTATCGGTACCTGGAGTATTTTCGTGGGATTACTCCTGATCGGTATTTCATTGCTTGTAAGCAAGAAATATGTGAACATCGGTACCTTTCTAAATGCTTTGCTCATCGGCCCCATAATGGATTTCTTTCTATGGATAGATATTTTACCGGATGCGAGTAATAATTGGACTGACTATCTGTTGTTGATGTTGGGCATTGTGACGATCGGCATAGGTGGTGGGTTATACGTATCGGGAGGTGTAGGGGCCGGCCCGCGCGACGGATTTATGCTTTCTATGTCGGAACGAAGCAGGCTGTCCGTGAGCAAGGCACGAATAGTAGTGGAAAGCATTGTTCTGATAATAGGATATCTTCTAGGTGGTCCCGTTTTCTGGGTGACTTTTATCTATACGTTTATCTTGAGTCCTATTTTTCAGTTTTCACTAAAATTCTTTACCCGTTTGAAAACTCGACTTGCTTAGAAAAAATTAGACAAGCATAAATTTGACAATTGCCAAGACACTAAACCTAAAAACTGGATAAGACCTAACATGTAAATTGTCAGAGTCAATTTACAGTCACTTTCGGCCAATTTTAGTTCCAATTTCATAAAATCAGTTTTGATGCGATGGCGGAGCTATAAGATTCGAACTTCACATCCATAGTTTGTTCCAGTCTGTAAACAAAGTCTTTTACTTTTCTCATCAAGTAGCTGTTTCATAAATTTCACACAGATTGTTTTACAGTAAGGCTTTCACAATTATTTGACTTTTAAATTCATTGCTTCTTTTCGTGATTTTACTTTCAGTTTAGAGTAAATACTACTTACGTGTGATTTTACTGTAGATAACTCAATATTACATTCGGCCGATATTTCTTTATTGCTCAATCCACTTTGTATTAAATCGAAAACTCTTCGTTCTTGAATGCTTAATTTTTTGATTTTTTGATTTTTCTTTCTGAAATATATCAAGACAGTTATCACAATAACAGAAAAAACGCCCACTAAAACAATGATGTATTTTGTGCCTTTATTATTTATGGAACTATGCTCAGCAATTGGAAATTTTTGTCGGAAAGATCTGAAATATGAACTGTTTTCGTTTTCCCATTTTGATAAATAGGTTTGGTAAAATTCTGGGTTTTCTAAATAATCGAATTGAAAATCAGTCTGATAGATTGCATAGAGCGAAACTAAAGGATTTGATGTTGTATCTGCCACTGTTTTCAGCTTTTCTGAAACCACCTCTTTTATAAATTCCTTTTCAATTATCGAATTCTCATAGTCTATGGAATTTGGATAATTGGATAATTTTTTAATATAGTTAAACGTGTTCATATAGTCAGCTCCTTCAATTCTTGTATCTGAAAATATTGGGATGCCTTCCGTATTGAATAGTTCTATTTCAGAATCTCGCTTCGCTATTAAAAATATAAAGTTTTCATCGCTGCTCCCAATAACCAGAGAGTTTGGCGAAACACCTTTTTTAACGACATGTAAACGAATTAAAGTCCATTTTGGTGGTATCTTGTTCAAGTCAATTTTAAAGTTTCCAAGACTATCGATAATTGCACTTGTAATTATCAAATCGTTGGAAACAGCATATTCCTTCTCGAATGTTTTAATAAACGACACATATATATTTCTTTCCCAAGAATCATCCAATATTAATGTGCCTGATATTTTACCGGCATTTTCTGAAGATGCTCTAGTTAGGCCACAGAATATTAAAAGGAGAAGAATTACAGTGTTTCTTAATGCCTTATTCATCCATAGTCGATTTTATATCTTGAGCAACTGAGATAGCCACAGTACCTTCAGATTTTTTGGATGATACTTTTATTTGCCATTCACCAACTTCGGCACGTGAAATTGTTTTATCAAGAGCACCTGAAGTATATTCTATTCTATCATTCTCTTCGTTTGACCCAGATTTTGGTTTGAAATTCAATGACATTTCGCCCTCTTTAACTCCCTTTGGGTTATAAATTTCAATTGAAGTAGTTCCTGAACTTATGTGGGCTCTAATGCCAATGTGTAAAGTTGTTTTGGAAGCAACTTTGAAAGATATTGGTTTGTTATTGTCTGGTTGATTTGAGAGTGTTATATTTTTTATCAAAATGTCTTCAGCATTATTTCTCCATGCTTGAGATTTTTTTCTTTGTTCTTCGGCTTTTGCTCTCCGTATATCAGCTAATTTTCGTTGCTCATCAGCTTTTGCTCTTTCAATGTCAGCTTGTTTTCTTAGTGCATCAGCATTTTCTCTTTGGATAGCGGCCTGTTTTCTAACCATCTCCGCTTGTTTTCTTACTTCATCTGCATTCTTTCTCACATTGTCAGCTTGTTTTCTTAATTCCTCAGCTTTTTCTCTTTGGATAGCGGCTTGTTCTCTAACAATATCCGATTGTTTTCTTATTTCATCTGCATTCTTTCTCACACTGTCAGCTTCCTTTCTTAGTTCATCTGCTTCCTTTCTTATAATTTCGGCCAATGCCCTTTGCTCTGCAGCTTTTTCTCTCACAATAGCTGCTAATTTATGTTGTTCTTTTACTCGAGCAATAAATTCTTCTTTGTCCTTCTCATAAGTTAGCATACTTCTTTTGATCTCATCGTCGGTTAATCCTTTAGATTTTAATTGTTTTATGTATGCTGTCTTGTGGATTTCCCAACTTTCTTCCGCTGAAAAGTTATCGTTAAAATGATTTGGCGCATAAATGTAATTTACACTTAAAGAATCTTGTGTCACTTGACTGAACATAAAATTGCTGCTTGCAAGTAAAATAAAAAAGAATATTATGTTTGTTTTCATAACTCTAAAATTAATGTTAGTAATTTTCTTTAGAGCAAATCTAATTTAGACTTTCAAGACTTTAGTTGTAAAGGGGTAGGAAAAAGGTATGATTGAGGTAGGAAATATCAAACACCACTGACTATTTGCTTGATTTCCTAGATTATTTCTGGATATGAAGTTTCCTTTCTTGACGTTATTTATTCAGCATTGCCGCAAAGAAGAGGATCTAAGAAACAAGATATTCAGGGGAAGTTCACAATCGAAAAAAGCTTAAGACAGGTTTTAAATTTAAAGGATTCACATGAAGAAATCGCTATTCACTTTCTCCCCTCTTATATCCTATGTCCTACGTCCTTTCGTCCTAAGTCTGATTTTATAAAAACCTATTTCTTCCTAAAGTAAACCGTAATCGGCACACCTGTAAAATTAAAGTTCTCCCGAAGCTTATTTTCGATAAAGCGCTTGTACGGATCCTTCACATATTGCGGAAGATTGCAGAAAAATGCAAAACTTGGGTAAGGCGTTGGCAATTGCGTGCAGTATTTGATCTTTACATATTTTCCTTTAAAAGCTGGTGGTGGGTAATTTTGAATAATGGGAAGCATTACGTCGTTTAAAACACTAGTCTTTACCTTTTTGCTTCTATTTTGATAAACCTCAACGGCTGTCTCGATTGCCTTATAAATACGTTGTTTGGTTAGGGTAGAAACAAAGACAATAGGCACATCCACAAAAGGTTCGCACTGTTGACGAATATATTTTTCATAATCCTTTATGGTGCTGGTTTCTTTGTCCTCAACCAAATCCCATTTATTGGCAACAATCACGACTCCCTTGTTATTGCGTTGAGCCAACCAGAAGATATTTTCTACTTGTCCGTCAAATCCACGAGTAGCGTCAAAAATAAGTATAATGACGTCGCAATGCTCAATAGCTCGTACACTTCGCATTACCGAATAAAACTCTAAGTCTTCTTTTACCTTGCTCTTTTTACGAATTCCGGCGGTATCAACCAAATTGAATTCAAATCCGAAGCGGTTGTATTTGGTATCGATACTGTCGCGAGTGGTTCCCGCAATATCAGTTACAATATATCTGTCTTCCCCGATCAAAGCATTGATGAAAGAGGATTTCCCTGCGTTGGGACGACCTACCACTGCAAACCGAGGCAATTCACTATTATCTTCGGGTTCTTTATCGGGCAGCGCTTTTACCAGATCATCTAGCAATTCACCAGATCCACTGCCGTTGATGCTCGAAATATTATATTGGTTCTCAAATCCCAGAGAATAAAATTCAGCTGCATCGTGTAATCTCGAGGCGGAATCTACTTTATTAATAGCAAGAAAAACGGGTTTCTTAGATCGACGGAGCAAATTGGCCACATCCTGATCCATGCTAGTAATTCCACTTTCAACATCCACCATAAAAATAATGACATCGGCTTCATCTATGGCCAATTCAACTTGTTTGTCAATTTCAGCTTCAAAGACATCGTCGCTTCCCTTCACATATCCTCCCGTATCGATTACCGAAAAATCCCTACCATTCCAATCGCTCTTTCCATAATGACGGTCTCGGGTAACACCACTTACCGCATCAACAATAGCCTCACGGCGTTGGATCAATCTATTGAAAAAAGTGGATTTTCCCACGTTCGGTCTTCCTACAATTGCAACAATGCTCATATTCTACTTTTTAGAAGTCTTCCAAATTAGGGAAGACCGCTGCAAAAATAGGTTTTAGTTGGCAGAAAAAATAGTATTTTAACCGCTTTTAAAAACTGAAAAATTCATGGAAATCTCTAATCAAGTGGTGCTTCGGCCACGCTTCCAAATGGAGTTGGATAACCGCTGTACCAATGTGCTTGAGCGATTTGCATCAGCCAAAACCCAGCAGTCTCGATTTAAAATATCTTGCGTAGACCATCATGTTTTTATCAGGCTTCCCCGGGAAGAACAGCTATTTTGGTCGTCTCAATTGCACTTGGAAATTTCTGAATCTCCTGAAAACACCTGCACACTTCACGGATTTTTCGGTCCGAATCCTACAGTTTGGACCATGTTTATTTTCTTTCACGTAGTTGTGGGCACCTTATTTCTAGCAGACGTGGTCTGGTTGTATTCGAACTTCAGTTTGAATAATTCCATCAATGTCCAAATTGGAATTGCCATAGGATTGGTAGCTACTTGGATGCTGCTCTATGTGGCCGGAAGCATTGGAAAGAAGAAAGGAAAACCTGGAATGAAGGAACTGTATGGGTTTATGATAGAAACGATAGAGTGAAGTCCCACCCCGGCTCTCCCAGAGGGAGGGAGCGCCTTCACAAGACAGTCGGTTTTTTAATTCTATCTTTTGGAATTAGATTTTGAATTTAGGAATTTTTAGGAAGTAGGTTTTGCTGAAAACATTTCTCGAGCATATTATAAAGCTCTGGATGTTTTCTTTTGAAAAGATCTGGACGTTCAAAAAAATATTCTGAAGCTACCGCCAAAAATTCAACTTCACTCGTACCGCCATAACTGCGGATATCAGATTCATTTTTATTGATTGCCTCTATTTCCTCGTGCATCAATTTTAACCAGGGCGTTATGTACTGTCTTTGAAGAAGTCTTTCTGGGACGCCATCGGCCTCGCCATCCATTTTATCTATTAAATGAACAAATTCATGAATTGAAGTGTTCTCTTTATCGGTTTCATTTTCAAAGCCAAGTCGAAGCGCTCTTCTGGAAAGTATCATTTGGTTTTTAAATCTGCCAGACCCAACAAGTCCAGCAATGATTCGTTTTTCACCATCCTGTTCAAACTCGAGATCACCATTAAAATTATCAGGATAAACAATGATTCCACTTAGATTGTTGTAATGCCATTCCTTAAACCCAAAAACGGGAATTACTGAACTTGCGGCAATCAACACCTTATCTAAATCCTCAAGTTCCGTATTTACAGCCTCTATATAAACTTCACTTAAAAACTGCATCATTCTATTGCGAAACCTTTTCTTTTCTGCAGTAGGAAGTTCTCTATAAAAAAGGACATTTTCATTTAAAAGATCTTCCCAAATCTTAGGAAAAGGTTCTACTGGTCGTTTCCTATTATTATAGAAAGCGTAAATAGCAAAACCTACTAAGGCAATAAAGAGAATTATATAAATCATCCGCTAATTATTATAGCCAAATCTTCGCAATTGTCTTTCGTTGCTTCTCCAATCTTTATTGACTTTTACATAAAGTTCAAGGTGGATTTGCTTTCCGAAGAATTTTTCCAAATCCTTTCTCGCTTCCACCCCTACTCTTTTTAGAGCTGTGCCTTTATGGCCAATGATAATTCCTTTTTGGGTTTCGCGCTCCACCATAATGATACTGCGAATGCGAATGATGTTTTCATCCTCAAAAAACTCCTCGGTATCTATTTCAACGGAATAAGGAATTTCCTTCTTATAATGAATTAAGATTTTTTCCCGGATTGCCTCATTGACGAAAAACCGTTCGGGTTTGTCTGTCAATTGATCTTTGGGGTAAAATGGAGGCGACTCGGGCAATAGCTCGATAATCCGATTGAAAACTTCCGGGACGCCGAAATTCTTAAGGGCCGAAATGGCAAATATTTCTGCATTGGGAACTTTGGTTTGCCATAATTTCAACGCTTCACCTAGTAGTGTTTCGTTTCCTTCATCAATTTTATTTATAAGAAGTAAAACGGGAATCTTTGCAGTGGTGATTTTATCAAAAAATGCTTCGTCCTTTAATTCCCTCTCACCTAGCTCAACCAAATAGAGCAAAATATCGGCATCTTCGAAAGCCGATTTTACAAAGTCCATCATACTTTCCTGTAGCTGGTATGCAGGCTTGATAATACCCGGAGTATCACTCAACAATACCTGAAAATCATCGCCGTTCACAATTCCAAGAATTCTGTGTCGGGTAGTTTGAGCTTTTGAAGTGATAATAGAAAGTCGTTCGCCCACAAAAGCGTTCATTAGAGTGCTTTTGCCTACATTCGGGTTTCCAATTATATTTACGTATCCCGCTTTATGTTTTGTCATTGCTTTTGATTTGATGCAAAATTACGGTTATTTTCAGCGACTTGGTCATAAATGAAAACCAATCCACCTATTATTGGAATTGAAACAATTCCAATATTTTCATTATTGAAATCCTTATTTTTGTAAAATGCTATTTCCAAAGAAAAAAATAGAAC